>Ga0209296_1002624_pt1 | contig 12732 bp, 16 predicted proteins | sample S_130206_EF_Meta_FD_187319 | JGI IMG/M metagenome (GOLD analysis project Ga0209296, IMG submission 187319) | Freshwater microbial communities from Lake Simoncouche, Canada to study carbon cycling - S_130206_EF_MetaG (SPAdes) (version 2) | ecosystem: Environmental > Aquatic > Freshwater > Lake ...
TACCAGCAGGAATATTTAATAAACCAGGATCGCCAGCATCAGTTAAGAATCGTGCTATAATTCCATCAGCTGCAATATTAAAGTCTGCACCAACACCTATTACAGGAGTCTTGCTCATTTCATAATAAGTATTGCCAACGAACACACCTTGATTAGTGCCACCATTAAGATAGTAAGGCTGACTCGCACCACCACCAACACCAGTAGGGAAGTTAGCAAGCGAGCCATCTCCTCTAATATATTGACTTACTAAGCCTGCTCCTGTAACTGCTAATGTTCCTGCAGTTGTGATAGGATTACCACTAACACTAAATGCTGATGGCATAGTAAGGTCCACACTTGTAACTGTGCCTGAGCCACCACCACCACCACATCCACATTGGCATAGGTTTCTTTGAGTCTCTATATATGTAAACAAATCCAATAGAGTAGCGAAAGCTCCCCCATTGATAGATGGAAGTTGAGCAAGATTGATTGTGATTTCTGTTGAGCCATCATTCAAGTAAAGAGTCCCCATAGTATCGTTTTGGAACATCTTTAAATTAGCTAACATAAATTCATTTATAGTGATGCCACCTGAATCTTGAATAGTCAAGATGCAGTCAGTATAACTTATCGTTTGAATGTTACAACTTATCATTTATCTATCCTCTTTGGCATGGACAATAGCACACATCAATCTGAGTCTGAATAGCAGCCATCAAGATATCAAATGTAGCATAAGCACCAGGTACTAAGGTAGAATCTACAGTTGTATTTGAGATAGTAAATGAGCTTACCAAGTCTCTCATGACAAATGACTCAGGCATATTGCCAGCATCAAGCATAAGCTCTGTTAAATCAAAGGTCATAAATGTATAACCTAAGTCATTCTTCAATAAGAATCTGCAATCTACAGAATCCATTGTATATACTTTTGTGCAACAAGACATATTTTTTAAAATTAAAAGTTAAAAAAAAAGGGATGGGCAAGTACCCACCCCTTTAAAAAGAAAAAACAAACGAAATTTTAGCAGATATTAAGTTGTGAGCAATCCATATCGCCACAAGCTAATTTCCATTGTAATTTTAAGTTAGCACCTGAAGGCAAACAACTGAATGCTGCAGTAGGAACATAGAATAAGTCGTAAGATTTACGAGCAGTAATAGTATGCTTATCAGTACAAGCATCATAATGCATAGTGAAGTCAAACATAACACCGTTATATTCTCTTACCTCCTTAACATCATAATCAGTATACAAAGCTCTATCGCCATTGTATCTGTAAGACTCCATAAGTTGTACAGTACCATTTGCCCAAGTCAATGCTTTACATCCTGTAGCAGTTAAAAGTGCATCCATTCCACTATCAAAGTACATAGGTTGATTTCTTACCTTAGTAGCATCGATTCCTAAAGATGAGTTAGCTACTGCCAATCCACTCAAGTTTTGATACATATTAACGAAAGAGCCACCTACCATTGTGAATCCGTTAGTAACACCTAACTTGTTAAATTCATTTTCGATGATTGGAATACCTGCTGGATTGATTTGTCCGTTAGTACCAATCAAGTTGATTGTTCTTGGAGAAGTCAAAGAAGAAGTTGTACCATCAGCATAGTTACCCATTAAAGCTTCAAGCTTCAAAGTGATGTCAGCATTTACTGCTCTTAATACTGTATCGAATAATTGAGTTACTTTAATCAACTTATCAGTCTCTTGAGAATAACAAAGTGTATCATACTCAACACGAGATAAAGTGATTTTCTTCCATACATCGCCAGTGATTTTTACTGAAGCATATCCATAAGGATCAGCTCCAACAGTTGCAGCAGTACAGATGTCTGTAGCAGTTACACCATCGCCACAATCAGGCTTTAGATATTGTAAGTCAATCTTAGGAAAAGTAGTATTGATAGCTGCTTTATCTTCTAATGTCTTAGTGATAGCTGCTAACCAATCTGTATATCCTGCCATGTTCGGCTCAGATTTCAATGCTAATAATACTCCGTTTTTGTTTACCCATTGTGAGGGAAGGTTTTGTTGCCCTTCTAATAAGATAGTAAGGTTTTTGCAACACGTTAAACCTGATGTAGCTGTAACACCCATGTTTTTTTATAATTTAATTTGAAAAATAAATGATTGTGAGTACACTCCTGGAAACCATTGTTAGAGATGTATGGCGAACATCGAAATCAAGTTATCTTAATAAGATACTTAACGAAAAGAAAGTTAGTATATCTTTTTGATAAAGCAAATTTTTTATAAACTATTTTTTTAATTAATTTTTACTATATTTCTTTTCATAAAAGTATATCATGGATTGTTTTAAAAATATAGTTGGAGTAGAAGCTTGCTCAAATTCAGTAAGCACAAGTGGATTGTGGATTAATGGGAAGCTTGGACTTCCTGGCATAAACATAAATAATGCAGCTCGAAGTGTAGATGGCGAGACCATTAGTGGATTTGAATTATTGGAAGGATGTGTGATGAATGCATCATCAGAGATAGTCTTGTTGGCTACTGAGCATCTATCTAAATACTTTCAGTTTAATACTGTGGTCCAAGATTACAGCTCATCAAACAATGGAGCTTACACAACCAATCCTCCTAACTTATATATTCAGATTAGAGATGAGTGTAGAAAATACACATCATTCTATATTGATACCATGACCTTTTTAAGCACCGATACTCAAACTGCTGTGCTTACTATAAATGGCACTACTTATAATCTTGACTTAGTAGCTAATACCAATTACACGTTTGAAGCTAATCTATCCTTTAATGCAGATTTGACTATCTCAATAGTAGGAACGAACATTAGAACTTTAGATTCTTTCTTTGATGGACTTATCCAGCAGAGATGTGATGAGACTTTATTTTGGTGTCAATACAAGAAGGAGCTTGCAATGGCTATTCGATATATGGCAGCTCATTTATTCTTTAAAGAAGTGGAGCTAACAGATAGATTCAACCTTTATACAACAATGACAAAGGACAATGCCAAGAATGAGAGTCTATTCAATTATAATAAGTCAATGCAATATCTAAAGTCAGGCATCGAAAAGATAAAGAATATCGTATCTCGTGAGAACTGCTGTTGCATTACTTGTTCATCAATCAATTTTACTTACGCTAAACCTTAATTATTATGGCTGTATGTTGTTTTTCTTATACTCAATTAGGATGTATTAATGCTTGTGATCCTATTACATTAGGAACTGCTCCTGCTGATGGCGATTATATCTTAGAGATTTCTTTCAATGACCACATTCAAGTTTATCAAAAGCATTTCTTATTTTTTGAGCCTTTAGAATTTGATATTCCATTAAATGAAAATGCAAATTATAAGGCAAAAGTAATATTACCTCATGCTACTTCTTATATGTGCTATCAGTTTACCACTTCTCCATCTACATTTCATGTATTACCTGACTCAATACCAACCCCTCCATGATATACTTATTAATAATTGGATTCTCTTATTGCTTGTCTGTAGTCTTTAACTCATGGACCGAGCCTGATATGATTTTTGGCTTCTATTATGAATGGCTAAAAAAGATTGGTAAGGTAGAACTAAATGAGGATGGCAGTATCAAGAGCTTTAAAAAGTTTATCAAACCTTTAGGATGGTGCATAATATGTACAAATGTATGGTTTACTGTGCTTTTGTTTGCCACTACAAGCATCTTCTATCCTATGGAGTATCTTTACTTGATACCTTGTATAATCGTGGCTAATTGGCTTGTAATTAAGTTTAAGTAATTAAGTGAAATTATAAGCTAACAGCCTTACAAATTAATCTATAAAGTAAGTTTACAACTTGATTATTTACAACAGCATTGCTCTTGGTCATAGTAACAATCATTTACACTTCCACTTAAAATAATATCAAACTCAGTAAGGAATAGATTATCTCTTAGTCTTGTCTCATTTATTGTGTCCATCAATAAAACAATGTCATCAATATTCGCTGTATCAGTAAATATCAATGATTGAAATTTCTTCATGAGCCAAAAGGTCCAGTTGCAATCAGTAATAAACTTTAAGGTATATCGCTGAGTAGCTCTCAATGAGCCACAAGACTGAAATTCATTTAGCTGTGTTATATCAATCTTGCCCTGAACAGCAAACATATAAAGACCTCTATTATCATCATAGCCAATCTGCTCATTATTTTTCTCGGAAAAGAACTGCTTGTTGGTTTCATAATAGACTCCTAAATTTTGTATCGTTTGAAGTGATGAAGGATCAATGAAACTCATCGCATCAATAACTTGGCTAAACATATTTCAATTAATTTATTGGTTATAATATTCGTCTGTTTTTCTTTTAACAAATTTATCTCCGATGATTTCAATCTCTTTAACTTCAGCTTCTGTAGGTGCAAAGATTTCTCCATATTGATTGTTTAAGTAGTTAGCTACTTCTACTGTGCTTTGACCAGTTGGATACTTCACATCAGTAACTGCTACATAAGTGTTATCCCCACTCTTTACTTGTTTAACCGAGCCATACAATGTTCCACTTGCATATAGATTGACCTTACTTGCTAATGATGCTCCGTACTTCTTTGTCTTGGCTGTCTTGTAAGCTTCTGAATAAACTCCCAATGATTCACTTGCTGCATTCTTACTGCCCTCTTGATTATTAAACATTCGCTTGCTTAGAATACCAATCATAGAAGTTGAGATGAGGACTTGAAGCTCGCCCTCACTCTCATTTATAACTTTGATTAGTCCGTTAAGACTATCCTTAACTTGTTGGCTTAGTTGTCCCACTGGCTCTTATATCTACGATTGTTATCTTTGGTGGTATCTTTTTTGATACCTCAGCAATTCTTGGAACACCTCCACCACCACCTGAACAATTACATCCCATTACTTAGCTCCTAAACTGTTTAACATATCAATTTTTGCCTGCTGCTGTGGAGTAAGATTTCTGCTTCCTACCATCGTTGTAGTTGCTACTGCTCCACCAACTGCTGCTGCACTTGCTCCTGGACTTGCTGAATTAGACTTTTGATTGTAACTATCTAACACAGTACCCATGATTGCATCAACTTCATCAAACTTGAATGTCTTATCGCCTATCTGTGGCTGTAGTCCATTTGCCTTTTGCTTGATTAATGTCTTTCTCTCTACTGCATCATACTCAGCTACCAATCCCATTGATGCTAACTTCTGCTTCCCAATCAAGACTCTATCTTCTAAGGTAAGTAAAGACTTATCCAACTTACTCGCTGAACTATTCAAAGTCATATCAATATAAACCTGATTAACCTCATCTCTTACCTTAGCCAATTCGCCAGGCATTCTTACCGTCTCTAAATCTGTGTACTTTTCTTTGATAGCTATTAACTCGTTCTGTAAAGCAATAGCAGTCTCTTGACCATTTGCTTGTAGTAACTCTTTGCCTTTAGCTAACACACTATCAATAGTATCTTCTTTATCCACCGACACACCTAATGCTTTAGCTATCTTTTTTTGAGTTACCAATGTAGCTTCTTGGTAGCCTTTATTCTTATACTCATCGAATAGCTTAGGATCATTCTTGACACCATCAATGATTGAGCCTTTCACTCTTTCAATAATCGCTGTCTGCTCATCTTCCGTTCCACTTGATAACTTTGTAATCTCGTCAGCTGTAAAGCCTAATTTTGATAATACTTCCATTTGTTTTTTCTTTTTAAATTAATGATTATTTTTTCTTTTTTTCTGTTTCGATTGGAGCTTCAACTGCAGGAGTAGGAACATTCAATCCTTTTTCTGCTATTACTAAATCCAATATCTCAGTAGTAACCATGATCCAATCAGTCTTAGTAACTCCACCATCTTCATTGGCATTGATGTTTACATTATCATTGCCACACATTCTTGTAAGTGCTACTCTCCACTTCTCTGAATTTTCTTTGATAGAGATGATGCCTGTGCTTCTCTGCATGAATACAAGCTCATCGCCTGTAACCTTATAGCCTAATGTCTGTAATTGTTTGTAAATTCCTGTCATTTGTTTTTGTTTTTAAATGTGAATGATGAAAAGAAAGTTAATTAAAATTTGTGAAGTTGCAAATTAAACTAAGGTAGGGTAAGCTTTATGGATGCAGTTATAACCACCTCTATTTTTAAGGAACTCATCAATAGTGTTTGTCCCCTCAATCATGCCAGCACCGAATCCTGTAGGATCTTTCTCTGCTTTCTTTAGCGACTTTAATACCTCATCATAAGGGATTGCTCCTGTGAAGTCATCAATAAAATGCTTACAGATAGGTCGTGAGCCTTCAATTAAAATCGAAGGAGTGTAGAACAATGCATTCAATTTAAGCTCTGTGCTTATTCCTGCATTCAATTCTCCGGTATATTGATAAAGTGCATCTTGTGCTGTCTGCTTTGCCCACTTAACTAAGTCCCCTGTATCGTTAGTAGATTGCCCCATGAAGTACTTTTCTAAGTTACCTTGCAATTCAACTACTGATAGATTATTGTACATAGCTTCATAGAGTAAAGTCTGAACACGATTGACTACATTAACCTCATAGCCACCTGCAGTAAGTCCATCAGTAAATATACCATTGTTGTTTAAGAGTCTATCAGCGACCTTCTGTGATACCTTGTTGCCTAATTCCTTATTGATACCGATGTCAGTCCTTCCAACATCCTTAGCAGTATCAACAAATTTTAATACATTAGCTTCATAGGTACTCTTATCCCTTGCATCAATCACATACTGCCTAACCTGGTTTATCAAGTCATCATCAATAACTAATCTACCTTTCTTTGAAGATACATCTTTGAGTATAAGCTTAAACAATTCTTTAAAAGTCTTCTCAGAGCTAATCTCTAAACCCTTTAAAAAATCATTGATAGCTTGCTCAGATTCCTGCTGGGATTGTTCGTATAATTTGAGTATTGGCATCGTTTATTAATTCTTGGTCAGTCTTGGTCCAATTAGAATCTATCTCTAACAACGATGTAAGTATCTTGTAGCCTTGCATATGGAAGTCAAACGCATCATTAGACAATAACTGCATAGCCTTTAACTTGCTTATCTCATCAAGTGAATAGCCATAATAGATATCGTTATTGATAAGCATCTTCATTGCTCTTTTCTCTACATCATCATATTCTTTATCTACATACTCATCACTCAAAGACTTTACTAAATCCTTGCTTATCGTTCCTACCTTGATAATCTCGCTTAATACATCATCCTTGCTTCTTATCTCGTACTTGGTAGGCTTGACTACTTTTACTTCTTCAGTATCTTGTAAATAACCAGCTATGCATTGCAAAGAGAACTCCAATAGATTCATTAAATTGTCTCCAATAACTGCAATAAAATCTCTCTTTTGCTCAAGGTCATATTCTTTAGCGACTCCACTTTGACTATTGTTTGACTGATAAACCGAGATAGACTGCTCCATCTTATCCATCATCTCAAACCATATATCTTTATTGATTCCTACAGCTTCAAATGGTGGTGCATAAAATCTTACACTTGGAGTATCATTGGCTGTCTGACCATCTAAATTGCTTGGTGCTGGTCTTACTATAACTGAATAAGGAGACAAGTCAGGAACAATCCCTCTGCCATGACAAGCTGAACAAGGACCTACATTACACATCCCTCTCTCGTGATTACATTTGTTATCCATGCAATCCCCTAACATCACTTGACCTTTACCACGACAAGCTACACACTCAGTTGATAGTCTCTCCTCAATCGGAAAAGAGAATCTCATCCTTACTGCATCAAAGTCAGATGAAGTAGTGATGGCTTTATTTGCCCATGAATTATAAGCAGTAAAATAAGTATCGAATAACTTGTAGCTCTTTGTTTTTCTGCCTTTCTTAATTGTTCTAATAGTCTCCAATCCACCTAACACACGATAAGGAACAAAGCCTAAATTATGATTATACCACAACGATAGCTCATAGATTAATTTATTATTGCTATCTAATCTAACTGGAGTATTAATCCAAATATCAGTATCAGTAATGATAGTATAAATATCTCCCTCAACATCGCCAACCTTAGCTTCTCCACTCTCATAGATTAGTATCTTGTCATCAATGTATTCAATCTCATCACTATTCAAATATTGGATAGCTACATCAACCCTCTCAGTAGTAGGCTGACCATAAGCTTCTAAAGGTGGTAAATTAGAATCATAAGTGTTAATCGGCAAAGCAATCAATAAACCATTGGCATCTTCAACTCCTAATTGTAGAAAGGTCTTAAAGATAAGGTCAGTAATTGTCTGCTTGTTGATTGATACAACTGAATCAAATCTATGAGTAGCAATATATTCCTTAGTGATATCGCCAGCAATAATCTTATAATCCGATTGCTTGACTAAATGATAAGTAGAATTTAATGCCTTTAAGATTGGATCTTGTGTTATCTTTTGGAAGATACTAATCCTATAATCCAATATCTCTTTTGGCTCATTAGGTCTCGCAATCTTCAATAACTTCTCAGGCATGACTCCTCTTGTATGGACAATCATCTCCTCATAAAAAGAAACCCAAAGCTCTCGTAACTTTGGGTCTATTTCTTTATCTAAATATTTCTGTACGATTTCTAATTCCACCTATAAGTTGGTTTATTAAATTCCTAAAGCAGCTTCAATACCAGCAACAACATGACCAACGATTACAGGATTGTCATTGATAAAGCTCAATGTCAATTCATATACTTGGTTATCCTTTGTTCCATCTTCTCCAACCATCAAACCACCATCAACGATAGCATCAATGCCACTATGAACAGTTGTTGAGCCTGTTGTATAATCAGGATTGTAGAAAATCTGACCATTACAATCTACCCAAAAGAATCTGTATAAAGGACTATTCTTGATTACGTTATTAAAGAAAGCATAATCAGTCGCAGTAACTGAATCAATGTAGTAAGTCTTGAATGCTAAAGTATGAGTGTATGTTCCAATAGGGAAATCTACTTGGCAACTTTCATACTTCTTTTTGTCCGAACTTGGCAATGGCTTAGAGCCGATACCCAATGGAAGTCCTACAATAGTGCCAGCAGTAACTGCTGCTGCAACATCAACTATATCAGTAAGGTCAATGCTTGTCGCACAGTCCATCACTCCAATATACTTAATACCTGCTTTTCTTTTCGCTTTCTTACAATCGCCATAAGCTGTTGGCAACGTAGCTGTACATAATGCATCACAAATCATGATTTATTTTTTTTAGATTTAGTAAAAGTTTCGTTTGTTTTTTCTATATCTAAACCCACTTCTTCTGTGGTAGTGTTTTCTTCTATTGCTTGTTCAACAGCTTGTTCAACTGCTTCAATGTGCTTAGGAATATCAATATAAACCTCATAGCTAATCATAAGACCTTGACCTGCTAATTTATCAAAGATTGAATCCTTGATTTCTGAAATTTTGCCTGTACCTCTATTGATGTATAACCCCATGAAAAGAAAGTTAATTAAAATAAATTAACTTGCAAATTTTTATTTAATTATTTTTTACTAACTAAATTTAGTATTTTTGAATCAAGAAAAAACAATATGAAGAATCCACTAAAAAAGCTATTCACTAAAAAGAAACGAATTAGTAAGATAGGAAACAAAGAAGTCCATCTTAATCTTGTCTATACCGATGCCTTTAATAATAATTGGTATGAGCCAACAGACTTAGCCGACTATCCATTTATCAGAATTAACCATATACAGACTTATTCAAGGTATGCAGAGCTAAAGATGACTCCTGATAGGCTTAATAAAATCAATAAAGCAATCTTGCAATGTGCAAGTGATGGAGATATGAATGGAATAATCGTGCTGGCAACTGAAATACAGATTGCTGAGCAGATGTTTTGTGAAAAAACTACCCTATTAAGATTGGCAAGTGCTATGTTTCTCATCAATAACGAGCCACCAAACTCGTGGAATGAAGAATATGAGCAAAAAAAGATTGAATCAATGCTTAATGATGCTGATTGTATGGCTTTTTTTTTGCCTATGGCTTACCGAAACTTGAAGTCTTACAGCGAAAACTCCGATTTGCAGGTTATAGAGTATTTGCAGGAATCATTGAACAAGATGAACAGATTATCTTATCTGCTCGAGAATATTTTGCAAAAGTAGCTGAAGATACCAACATGAATTTACTGACTGTCTCTGAACATTCAGGCATTCCACTTGACACACTTACCTATTCAATCACTACCTTAGAGCTTTTTAGTATATGGTCCTCTATAATAAGAAAAATTGAGATTTCAAACGAACAAATCGAAAAAGCAAATAAATGAAATTAACAACTAAAATAAACGAAATGACATTAAGAGATAAGATGAAACAAAGAGCCACCTATACCAATTATTGTGATGGCTTAAATGGAGATGATAGAATCAATATTGATAATCTAATCCTTGATAGAAAAGAATATGCTGAAGCTTTCTTAGCAACCAACATACCTAAGCAGCAGGATCACTGGCAAAAGAAAATCAATCAAACAAACGATTTAATAAAACGAATCTTACTACTCTAACAGCTCTTGTTAAATATCTGACAAACTTTCTCAAGCTTGATGGTAGGAAACCACATTGAACTCTTATCATTGCCCTTGCTGAATCCACCTTTAACTTGATAGTATTGAGTATCTGTGCCAATAGTTATTCTTAAATTCTTACCTCCCAAGATAGCTTTTAAGTTTTGTACTTGCCATTGTGGAATCTTCCATACATTCAAATCTTTGCCCTCAATCATCTTGGACTTGGTATGCTTAGTAATGCTGGAGATAGTCGTATCAACTTCAAGATAAGTATTCTCAATAGCCACTTCCATATATTCTACAACTGCCTTTAAACGAATGCAGTTTGACATTGGAACAATAGTGCCAGGAGTAGTGTAATAGTCTGTTGAATAGCTCCATACTCGGTTATTGCAATCTAAATTATCATAGTCTGAACATATCAAGATAGAACTTTCATTGCATTGAATAAGGCAGTAAGGCTCACTCATGTAAGCTTCAAAATCATAAACGAATTGAAGTCTATAACAATCCTCATTAGTTACATCTCGAATATCACTAAACAGAAATTGAGTAGTTGATTGAACTCCATACTCATTGAATGAAGTAGTTGAATTGAATGTAGTTAAAGTACCTAACAAAGTGCCGCCATCAGCTGACCAAATATTTATCTTTAAAAGCTCTTGACTGCCATAATGAAGTGATAATTGAGTAGTGAATGAATCATCAATAAGGTAAGGCTGGCAATAGCACTCTCCACATAAGACATCATGATTGAATCCTATGTTGGTAGCACAATTCCCTAATGGAACACTCAATCTCTCTGTTGCTGAATTGTTTGATGTTGCAGAAGCAACCGTACACATTGGATAGGTATATATTAACATCTTAAACTTTTTTTACGATTACTGCTATCTGCCATAATCTTGTTTTATCTAAACTACTCATATCTAAATCAAAAGTAACTGTATTATTCAACAATCCAAATGAAGTAGGAACACCACTAAAATAAGGACTACTCAACACACTAAATCCTGTTGTGCCGGTATAAGCATTCTCCTCACTTATTGCATTACTGCCTATCTCATAAAGGAAAGGAATAACTGTGCAATCGAATGTCATCGTCAATGCTGACCTCTTTACTCTTACCTTAAAGATATTATCACAAGTAGGTGCAATGGTCATTATGTTGCCTATCATTGAATCAATCAATGTTACACCAGTTGCATCTAATATTTTCAACTCCTCTACATAAGGCAGAGCATAAAGAGAGCCACTCTGAGAAAAGTTAGCAACAAAGTTAGCTGATTGGCTTATAACAGTCTCATAGTAAGTTGATGAATACCATATATTAAATGTCAAGGTAGCATCTATATTATCCCCTAAATATCCTATTAGGTTTCTATAAATATAAGAGAAATTAAGAAACCCTCCAGCATCAGTAAAGGTAAGTGAGCCTGTATTCCATATCGTAGATGAAGCATTATAACTAAAATTCTCAGTAAACAAAACTTCTCCTGTGCTTCTTTGCTTCAATTCAAATGTGCCTGTCTTATTATATTGGTCGAATCCTAAAGGAAAGCATCCAATGCCACCACCAATCTTGACAAATGATGTCTTGGATATTGAGAAGATAGGCTCTATCCTCTCAAATAAAGCTGACTTAATACATGATCCAATCGAAACATTATTATAGTCATTGTAAGTAGTAGTGATTGTTGGATAGCATCCTATTATTGCTGTGATTGGTCCATTAGGTCGTGGTGGGAATGTGCCTATCTTGGAGCTTGCATTAGCACCTAAAGCATTATAATAAACAATGGCTATAATCTCCTTTGGAAATTCACTCAAAGCAGTTAAATTAGCATCCAACCTCCATGTATTGCCAGCGACATTTATAACAGTTGCAGTCTGATTATCTTCTATGATTGCAGGATTAATTCCCACAACAGTATTAGTAGGCTGTCCGTTTATCATCAATATCTTTGCCGATGTTGGAGTATTTAAAGCATTGACATTAGTAAATGTTATTCTTGTTGGAGTAGAAACCCCAATCACATAATCCAAAGTAGGCAAAGTAACTGCAAAGGTACTTACCAATGGAGACTGGTCATAATAAGTAGCATCAATGACATCAAAGTCCAACATCTCATCAAAGGTCTGAGTAGTGATGTCAGTTACCCTTATATGCTTTACAAAGAACTTATCTGAATCATACATTGATGAGCCACTACCAATCGTGTTGATT
>Ga0209296_1002631_pt1 | contig 12725 bp, 18 predicted proteins | sample S_130206_EF_Meta_FD_187319 | JGI IMG/M metagenome (GOLD analysis project Ga0209296, IMG submission 187319) | Freshwater microbial communities from Lake Simoncouche, Canada to study carbon cycling - S_130206_EF_MetaG (SPAdes) (version 2) | ecosystem: Environmental > Aquatic > Freshwater > Lake ...
AACACGCCCTAAACGCCCCCCAGAGGCTTCTGTGAAGGCGCTACGCCCTGCCCTATGGGTATGACCAGAGATTACGTTCTTGCCATGCCTACGGGCTGCTTCAAGGGCTGATAGACCGCCCTGTTGCTTGATAGGTGTGTGGTCTCCATGTACTGCAATCCAGCCTGGAGCAATAGCCATTGGATTCTTGTGGAAGGTAATGCCAAGCTCGTCGAACTTCATGAACTTTTCAAAGCGTAACTCTGGCAATGACAAGAATGAGGGTATTTTCTTCATGATGATGTTGTAAAGCCGGTCTGTGTGGTTAGATCGTATGCAATCTGTGACGCCCAGTTCCCACAACAGCTGAACGCATCGGTCTCGGTCATCGCCAAGAGTCTGCTCATACGCTTGAGGCGTACCTTCAGACCACTTGCTTATTGTTTGGAAGTCAATCTCATCGCCTATGGTGACAGTCTGGTCAGGCTTAAAGGTGGTTAAAAACTTAGCAATGTTGCGTGTGACGTGTTCATCCTCAAACGGAACTTGCAGGTCACTCAAGACCACAATCTTCTTAATCGTCGTCCTCGTCATAGTCGTTGTCGCCTATCTTCTCGAGTGGCTTAACTGGCAATATCCAATCAGGATAAGACTCACGATCTAAAAGCAACCAAAACGCCATGTCTGTAGAGAATCCGGCTTTGCGCAGACTTGTGTAATAAACGTGCAGAGCAATGCAGTATTGGTCTAAAGCTGAATACGCATCAAGGTCTATGACCTTCTTGGTTCTTGCCATAGGATAAGTGTTACTTACCTAACATCTCGATTATTGTATCGACACGCACTTCTAATCGATTTACTTGATCCTTCATCGATGAACCGCCATTACTTCGAAGCTCTTTGAGATAGTGCTTAATCATGAATTGCGTATATGTAGCCATACCACCAAGAATGCTGACAACAGCCACAGCCCAAGCAGCTGCATCACCGGCACTCACCGCTTAGGAGAAGCGTAACCAAATACGCCTGCAACAACTGCGCCCAAGATTGAGCGATAGTTGAGGTCGAAGTTAGATGTTGTACCCCATACGGCTAGGAATGCTCCGATTGAGATAACTGCTGGGTGCTTCATGTTCATTCTGTCTCCATATCTGGAATGTCGATTTCTTCCACAATGTTGTTATTTGGCTTGGTTGGATCGTAGCCACCGATGCCATAGGTAACAGATTTAGCCATTTACGCGCTCCTTAGTGCGACCGCAAAAGAAGCTGTAGCAGTCGTTAAAGTTCCCGCAGTAGCAAATCCAGAACTTGAATTTACTGATTGCGTGAAAGCTACCGTGGCATTTGTTCCAGGTGTAAGAGCACCTAAATCAGCAACAAAAGCATTGGCTGTGTTCGTTCCATAAAAAGTGCTTGTTGTTGCTGCACTTTGCATATTAAATGCTAACCAATACCAACCGATTGCAAGGGTTTTGGATATTGTAATTGCATATTGTGTACCACTTGCTGTTACAGAAACCGTCCCAGCATCAAGATTTACCGTTGAAGGTGAACCGTTATTATCATCATAAATCCCAAGTCTTACAGTTGCAGTTCCTGAAAAAGTAGTCCCTGAAAATATACCTATTCTATCAAAAGTATTTGATGATCTTATGTATATTGGTACATATGACGTTGTATTTACTGTTGCTGCCGACGTGCTGCTTATCGTAGTAGCAATTTGTGGTCTGTAAAAACGACCAGCAACATAAGAAAATGGCGGTGCGGATTTTATCGCCAAATCATAGGCAATCTTTACGGCAGCAGGAGTAGCAGCAGTTGTTGTCGATGTTGATGAAGTTGAATCTGTCAGCTGAAGAATTCCAGCATCAGAAGTAGAACCGGCTCCAACGCTTAAAGTTAAGTTAGAAGATAATGCTCCACCGCCTGAAAGTGGTGAGGTAGTTGAAATCGTCCTAGATGTTTGAACGATTCCAGTCTGGTCTATGCCGATGATTGCAGCTGTAGAAGTTCCAGTATTAGTAATTGGAGCAGTTACAGATACGACTCCTGATGATCCTGTAGCGCCTGTAGCGCCGGTGTCACCCTTTGCCCCAGTCGCTCCGGTGTTTCCGGTATCGCCCTTTACACCTTGGATTCCCTGAATACCTTGTGCGCCGGTTGCTCCGGTGTCACCCTTTGCCCCAGCTGCACCAGTAGAGCCTGTGTCACCCTTATCGCCTTTAAGTCCTGTTGATCCAGTAGGGCCTTGTGCGCCTTGCGCTCCTGGATTGCCTTGAGTGCCTTGTAAACCTTGAGGGCCTTGTGGGCCTTGTGGGCCTGTTGTTCCTGCTGGGCCTGTTGGCCCTGGTGGGCCGCCTGCATCGCCCTTATCTCCCTTTTCGCCCTTAGGGCCGGGAAAGAGGTTATTTGAACTTATTGTTACGCGACCCATTACTTACCACCTAGCATCGGGATATTAGAGAAGAACGAGCCATCTGTATCGCCCTTTGGAGTGAAAGAGATATGGCAATGATGGTTATGCGGATTGCTTCCAGAATACTTGCGCCACTTCCAGCCCATGCGAGATGAAGCAATGCGCCCGTTGAATATAATGTAGGAGATTCTTTTGTCTCCGGCCTTGGCGCAGAGTCGAATCTGGTCAGCAATATCCGGCATGAGGTCTGGCTTGGCTTTACCAGATACATCTCGGTCAATATCGATTGCCCTAACTGTCTGGCTATCAAGGCTTGGAATATGGTCAGACTTACCAGCTGCGACATGACGAGCATCTGCGATCCATCCGTCTGAGGTTCTATCGCGGTCTGGAAAGCAATCATCGAACTGTTCTCTTAGCTGCTGTCCGGCTTTGCATAATTTAGGAGTCATTATCCGATTATCGCCTGTGCTTCGGCAAGGTTGAGTCCAAGTGCTTCAAGTTTAGCGATGGCAGAAGCCTTAGCATCGATGCGAGCTTGAGCCGCTGCTGCTTCCTCAGCTTCTAAACGCTTAATCTCATCCTCGATTTGTTTCTTGGTTGGAGTAGTTACGCCTTCTGTATTCCAAACGATTGTCTTAATATCTTGATCCACGAAAGAGAAGTCTGCTCCGGGGCGAAGTGAATATAATGCTGCTGCTAGTGGGTTAATCATACTAGATACTCCATTGCTATAATTTGTACTTCTGGACCCCATTGACAACCTGCTTGGACTATTGTAGGTGCACCATAGAGATTTTGCGCCTGTATTTTATATGTAGTTGCGCTTGTAGTTGCAGGTGAATCTAGATAGCTGATTGATGTTGTTACATAATTTGCAAGCTGACCAAGATTACCACTCGGGTAATATCCTCCAGCAATACGTGAATCAAGGACTGTGGAACCTCTGACTAATTGCGAGAAACCAGTCCAATAAATAGAACTACCATTAGATACAGTGACATCGTATGCTGCAAGAATCAAAATTTTACTTGTCGATAATGTTGGTGTGATAGTTACAGATAAACCAGTCACATCTGTATAACTACTTCCGGCAGTAATAAGTGAACTGGTACTTGATTTAACTACCTGAGCGATTCGCGGAGTTGATGAGACTGTTCCCCATTCAAAGTCCATGTCTGTGCCGGAAGTCTTTTTGAGAACCTGACCAGTCGTACCCCCCTTGAGTTCAGCGATAGATGTATCAATGGCATTGCCAAGGGTGCGAATAGCCAGAGCGCCATCCTTGACGTATCCTGTGTTATCAGGTGTAGTCCACCCGAAGTTAGTTGTGGTTGCCACACTTGCTCCTAGTCATCGTAAGTAGTCCATTGTACAGTAGCCCCGACCCCGTTCCATGTAAGAGCCGCCGAAACGTCCTGCCATCGAGTAGGGGTGAAGCTGTAGGTATAGTCGGTTGTATTGAGAGTTAGGATCATCTCGTACTGGTTAATCGAAAATGAATAGCCTTCAACGAATCCTCGATAAGTAGTGTTCTTCAAGGCAATTGGCAGAGCAGTAATCTGGATTGGTTCACCCATGCTCATTGAGATGTAGAAGTCGCGCAAGGCATCTGAGATATTTGTCGAATTGATTGGGATGGTAAAAGAGCTAAGAGAAGTTCTTGGATAGGCTCGAAGGGTTACATAACGATCTGCTTGAGTCTGGGCATCTGAGGCATTGTGCAAAGTTGTCGAGATAGAACCATCCACCTGCCCAAAGTCTGCGATGCTTGTAGCATCTGTGGCTGTTTTGCTTCCAGAATGATAAGTAAGAGTTAGGTTGTTGAGAATATCTGCCAAGGTCTTTTGACTTGAGACGTTACCCCAAAGAATGTGACCATTAGGGATGACTGTGTAGCCATTGGCTAACGCATCGAGAGTACGGCGAGATTCATTGGCAAAGCCGACCTTGCCCAGATTGGTCTCATAAATATATCCGAAGGCTTCTTGCGCTGTTGAGGCAGCGATTGAATAAGCATCTACTGGCGAGCCTGACCGGATGGCGAATTCATAGATGGCTGGAGTATCAACTACATCGATGGTTTGCCCGGCATTGTTGAAGATACGAGTCATGCGAGCCGTATCCATCTCCTTCGCCCAGTTGCCAGAGCCAATAATCTTTCGAGACATTTGAGAGAATGGGCCGACGGCTGTAATGGTCTGAATGGCATTAGTCCCGATTGTGCCTGAACCGGCCAGCGAGTTGTCCACGCTTGTAATTTTGCCGGTGAAGATTGTTACATCTGTGCCAGCCACGTTCTTGACCTTGATGGCTACAGTCTGATTCATCTGGAAGCCATAGTCTGTGCCATTGGTGTTAAGGATGGCTATGCGAGCGTATGAAGCGCGAGCCTGTTCCCAGACCGAAGTCCGTCCATAGGAAACCTGGACATCTGAAAGAGTAATCGATTTGCGATCAGTTCCGTTTATCGAGATTGTAGGTTGAGGACTCCAAGGCATTATGCGCCTACCAGTAGAGAAGCGCCGACCTTGTTAAATGTTCCTGAGAGTGTTGCTTCACGATTGAGAATCTGGGTTATCTGACGAGCTGTAGAGATAGGGTCGATTGCTCCATTGACTGTGATGTTGATGGTGTTAGAAGCCCCACCCATATTGCCGTTAGGAATGATTTTGCCAGATGATGATGGTGTAAAGAGTTCTGGACCCTTCTCACCGACCAGGTAAGTCGTACCAGCCGAAACAGAGCCACCGGCTGCCCTACCGCCGCCAAAGGCTCCACCAATAGCGCCACCTATCTTTGAGCCGATGCTGATAAGAGTTCTAAAGCCATCGATAAGTTCTGCAACGATCCGAACTATTACGCCTAGCGCAATACCGATTCCCTGAATGGCTATCTTAAATGCTCCACCTAGAAATGGAGCTAAGTCCTTTAGGAACTCGAATAAAGCCTTAAAAGATTCTTTGTTATCTTCTACTGCATCTTTAATCTTGTCGAAAGCAAACTTGAGACCTTCTAGGACTGGAGTAAAGAAACTCTTTGCAATATCGATATATTCTTTAAAAGCGTTCTTGATTCCCTTTTCTCCACCGATAGAACCGATAAAGGATTGAACCGCTGGGATTACTTTATTGACAATATTTGTGACGAGAGGGGTAAGCCCATCTAGGATGTAAGAACCTACCTGCTCTTTACCTTCATCGAAGGCCGCTCTAAGTCTCTGCATCTTGCCAGCGAATGTTTCCGCTTGAGTAGATGATTGCCCTGCGAAGGTTGCAGCCAGAGCCTTCTGCGCCGCATCAAAGTCCTTGGACTTAATAATAGATTCATCTAGTGGGACACCTAGTCGCTTGAGTGCTCCGAAGTTTCCGTCGTAGGTCTTTGATAGTGCTTCGCTTACCGCTGCAAGGTCTTTGCCTGTACCGGCTGCGATATTAAGAGCTAAGGTTTGAAGTTCTTGAGCCTTCTTTACGTCTCCAGTAGAACGGACTAAGCGATCTAGTGAAGGTCTTAATTGCTCGTCTGTGACCCCAGTAGCCAGCGTAGTCTTAAGTATATAATCTTCAGTAGATTTAATCTGGTCATTGGTTGCCCCTGTAACGTTCTTAAGAGTAGTGGCTAATCGTAACTGGGCTGCTTCATCCTCGATGGCTGCTTTAACGCCATCTACTGCTAACTTTCCAGCATAGGCAGCGGCAGCGACTCCGGCAGCTGCGAAGGCTGCTCCTGCTACCTTGCCGAACTTTGTGAGCTTGTTACCGAAACTATTGACCTCGGTTGAGCCTTTGTTCAGGCTTGCGCTTAAATCTTTGACTTCACCAAGGATTGCGAGTTTAAGGGTTCTGCTATCTCCAGCCATTAGAACTCCTTAAGAATCTTTGAGAAGGCATCTTGCCATTCGCTAATAATGTAAGGCTGTGCAGCCTTGAGTGTTGGATAGATAAAGTAGCCATAATTGCCTGAGCGATACCTTGGAGTTCTCGCCGGGAATTGCTTATATCTATTAGATCCGAATTCCATACCAGCCCAGAGTCGTTTAGTGTCTGCGCCGCCTGAAAACTTCTGGGAAGCAAAGCCAAGGCTAATCTCTCCGACCTTTGAGCTCTTTGAGACCTTACCGCCTGAAGCAATACGAACTGCCACCTTAGTAGCGACTGTTCTAGTAGCTGCTGCCTGCTGAATCTTGCCAAGTGCATAATCGGCCAGCGCGCCTGAAACCTTCTTGGCTTCTGCAATCGCTGTCTCATCCATGGCTTTAAAGGCTTTGATTACTTCTCGGATTTCTCTCCGATTGTAAGCATCGACCTCAGTCTGATTCATTACGCTCCTTCAATATTTCAATCGCCGTTAAAATATCTTCTGCACTTTCCCACTCCCTCATGGGGATATGGGTTGCAATGGCTAACTCGACTAGGAGTCTGCCGATACTTCCGCGGCTGTGGCTTTTGGGCTATCAGTATCCACATCGATATCCTCGATGCTTTCCATCCATACGTCGAGAGGCTTAACTGGCTGACCAGCTGCTTCTCGCCTCATGGCACTATGGGCTACGAATAGAATGTCCCACATTCCGGAGAACTCTGAGATTTGCTTCTTTGTAGCGATTTCCCATTTAGCGAAATCTGGTGGATAGGCCACATAAGTAGCCTGATCCCCAGACTGGTATGTAATTGTGATTGCTTTTTTCATGTGTGCTCCCGTTAGTTAGATCATGTGATTGTGAGTGTTGGCTTTGCTGTTCCCTGTAGAACAAATGTTACTTCCTGTGCATCCTTGCCTGAACCACTAGCAGAAGGGAATGAAGGATAGACAGAACCAGTAAATACTGCGCCTGATGCCGCTGTGAAGGTATATGCGAGTGATGTGTTTGGAGCTGTTGAAGCTGCTGTCCACATGGCTTCGCAAATTGATGATGCTGGTGAATTTGCACCCCAGTCTGCAAGCATTGTTACTGAAAGAGTTGCTGTCGTATCTAGTGCAAAGAATTGCTTTCCATCGATTGTCTCGTAAGCATTACGCTCTAATTCAACCGCTAGTGTGCATGATAGTGCTTGATCGCCGTAGTTCTTGCTATCAATTGTAAGCGAGAGGTCGCGACCTGTGATGACTGTTGTTGCCATTTTGTCTCCTTAGACTGTTCGCGTGTAGTGGGTACTAACGCCTATATCGGCTACTAGCAGATTGCTCGCGCCTACTTGTGTAACTGTTGGTCGTTGTACATCCCCGATTTCATAACCTGCTGGAATGGCGAGGACAACGCTTTCTATGAGTTGCTCGATGTTGTCGAGCGATGCTGGGTTGCTTGAATAGGTAACGCAGCAAGAGATGGTGAAATTGACTTTACATCTGAAAGTGCTATTTCCGATTGTGTCAAATTCTAAATAAGGCGAATCCGGGACTAGGACTACCGCCGGGACTGGGACATTCTCTGGAACGTATGAGAATACGTTAGCCGAGACTCCTCCTAGAGCTGTGGCAAGTGGGCCGCGTACGGCTGAAAGAATTGTTGATGCTGGCATTATTGCACCATTGATTGAGTGTCAAGATAAGGCCCTAAGAGACCTACGCAGCGATTGAATAGTGATCGACCCATACGGAATGGTGATGGGCTAAAGTCCACGCCTTCAATCTGTCCTCCGGCTGCTGTGCGGCTCTGGAAGATTTCGACTGATACTACTAGGACTGCTGACTCGACTGCGCTGTTGCCGACATAAGTCGATGCACCTGTAAGAGTAGCTAGTCCAGATGGAATAATGTTCTTTGAGATTATGTCTGCGTTAGTAATTGCAGCTGAGAATGTGTAATCATCGAGTAGGTCAGTTGTGACTGTGCGTGTGCCGTTAAAAGGGGTTCCGCAGCCTGTAATGACGATTGATTGAGACTCGTTGAAAGGGTTTTGAACTGGAGTCGAGAAGTATGCAATGTTACTGACTAGCGATACTGCATCGATTGGAACTGAATAAGATACAAGCATTGGCAAGATAACCGCTTCTGCTGAATCTAAAATATCTTCCAAAACTGCATCCGAATACAGAGAAGAAGAAACGCCAAGGGTTGATCGTAACGTTGCCGCTGTGATAATAGTTGGCATTTCTTTCCTCTCTATAAACGACTGGTGGGGAGAACGGGAGCATCCCCCCCACCATGACTAGGGTTTGCTTATGTAAGGTTGAAGCGACGAATTCCTGCGCCGACCTTTGTAGCAATTGCGTAGTAGCCATAAACTGCTACCTGTAGGCGACCATTTGCAAGTGTTTGAACCTGAATCTGAGTCTTTGGAGCTTCGTAGAATGTAACTGCCTCTGGTACTACCAAGTATGCAGAATCATCGATGAGAGTTGTAACTGTCATGTGAGGATCAACATAAAGGTTTTGTCCCATGACTGTTCCAGTCAATGAATTAACTGAGACGTTTCCTGGAGCATTTGCTGGCTGTGCAGCAATGAATAGCGGACGGTTTGTTGTATCTTCCGCTGTAATGATTGTCTCCCACCATGCTGTGTTAGCAATGATGTTCTTAGCGAACTTACCTGCTGCGAGATACGCTGCTGGAGTTTCCTTGGCGATGTACGCCTTGAGTCCTGCGATTGTTGCAGCCTGTGTTGAGCCCTGTGTTCCATCAGCTGCGAGACGTGCTACAAGAGCGCGATCTGTTGCCTTTGCGTATGCGTAGTTGAGTTCCTTGATGAGTTCATCGTAGAACGCAGGTGATGAGCGATCTAGAAGTTCCCATGAGATTGTCTGAAGTCCAGCAGCCTTCTTAACATCAACTGTGATGTATGTTGAAGCCATTTCTGTTCCGCCGAGTGCTTCACCTTCTGTTGAATCTCCATCAACTGTTGGTGCTGTTCCGAGCTTAGGAATTGTGAAAGACATTCCTGAGTTTGGAAGTACGCCGCGTGATACTGCATCAACCGCTGGACGACCATCGATTGAAGTAGTCACGAATTCTGCCATATGTGGCGCGAGTGTGAGTCCGGTGTTTGTTGAAGTATCGTTTGTAGCCTTGACGAGAGTCTTTGCTTCGTCATCGCCCATTGATGCCTTGATGTTTGCCTCAAGGAACTGACCTGCTGTGAGGTTAGTGTTGATGCGTGGAGTTGCGTAGAATGCTGGCTTGTGTGAAGCCGATGCCTCTACTGCTGTCGCTTCTACCGCTTCAGTTACGGCAGGAGCTTCTTGAACGGTAGTGTCTGACACTTGTTCTCCTTCTGTTGTTGGGTTTGCATCTGCGACTTCTTCAGTAGCAGAATCTTCTGATGCAGCAACTTCAGCGACACGCGCTGAGTCGATTGCTGGGTCTGTGACAAGTGATGTCTCGACGATTGATGACTTGCTGATAACCATTACGCCATCTTGATTGTCCCAAGCATCGACCTTTACGCCGACTGAGAATCCGTCACGCATACCAGTTGATGCTTCTACAAGTGCGTCGTTTCCGGCTGTTGTCTCTGCGATTTTGAATGTCGCGACGATGCCGGTCTCTGTTACTTCATGAGCGATGAGCTTGCCGATTGGCCGAGTACGATCATGCTCTAGTAGCAGCTTAATGCCTTTGTTAAACTTGATTGAATCTGATGCAAAAATAGTTGGGCCGGCAGAAGTGTTGCCCTGCTCGCCCCATGTAACTATCTGGCCAGAGATTGTGCGCGATTGTGAATCGGCAGCTGTGAGTGTGATTGGGACTTCAATCTTCATCGGATTAAGTCCTCCTCTTCTTGGATTTGTTCAACGCTCATCGCGCCGATTGAGTTGAGTATCTGATAAACCTGTGCGCGCTCGATTGGATTTCCGCGTAGGAAGTCATCTAGGTCGAAGCGGATTTCTGAAGTGCTTGGGCAAATGTCCGGGAGTGAAAGTCGGCTCTCGATTGCGCGAAGAATCGGGCGAAGGGAGAAATCGACAAGCGAACGACGTTCAGAAGTGGCGTTAGAGTAGGTCATTGAGGTTGTCTCTGCTGAAAGGAAATAAGCAGGAATTCCGGCGGCTCTCGCTATCTCTAACGCCACATATTGACGAGCCTCTACGAGCTGCAAGCTCTTAGGGTCGAAACCGACTGACTGCATGTCAATATCTGCGTTAAGAAATGCTGTGGATCGTGTAGCGCGAGAATTGCGCCATGCTTCGAGAAGTTTAGCGATGCGCTCTGAAGTTAAGTTTGTACCATTGCTCTTGAGCACCATTGAAGGGATTGGCTCTTTGGCGTAGGAAAGTGCAGCCTTCTCTAATTCAACCGCTGCAATAACTGTGCGCCCTGCGCGATTTACAAAGCCTTCATCTGCACCATCGAAGCGAATAACTGAACCGACTCCAGCGATAGGAGCTGTTTTGCCATCGACGTAATAGCCTTCGATTTCTGTCATGTCCAAGTTATATTTCGGCATGACTCGCTTAGGTTCAATACGAGTCCAGGAGCGAGTTCTGCCATCTTCTGCATAAGCATCGAGGACAAGTCCAAAACCAACACCGTATAGCCAAATATCTTCAGCCAACCAGTTATATACAACGAATCCTGAAACGCGTGGGTCAGGTTGATTGATAACTCTTAAAGGTTCAATGTGTGCGCCGGTAATACGATTATATTGCTCCAGTGGAAGCGAGGCGATTGTTCCGCAGATAATATTTCTTGCGCGTGCGCAGGCTGGTACGGACATGGCTGTTGCGCGATCTACAGTTGTCGGTGCGTTAAGTAATCCATAGACCGAAGTCGAAAGATTAAAAGGTGCTAGTGAGGCTTCTACATCTGAAGTTTGTTCAACGACAGATGGAGCCCCTAAAAAGAATTCCTTGAGTCCCATTAGGGGTCAATTATACACTAACCTACCACAATATCAGACTCGGTTTCTGCGCGAGTTGCAAAATGGCAAGTCATTGCTAATCCAACGGCGGCACAGATTGTAGCGTTGGATACTTTCCTTCCCAAGTACCAGCCTCCGTCTTTGAAGGGGAGCTTAACTGCTGAGAGAACTTGCCTGTTGAACTCGTCTTGATCTGCATGCCGTAACCTTCCGGAAGTGATTGCGGAAAGCATTTCGTCGCAAGCTTGACCATAGACTGCGCCATCGATAGGCGTAGTAGAAATACCTGCTGGCGATAATAGAGCGGCAATAGCACCGGATGTCTGACGAGAATACGCAACTGTTTCAACTTGATACTTCCTAACTTCGTCGGCGATGTCATTGGCAATTTGCTTGGCATCTAGGTTTACTGGATTAGTCCATGTCCGTAGGAGAACCGCGTGAATGAGGTCTCCCTTTTGCTGGGCTGCAATCAACGCCCCTGCTTTTCTATCCGGGCTAAGATCGATTGCCAGCCATGTCTGTTCTTCTTTGTCGAGCTTGAGATTCTTGTCTGCCCCTGCTGCCCAGTTTGTAGGACTGATAGCCGGATTGACCACCGAGACCCATTGGCAAAGAAGTTCTGTGCGCACAATCGATTCTTCATCCGACATTGCTGCCTGAAGGTTCTCGATGCTAATTGTGTGGCCGAGACTTGGATTGGCTTGAGCCCACGCATCACGATCATGAATATCGCATCCGGGTTCAGCTGACCATTCGAACCAGCCAATAGGATCATCGGCTCCGGCAGCTGCCGCCAAGCCCCTTTCCCGTAATCTATTAAGAACTATTGAGTGTTGGTCTCCGGCATTGCTAAAAATTAAAGTCTGAGGGTTAGGAGTAGCCATCTGGGTATATCTCAGGGAACTCCAGACCTCATCATCATGAAACTCTCTAACCTCATCCATGTAAATCGTATCCGGTGCTGCAATACCGCGTGAAGCTGAGTTATTGGCCCGGACTAAGTAACGCCCACCGGACTTGAGTTTGATTTCTTGCGATCCTTTGGACTCGTACTTCTTACCAAAGTCATCGAGCAGTTTGGCATGGCTCTGGATAGTGTCATCTATCTTCCAAAAGATTTCAGATGAGGTTGTGAGCTTGTGAGCTGTGTGAACCTGTAACTTCTGCCCTAAAGCGAACATGCGCCAAAGAATCATCAGCTGCATGAAGGTACTTTTGCCATTTTGTCTCGAAATTATGCAACCCAGCTCTTTCCAGTACCACTTGTCATCCTCATTTACCTTGCAAATTTCATGGGCTAGAAACATCTGCCATGGAAGCAAAGTAAAGCCTATTGACTCACAGAACTCTATGAAATCAATGCCGTAGGAAGGTAAATCTGGGCTTTTAGTCCATATACGGGGTTCTATCACACCCCGGTAAGCCTTCTGAGGCGGTTCTAAGCCTGTTTGAACCTGTTCAGGTGTTATCACTCGGAATCATCCTGATAGTGGCTTATTGAGGCGTTTTGTGGGGTAAATGAACCAA
>Ga0209296_1002641_pt1 | contig 12697 bp, 13 predicted proteins | sample S_130206_EF_Meta_FD_187319 | JGI IMG/M metagenome (GOLD analysis project Ga0209296, IMG submission 187319) | Freshwater microbial communities from Lake Simoncouche, Canada to study carbon cycling - S_130206_EF_MetaG (SPAdes) (version 2) | ecosystem: Environmental > Aquatic > Freshwater > Lake ...
ATCTTTCATAAAATAAAAAATTGGCATACCTTTGGAAAGGAAGAAGCATGGCAGTTAGCATTAGAATGAAACAGTTTGGCAGACATGGCAGGCATTTTTACCGCATTGTTGCCATTGATAAACGCAGGGCACGCGATGGCGATGTTCTGGAAATTTTAGGCACCTACGATCCTTCGGTTAAAATCAAGGAATCACGGGTTATTCTTAAACCTACAAGAATCAAGTATTGGTTGAGCGTTGGCGCACAACCTTCTGATCACGTTGCAATCTTTCTCGAAAAGTACATGGAAAAATTCGAGAAGGCTGAGGCAGCAGCAAGTTCTGGTTCCTAATACCCATGCGGTTTGATGTGCTGACCTTGTTTCCTGATTTATTTCAAGGATATCTGTCTCAGAGCCTTTTGAAATTGGCGATCCAGACAGAAAAGGTTTCCATCAACCTCTGGAACATTAGAGATTGGGCCAAGGGCAAACATTCAAAAGTGGATGACAGGCCATTTGGTGGCGGGCCCGGAATGGTCATGATGCCCGAGCCGATTTTTGATTGTGTCGAAGAGGTACGCTCGAAGGTCGTTGATGATCCTGGTTTATTGGTGATGCTTACTCCCGCTGGAGAAAAGCTTAACCAAAAACTTGTGGAAGAGCTTTCTGGACATAGCAGGATTTTGCTGTTATGTGGCAGATACGAAGGCTTCGATGAGAGAATCAGGATTGGCCTGAAACCTCGCGAAATTTCGATAGGTGACTTCATTTGCAATGGCGGTGAAGTCCCCGCAATGGTTTTGATCGATAGTGTGATTCGTTTGGTGCCTGGCGTTTTGGGTGATCCTGAAAGCCTTACCGAAGAAACTCATAACGATCCAGGTGTAGTCGAATACCCCCAGTATACCCGACCTCGGGTTTTCAGGGGCGCTGAAGTGCCAGAAGTTTTATTGGGTGGCAACCATGCCGCAATTGCTTCTTGGCGCGCAGAGCAGTCTAAGTTACGAAGTCAGGGTTTGATTCAATAAAACTTTGTTTGCGAAGGAATTTTATCATGAAAAACCGCCTCCTCCAGATCGTCGAAGACATGGCAAAAAAGCATGTTGCAGATCTTTCTGAAAAATCAGATTTCAAACGATCTATGCCAACTTTTGAAGTCGGTGATACCGTTGATGTTCACTTCCGAATTTTGGAAGGCCAAAAAGAACGCATCCAAGTTTTCAGCGGTCTTGTCATCAGCCAGCGAGGCCATGGCATGGGTGAAATGTTCACCGTTCGCAGAATTGTTCAGGGCGAAGGTGTTGAACGCACTTTCCCTGTAGTTTCCCCACGGGTTGCCAAGGTTGAAGTTAAGAAAACCGGCAGGGTTCGCAGGGCGAAACTTTATTACATGCGCGATAGGGTTGGTAAGGCTACCCGCCTTAAAGAACGCAAGCCCCATGTTCCTAAAGCTAAAACCAAGTAATTCTTATTCATTGTAATTCGCATGCCCATGCGATTTCTAAAATGGATGCTACCTTGGCGGAAATGGCTCGGCAATAAGTCCGAGGGTATTGCTGCCAAGGTTCTTGTTTCGAAGGGATACATTATCCTTGCAAGAAACTGGAGTTGCAAGTTAGGCGAACTCGATATTGTTGCCCGGTTTAAAGATACGGTAGTTTTTGTTGAAGTTCGATCCAAATCTTGCGATCATACTGTGGTTGCTGCAGAGTCGGTGGGCAGGGATAAGCAAATCAAGCTTTCGAGAGCAGCAGCGGCTTTTATTCGGTCTTATAAGCTTCAGGGTAATTCTTTCAGGTTTGATGTTATTGCAGTCGCTTGGAAAAAAAACTCTTCAACTCCTGATTTAGCACACCATGAAAATGCCTTCGAGTTTATTTCCTGAATCCTTGTCAATTTAACTTAAGAGGCCTTTTTGAAATCCTCTGCACAACAACTTGAATTGATCAAAAACGGCACAGACCAAATTACTCCAGCCGATGAGTTCCTTCGCAAACTCGATCGCTCGATCGCACTCAATAAGCCTCTTCGTGTTAAGTATGGCATTGATCCCACCGGGATTGATGTTCACCTCGGCCATACTGTTCCATTGCGAAAATTAAAACTCTTTCAAGATCTCGGACACCAAGCCGTTCTTATCATTGGAAATTACACGGCCTTGGTTGGCGACCCAAGCGGCAGGGATCAGGCTAGGCAACGGCTTACCGAAGAGCAGGTTGCTAAAAATGCCCTCGATTATCTAGTTCAAGTAGGGAAGGTTATTGATCTTTCCAAAACTGAAGTTCGTTATAATGGCGAATGGTTTTCGAAATATCGGTTTTTGGATGTTCTTTCTCTTGCGGGCACCACTACTATTCAACGAATGCTTGAGCGCGACGACTTCACCAAGCGCTACAAAGCTGGCACCCCTATTTATCTTCATGAATGCCTTTATCCCCTCATGCAAGGCCACGATAGTGTTGAGGTTCGGGCTGATGTTGAGTTGGGAGGCAGCGAACAACTTTTCAGCCTTATGGCTGCTCGCGATCTCCAAAAAAATGCGGGGCAAGAACCTCAGGTTTGTATTACCCTTCCTATCCTTCGCGGTTTGGATGGAACCAAACGCATGGGCAAAAGCCTTGGTAATTATGTTGGCGTTGGCGATTCTTCCTACGATCAATTTGCCAAGATCATGAGCATACCCGATGAACTTATGAAGGAATGGTTTGAACTTCTTACCAACCTGTCTTCTACTCAGATCAGCGATCTTCTTGATGCTTCCAAAACCCACCCGCTTGAAGCCAAGAAAACTCTGGGTAAGAATATTGTTGGTTTTTATCATGGCGAAAGTGTTGCCAACGAAGCTGCAGAGGAATGGGTTAAACGCTTTTCGCAACGGCAGGACCCTACCGATATCCCAGTGGTTGTTTTGAATGCTACACAGCTTGCAGGGTGCACCGTAACCAAGTTGCTTGTATTCCTTGATTTTGCCAAAAGTAATAATGATGCACGAAGATTAATCCAAGGCGGTGGCGTTACGATTGGCCCTGATAAAACTAAAGTTATTGATCCAAATCAGATCATCACTATTGAGGGTGAACTAATCGTTCGAGTTGGCGCACGCAGGGTTGTTCGGGCAAAGGCTGAATGATTTAAAAGGGGCTTACTATGGCTAATCCCGTTAAGCCTACTTGGCCTATCAGCAATAAGTTGACACCCCTTCAGCCGGGCACTGTTCATATTTGGTCTTTTCATACCTCTAGGCCTTCTAAAGAAGTCGAATTATTATCAAAGTTATTGCATAAAGACGAAATAAATCGTGCCATGCGTATGCGTTCACTCGAAGTTCGCGAGCAGGCGATTGTTGGCAGGGCGGTGCTTCGAATTTTTCTTGCAGGGTATTTGGGTTGCGAGCCCCAAGCCATCATTTTTGCAAGTACAGGCATGGGTAAGCCCATTCTTGCAAGCCATCAAGGCCTTTATTTTAATCTTTCTCATTCCCATGGCTTAGGGTTGATCGCCCTTTCGAATTCTGTGGAAATTGGCGTGGATGTTGAAAAAGTCAGGTTGATCGAGAATAGTTTATTTCTTGCGGAACGGTTCTTTTCGCCTTGGGAATCCCATACCCTTTCCCAACAACCAGGCCCCGAGATGCAATCCATCTTTTTTCAGGCTTGGACTCGAAAAGAAGCCTTTTTAAAGGCTAATGGTCATGGTCTGGGGTTTGGGCTAGACCGCGTTGAAGTCTCTTTGGGGCGCAATGAAACCCCCAGAATTAGATTAGTCGATGGCTGCCCTAACGAGGCCGGCCGTTGGACCGTTTTACACCTTGAACCGGGCATGGGATTCATGGGGGCTGCTGCTTTTTTGGCTACTCAGAATATCCAATCCCTTACTTGGCATTGGGATGGTAAAGAGAATCTTAAAATGATGTAAAGGAACACCTTGGGCAACTGCCGTTTATTGAATATAATAATTTTTTACATGCCCTTGTAGCTCAGTTGGATAGAGCAACGGATTTCTAATCCGTCGGTCACTGGTTCGAATCCAGTCAGGGGCATTTTTTTGAATATTCCAGAATTCCTTCCCATCTTAATGCTCCCTTAACCTTACTTCGATTATAATGTTAATTATAATCGGAGTATTTCATTAATTTTGGAGGCCTATCATGCAGAAATATCTTGCTGGAATCGCAACCCTTGGACTGATTTGTTTTATGGGATTAAGTGTTTGGTCCCAGCCTCAGGATGGCAAGGGCGGGCCCGGAAAAGACGGCGGCAAAGATTTTAAAAAAGGCCCTGGTGGTGATAAAAAAGGACCACCTATGGGTTTTGAACTTGGCAAAGTTCTACCACCTCACATCGCAGACACTCTTGAACTTTCAGAAGATCAGTTGAAACAAATTGCAGACCTTGAAAAAGATGTCAAATCCAAGCTCACCAAGATCTTAACCGACGGGCAAATTAAAAAGGTAGAAGCCTCTAAAGGCCTTGGCAAAATGGATGGCAAAGAAGGCAAGGGCAAAGATGGCAAGGGAAAAGATGGCAAAGGCGATAAAGGTAAGGAAGGTGCTGCCCCCGATAAAAAGAGTTCCCAGCCAAGGCCAGCCATGGATTCCAAACTCCAAAAGCCTTCTCAAATCCAATGGTATGCTTCTTTGGATGGAGGCTTGAAAGAAGCCCAACGAACCGGGTTCCCTATTTTGCTTCTTTCCGCTGCACCTCATTGCGCTGGTGTTTCTGGTACTTGGTGACCAGGGAAATCCGAGATGGACAAGAGTTTCTTGTCTGATCCCGATGTAATTGCCGCTTCCAGAAAATTTGTCTGTATCCGCCTTCTTAGCTATGAGAACAAGGAGGAAGCTGCGTTTTTAAAAACCTTCAATGTGGGCCGAAATGGCGATGTGGAAAATACTGTTTTCTGTATCCTCTCGCCTGACGCCAAGCAGCGGCTTTCTCGTGCTTCCCGAGGCACGGGGCAAGTCTATGGAATTCCTAAAAATATGGCAAAAAGCATGGCTGAAATTGCGTTGCAGTACCCTGGTGTGGCGTCAGAGGTCGAAAAAATCCCAGGTGTTCCCTACGTTGCTGATTTGCGTTTGGCTTTAAATGTTGCAGGTTGTGACAAGCAACCACTTGTAATTGTTAATCCGGCTGCAAACGGTGATGCCTTGGAACTTGAAAAAAAGATATCTGCTATTGCTTGGTCGAGTGAGTTTCTAGGAAAGTTTATTTATGTGAAAGTAAGGGATCAAAAAGAATTAGAGTTGGTGAATGGAGCTGAAAAAGAATCGCAGATTTTGGTGGTTCAGCCTGATAACTTTGGATTGAAGGGCGAAGTGCTGTTTCAAACTGCAGAGGTTTCAACATTGCAGTTAAAGGAAACATTGAGCCAAGGGGTGAGCAAAGGTAAATGGCCTGAGTCAAGCTTTTGGAACCATGTTCAGCAAGGGCATCAAAAAGGGGTTTTTTGGGAAACCAAATTGCCAGTGACTGATAAGCAAGAGCTAAGCGCCCGCGAACGATCCCGCCCAAAAAATAGCAGTAAATAAGCTTATTGGTGAAAAATTTATGCGAATACTTGTTGTTGAAGATGAACCAGACTTGTTGCGCACAATTTCTAAGGCGTTGCGTGAAAAAGGCTATGCAGTGGATGAAGCAGCGGATGGTAGCGAGGGCCTTTCTTGTGCTGCAATCAGTAAATATGATGCTATTGTTCTTGATATGATGATGCCCGTGATGGATGGGCCTCAATTTCTCGCTAAGTTTAGAAAATTGTATAGAACTCCAGTCTTAATTCTGAGTGCTCGTGATACCGTTGAAAACAGGGTTGATGGGCTGAACCTTGGTGCAGATGATTACCTGACCAAGCCCTTTGCAATGGTGGAACTTTTTGCAAGGCTCCAGGCTTTGATCAGGCGCTCTTTGGGTACAGGTGATAACATCGTCACCATTCAAGGGGTTACCATAAATTTTGGTTCAAAGCTTGTTAGTGTAGGTAGACGCAAAATTGAACTTACTGCCAAGGAGTTTTCCATCATCGAACTCTTGGTCCTGAAAAAGAACAGAGTGATGAGCCGTTCTGATATCTATGAACATGTTTATGATGTCAACGAAGATTCCATGAGTAATCTGGTGGATGTTCATATTTCGAATATCAGGAAAAAACTTGAAGTAGATATCATCGAAACTAGGCGTGGCTTGGGATACATCATTAGTGTTTAAATCCCTACGATGGAAACTACAGTTCTTTTATTCCACCCTGCTGGCCACGGTTATCATTTGCAGTGGATCCGTTTTTTATTATCAGGTATGGTGTTCAACCTTTGCGGAGGTCGATCGCCGACTTGAAGCCTCAGCGCTGTATCTCGATGTTACGCTTCGTTCTTTTCCTCCACCCATTCAGCAAGGGCTTGAAGCACCGCCCATGCTACCGCCACCGTTAAGACCAGACGGTACCGCGCCTCCGCCTCCAAGGCCTCGCCGTTCCAAAGATCAGTTTCTTGAAGAACTTAGATTACCTCAAAATTCTACCTTCTCCGGTGAGGTTAATCCCGATGATCAACCCTACTTTTTGGTGATGACCTCCAAGGATATGTTGCTCAAAAAAGAATTTGTGCCGCTTGGTTATTCCGAAACGCAGAGCTTGGCCGAGCAGTTTTATCCTCAACCTACTTTGATCATGCTCGAAAATAACTTTAGGGAAGTGAGGATGATCGGTCCAAGTGGATCTAAAATTATTGTCGGGAAGTCTCTTCGGCGCGAAACCATTCAATTGCGAAATATGGCCATTCAATTCATTGCGATAGGCCTTGCTTTTCTTGTTTTGGGTGTTGGGGTCTCTTTTGCAATTGCTGCAAGGATGGTGCACCCTATTACTCAAATGTCTGCCACTGCCGAACTCTTATCCGAGAAAGATCTGAGCAAACGGCTCGACCCTAATCAGATCGATTCAGAGTTGGCGGGGTTGGCAGAAGTATTGAACCGATTGTTTTCTCGGCTGGATGCTTCTTTTTCAAGACAAAGGCAGTTTACCGCTGATGCTTCCCATGAACTTCGGACCCCACTTACGGTCATTCGCTCTGTTTCTGAACTTGCACTTTCACAAGTTAGATCTCCCGAAGAATATCAGGAAACCATCGAAGTCGCTCTCAAGGCCGCTGAACGGATGACTAATTTGGTAAATGGGTTACTTGCGCTTGCTCGGCTTGACTCTTCGAACGCAGACTTCCATTTAAAGCAAATCAATTTGAATGATCTTGCTTCTGAATCTGTAAGCTTGTTGGGGGCAATAGCTTCAGAAAAACAGATTAGCTTGGTTTCTGATTTGCACTCTGTTCAAATTTTTGGGAACCCTGAAAGCCTTTCCAGAATGATCGATAACTTAATTACCAATGCTATCCTTTACAATAAGCCCGGTGGCAAAGTTTTTATCACACTTAAAAGCCATGATGATAAAGCTGTGTTAGAAATCAAGGACACCGGGGTTGGAATTTCTGAAGAGCATCTTCCTTTTGTTTTTGAAAGATTTTACCGCGTTGATAAAGCCAGATCTCGCCTTTCGGGCGGCAGTGGTCTAGGCCTTGCCATCTGCAAAGGCGTGATCGAAAAACATAACGGAACTATCACGGTTCAAAGTATTCTTGGTGAGGGCACTACTTTCCAAATTAAATTGCCTATTTGGAATTATTCGAATTAATACGGGCTGGGCAGCAATCACATTACCATCCCATGCGATTCGTAGGATTTTCGTATATGGAGCTGCGGATAGGCTTTGTGATAAGTTTTTACCGGCCTATACATAAAAAAATACTACTCCCTTGAACCGCTGCTTCCAAAGTGGTTTTTTAAGTGTCGGTAGGCCCATCTGCAGCAGAAACATTCACATATTGAACTTGCGTAAAAATACTAATCCAAGGTAAAAAGCAGTGTAATTTAATTGGTTTAGAGTGTTGTTCGAATGCGAATATTGGTTAATTATCTTCCTGCCTTGAAACAGCGCAGCGGTGTAGGCCATTACACTGCTGAAATTTGCGCTGCTTTACAATCATTGCACCACCCCCTGGAATTAGATTTGTTCCCTAACCCTTCTTGGGAACCGCTAATCAAGGGAGCGATGGCTAAACTGAAGCCTAGTAAACCCAGTGTGGCTGTTAAATCGCAACAGGAAAATAATTCTGCAACTTCGATCATCAAAAATCAGATTAAAAGCATTGCTAGAAACGGCTTGGATTATTTGTTTGCAGATCGGGTGCGTAGGATTGGTTGCGATTTATACCACGAGCCCAATTTCCTGCCCTTTGATGTCGATGCCCCAACTATTTCTACCATTCATGATCTTTCCGTTATTCGTTATCCGCAATGGCACCCTAAGGATCGGGTTCACGAATTTGAAAAACGATTTGAAAAAGCACTTTCTAATTGTACCCATTTTCTCACCGATTTAGAGTTTGTGAAACAAGAACTGATTTCCCAATTCAATGTTTCCAGTGAAAAAATAACTGCAACTCCTTTGGGAATCCGTTCGGGGCTTTCCCCTTTGCCCATTCCCGAAGCCAGGGCTATTCTCAAAGAATTAAACCTCCCCCAAAAGTATTTCCTGCATTTGGGTACCATCGAACCCAGAAAGAATCTTCTTTTCTTGATGCAGGTTTATTGTGATCTTCCTTTGCGGGTTCGTGAACAATACCCCTTGTTGCTGGTCGGGGGATGGGGTTGGAATGCTGAAAAAGAAGCAGCTTTTTATAAAGAAACCGCAAAACATCATAATGTGATTCTTTCAGGATATATTCCGGATGACAAGATTTCTGCGGTTTATAATTGCGCCCGGGCTCTTCTTGCCCCTTCGCATTACGAGGGCTTTGGCCTTCCCCCGGTTGAAATGATGGCGTGTGGCGGTGCGGTTCTTGCCTCCAAAATTGGTGCTCATCAAGAAGTTTGTGGCCCAACCGCTTCCTATTTAAACCCCGAAGATAAAGACGCTTGGCGTAATGCCCTGCTGCAAATTGCTTGGGATGATGAATTGCACAGAAACTTGCGCAAAGGTGCGGTTGAAAAGGCTAGCCTTTTTTCTTGGCAGCAATGTGCATTGAATACCTATTCCGCTTATCAAAAAGCTTTGGGAATCAATGCAAGCTCTGCTTTGATGCCGCCCGCTTTTAAGGAAGCTTGCTGATTCTATTTCGGTTGGATTTGATAAACAGTCATCACATAAGCACGCATATCATTACGGTATGTTGTTGGCCCAGAAACTTCCACCCGTTGATTTAAAAATACATCTAAGTTCTGCCCCGGTGCAGGCACCAAGTAGATCAACGGTCTGCCTTGCTGTGATTCAATGAAATACGAAGGCTCGTAACTTTGTGGCCTGCCTGCTTTACGAAGAAAGCCAGGCCCCACTCCTGAACCAGAACCAGAGTTGATCGATTTCACAGGCGTTGGGGTTGGCCCGTTCGATTGAGGTACAGTGTTTGCTGTGGGCGCTGATGCGATAGGCGCTGTTGGCGCGTTGTTTTGGGAGTTCGATACCGCTTGAACCAAGGCTTTGTTGGTTAGCTTGGGTTGCCCGGGTGCACATGCTTGTACCGTATTTGTTTTTCCTTTTGATGCACAATCCCGTAACCAGACAGCTCTGCCGTAAGCTTGGCTCGCAAACGTCGGCTGGCTACAAGCAAAATCCTGCCCGATTTGCGTGTATAACCTTATTGCTTCAGTTGATTGGCCTGCTGTTTCTGCACTTATCGCTTGGCTCCAGCGTTGATTCGCATCACAATTCGGCACAGCGGAATTTGCATTTACGATGGTATTTGAACTTACAGGATTCCGGGGCACTGCTGGCACTACTGCTGGTACAGGATTGGCTTGAACGGCTTGTTTTCCTATCGCCTCACACCGGATATACCGTAACTCATTTTCCGGTGGTACGATGGGTATCCAGTTTTCTTTGCCATCGGATTGCTCTGCCCCAAGCGATTTTACCTGGCTACCCCTTGCTAATCTTGCGCTTTCAAGAGTTGGTTTAGTGTTTAATACCGCACTGCCAATATATACCGGGATTTTGTTGCCATCATTTGTTTGTACAAGATAGTTTGGTTGGTTCGGAACTATTCGCTGTAGGTACTTGCTTTGCACCCAAGAAAAAGATCCATCAGGTGGGCGGATTGCCAGCCAGCCATCCACTCGCTCTTGCACCACAGTTACAACATCGCCTGCTTTTAGATTATTGGTGCCATATAGTTTTGAATCGCTTCCCGGCCCAGATCGAACCTCGGCATTGGGAAGGATGATTCGTGCAGTAAACGGCACAGTTGTGTTGCCTGACCCTGCTGTGGGTCCGGGTTGGTTTGAAATCAGAAGGAGAAGGGCTAAAAATCCGTACATGTTCTTTCGCTCTTAAACTAAAAATTCACACATCTCTTTATCGACCTTTAACATGCCTTTTCTGCAACTGATATGATGGAAACATCGCTCGTTTTTGCGAAATTATTAAGTATTAGTTTAACAAAAAGTGCCTTTTCTTTGCTAAACCACCTATTTTCTCTCCAGTCTTCGTTCTTAGCGAACTTTGGGGCTTTACAATGCCTTTGCGAAATTTTGATGATTTTTTAATTTTCTAGGTAATGATATCCTCCCAAAGATGTTTATAATGCCCATTGATTGATTAGAAAAAATATCTTCCAGATAAGGAATCTTGCGATGGGTAACCCTACTAAATTGGCATCTTGGAAAGCTCTTGAAAGTCATAAGAAGGAAATGGAAAATGTGCAAATGAGGGATCTCTTTGCTGCTGATCCTGCACGCTTCGATAAGTTTAACCTACAATTTCAAAGCATCCTTCTCGACTACTCTAAAAATCGAATTACCGAAAAAACCATGGCCCTTCTTTTTGACCTCGCACGGGAAGCCAATGTTCATGGCGTGGCGAAGCAAATGTTCAATGGCGAAAAAATTAACACCACCGAAAATCGTGCTGTTTTGCACATCGCTTTGCGTAATCGTTCCAACAGGCCAATTATGGTTGATGGCAAAGATGTAATGCCCGAAGTAAATGCCGTGCTTGCTCATATGAAAGAGTTCAGCAACGCTGTTCGTTCTGGTGCTTGGAAAGGTTACACAGGTAAAACCATTACCGATGTTGTTAATATTGGCATTGGTGGTTCCGACCTCGGCCCCGTTATGGTTACTGAAGCCCTCAAGCCGTATTCAAAGCGCGATCTCCATGTTCATTTTGTTTCCAACATTGATGGTACCCATATCGCTGAAACGCTTAAAAACCTTTGCCCTGAAACGACTTTATTCATTGTTGCTTCTAAAACTTTCACCACCCAGGAAACTATCACCAATGCTCTTTCCGCTAAGGAATGGTTCTTGAAGAGCGCCAAAGATGTTGCTCATGTTGCCAAGCACTTCGTTGCTCTTTCCACCAATTCTGTTGAAGTTTCTAAGTTTGGTATCGATACCAAAAATATGTTCGAGTTCTGGGATTGGGTCGGTGGGCGATATTCATTCTGGTCAGCTATCGGCCTTTCCATCGTTCTTTCTATCGGAATGGATAATTTCGAAGAACTGCTTATGGGTGGTCACCTCGTTGATGAATACTTCCTCAACACTCCTTTTGAAAAAAATATTCCTGTCATCATGGGCCTAGTAGGCGTTTGGTATAATAACTTTTTTGGTGCTCAAACCCACGCCATTCTTCCTTACGATCAGTACATGCATCGTTTCAGCGCCTATTTCCAACAAGGCGATATGGAATCCGATGGTAAAAGCGTTACCAAGGATGGTGAAACTTGCACTTGGTCCACTGGCCCAGTTATCTGGGGCGAACCTGGTACCAATGGCCAACATGCTTTTTACCAACTCATTCATCAGGGAACTAAATTGATACCTTGCGATTTCATCGCTCCAATCGAAACCCACAATCCCCTTGGCGAACATCATCCAATTCTTCTTTCCAACTTCTTTGCTCAACCCGAAGCCTTGATGAAGGGCAAGAATGAAGCAGAAGTTCGTAAGGAACTTGGCGATTCGAAGCTTTCAAAGGAAGAACTTGAAAAGCTTGTGCCACAGAAAATGTTTCAAGGCAACAAACCTACTAACTCTTTCTTCCTGCAAAAGATTACCCCTAGAACACTCGGTTCCTTGGTAGCTATGTACGAACATAAGATCTTTACCCAAGGCGTTATCTGGGGCATTAATAGCTTTGATCAGTGGGGCGTTGAACTTGGCAAACAACTTGCCAAAGCTATTCTTCCCGAACTTGCGGGCGATAAAGTTATTGCCAGCCATGATTCTTCCACAAATGGTTTGATAAACCATTTCAAGAAAAATCGGGCAGCAAAGTAACTCAACTGTTTTTTTAGCAAATGATTGAACCTTGATGGGGGTGGCTTGTGCTTGGTCCGATATTTGATCGTGAATGGTACATCCTGCCCCGCAGGCCTAGTCATTTTCCTACACGCGTTGCCTACCTAGGTATTTTGTGGGTCATTGCTGTTACCGCTTGGCTTTCTACAGGCCTATGGCAAAAGCCCGCAACTCTTGGCGAAACCGCTAGGCTCGGGCCTCTCTTATTCCAAATCCTTTGCCTTGTGCAACTGACTTTTCTGCTTTTCTTTAGCGCGCTTTCTTCCGCAAGTGCTGTCTCCCTTGAAAAAGATCGTAGAACTTTCATTCTCCTTCTCATCACCGACTTGCGCGATTACGAAATCGTTCTGGGTAAAATCTTTGGCAGCCTTC
>Ga0209296_1002642_pt1 | contig 12696 bp, 12 predicted proteins | sample S_130206_EF_Meta_FD_187319 | JGI IMG/M metagenome (GOLD analysis project Ga0209296, IMG submission 187319) | Freshwater microbial communities from Lake Simoncouche, Canada to study carbon cycling - S_130206_EF_MetaG (SPAdes) (version 2) | ecosystem: Environmental > Aquatic > Freshwater > Lake ...
CTCAGCGGTCAATCAACTGTTGAAGTTATTAAAAGCTGTATTCCAGCAATTCAAGACCCTTGGCATATGCCCAGCCTAGACATCGACGCTGGTCTTATTGCTATTCGTATCGCTACTTACGGTGAAAACATGGGGGTTGAAGCCAACTGCCCGCATTGCGAACATCTCAACGAATATGATATTGATTTGGTAAAATGGCTAGACACTATTAATTCTTGGCAGTTCAAACCAGAAGTAGAAATTGCTCCGCTAACCATCCATGTTCGCCCTTACACTTATAAAGAACTTAGTCAAACCAGTTTAAAAACTCTTGAGCACCAACGCATCTTTAATGTGATTAACAATGAAGAAATGAGCGACGAAGATAAAATTGAAAAATTTGGCAAGAGCTTTGTTAAACTCACAGAACTCACTGTAGATATTATTGCGGGCTGCGTGGCTATGATATCAACACCAGACGGTGATGTCACTGATCAGGAACAAATTCAAGAGTTCATTCGCAATTCTCCAAGAGATGTTTTTGATAAGATTTCTGAACATATCAACGATATGAAAAAGAATATTGAATTACCCACTCAACATGTAGCCTGTAACGAATGTGAAAAAGAATTTGACATGCCAGTTACTATGGACCAATCAAATTTTTTCGCAGTAAGATCCTGAGCCTCTCGGTACCAGAGATCGTAGAGTACTCTAAACGATTAGATAAAGAAAGCCGAGACATAAAGAAAGAAGCACTTAAGATGTGTTGGTATATGCGCGGTATGAGTTACGCAGAATCAATGCATCTCAGCTTTGAAGAGCGCAGTATTATTGGTGATATTATAAAAGAAAATTTAGAGACTACTAAGAAAACAAACTTACCGTTCTTTTAAAGTTTCTGTATTTGATTTAACAGGTCTTTTGCTAGTTCAGCTTGCTGTTGAGTTAACACAGACACATCCCCTTTTATCACAGCTTGCATAATTCCTTCAGCATCTCTTACCTGATACTTTTCAAGAGTTATTGTTGGCTTGTTTGATTTATCACTGCCTGCCAAAGTCTTGCTAGCACTGCCGCCTTTACCCCATTGGCTAGGAGTAAAGGCTTTATCAACAGTGTCGCTGACTTTTTTAAATCCTGAAGAAAATGCATCACCAGGATTAAGACTGAGTTCTTTTATTCTCATGCTCGTTTTCTAAACAAACTAAAACCTTCAGCCATCATAGGCTGTCTACGAACAATACTGTCAGAAGTCACACCCATAATTCGTTCACGGTCAGCATCAATTTGAGCTTGCGTCTGTGCTGGTGCTGCTTGCTTTTTTGGCTCTTTGGCTGGTTGTTTTGCTGCATTAGCTTCTCTTCTCTTTACAGCTCTAGGATTTTGGCTCAATTGACCTTTTACTCTACCGCCTGTTTTCTTTGTAGTTGGTGCAGGTGCTGTTGTAGTAGCAGCTGGAGTTGGTTCTGGAGCCAATGTGGGTTCAACTCGTCCTAATTCATCGGGAGCTGCTGTTTGAGCAGCTGGGGCTTCCGGCTCACCCCCAAACGCTGGTTTAACCGGAGCGTCTTGTGCTGCGGTCGGTGCAGGCTTTGGCGCCGCTGTTTGAGCAGCTGGTGCTTCTGGAGCTGCTGCTTGAGGTTCTGGTGCTGCCATTGACTTCTGTAACAACTGTAAAATTCTTTGCTTGCCTTTTTTGTCTAACTTGCCAATATTGGCTTTAACTTGAGAATACATAGTCTGTCCAGCAGTGGCTGGATCTTGATCTGCCGTTGCTGCTGCTGTCTTATCTGCGGCAACTTTTGCTTGACCTTGCAACGGCTTTGCTTGAGCAGTTCCAGCAGGTCCGTCTTTATTAATATCAGTTGCTGATGGTTGAGCTTCTGGACCACCTGCTGTTTCAGGCTCATCGTCACCTGCTCTAGCAACTGCTGCTTTACCTGCATTCCAACCTTTCTTCAAAGCTGTTCCAGCACCAGCAACACCTCCTGCTACTGCTCCAACACCTTTAGCTACAGTACCGGCAACTTTTCCAATGCCAGATCCTATTTTATTTAAAAGCGGACCTTCTTCTAGCTCGTGACTTTCAACTAATATTTCAGTAATTTTCATTTTTTCTGATCCCGTAAATTCTTTTTATTTAATGAGAGTGTGTCATTAAGATATATTAGTTATTTATTACAGCTATGAGCTAAAGCTCATATTCGTTTTCGCTTAACGCTCAACGAATTTCTTTTCTCTTAACATTGATTACATTAAGTGCGAAGCACTTTAAATATTATCTAGATTGTTCAGTCACACTTAGCCCTGACGGGCTAAAAATGAACATTATCTGAGTTGCACAATGTCACATAGCGTTACAGCATTACTAAGGCGGTCGTCCGGTACCTTTAGCTGCGTCTTAATACGACGGCGGGTCTGCAAATATACGCTAACATACTTACAGCCGTGGGTTCTTCACCCTCTTTTAGCCTTGATATAATACTTTCTTGTACAGTAAACCGGTTCTGTAGGCATATCCGATCGTGGTCCTGTTAAGGATACTACTGTACAACCCCTCTGCCAAGTAGGGAATTCCATTGACTGCGATCCGAGATCCAGCTTTAAGGGCACACTAACAACGCCGGTGCGGGCTTATTTGGCAGTCTTTTGCCTGGATTTATTGAGCCTAAGTGTGCCTAACGGCTGTGTCTGTCTATTATATTTTAGGTTTTTTGAGGATATGTGAGCCGTGAACTCGAACCTGTATGTGACCGTTATACCAGTCTGTAGATTCTAGAACTTTGTGTTTGAACTGTTCTCTTGCCTCGATGTAACTGCATTCTGACTTGTTTTTGCAGTAAAATAGAATTTCTCTGGTAAAGTTTTCTTTGCCTAGTGACTGTATGTCTGCTGTTAGCGCATCGCTAGAACCATAATAGTCCTTCCAATCGCTTTCAATTTTGCCTCGAATCTTCTTTTTCTTCTTTTTGCCGTTCTTCAACGTTACCGTTTTGTAGGTCGTTTTTGCAAATTTTGCTAGTTTTTTGCCTATGTACTTGCGTCCAGAGATGTTGTTGGTTATAAGATATACGAATCCAATATACTCTTCTGAGATCTCTTCAACGATTTTTTTCTTATAGTGCCAAGTCATCCCTTATGTAGTCTTCTTCGGCCTCCCAACCATGCCTTTTCTGGCTGCTTTACGTTCTTCTCGTTTATTTTGTATTTCTGTGCGCCTTGTGCCAGCCTCGTTGCGTATTTCACTTAGCCAATATCGTGCCTTAATGCCTGCTTCATCTGAGCCTCGGTATTCAAAACGGTCTTGCCATTTAAAATACTCCTGGAAGGCCCGGATCATTTTATCGTGTGCTTCTGTGGTCAAGCAACAATCTCCACATCATTGCTGTAACTTGTAAACCCGTTCTCTTTAATAACTTTAAGTACATGATTTACCCTGCTGGTTAAATCATCTCTATGACTGATTAGGAACACATTCTTATTGCGTTCACGAGTCATCTTCTTTAATACAGCAATACTAGATTCAACGCCACTGGCATCCATGCCACTATCCACAAGCTCATCAATGAATAACAAGTTAATGGCCTGGTATAAGTTTTCCCATACATCACGGAATGCCCAACTCATAGACAAAATAAGCCTATTGCGCTCGCCACGCGATAAGTTATCAAAGTCTAGATCCTGTCCTAGTTGTGTAATTAACACACTTAGGTCATTTTGAAATTCTACGATGTGAGGAAGACCGATACGATCTAGATAATACGTTAGACGCTGATTTAAGTAAGCCAAATTCTGATCGATAATACGTTTACGGATGAACGAATCTTTATTTGTTAGCAACTTGTGTAAGAATTCTTGATGATCTTTAACACGCACTAGTTGATTTACAGATTCGTAGTCAATTTCCTGCACCGCAGTTTTCTTTAGTTCTTCAATTTGTTCAAGATAGGGATTGGCCTCTTTAACTTTAACTTCGATATCACGTTCTAAACTACTCAGTGTGTTCTTGTGATTCAATGCCTGTTCTAGATTGTCGTAAACCACTGAGGGACAATCGCCTAATTCACCTAGTTCTTTAAGTGAATCAGTATGTTCCATCAATTGTGTATTAGTTGCCAATGCTTGCAGTGCAGTTTCCTGCAGGTCTTTGCGTTTCTTTGCTAGTAGTGCTACCTGTTTGTCATCGTGAAAGCCCTGTCCGCAACTATGACAGGTGTGATTTTCTAAACTGGTAATTTCTGCTTTCAGTCTATCTATGTCTTTGACTTCACGAGCTTCATCTAGGTTACAACGATTGATCCAATTGTTTAATTCGTTGATTGTTTTACGCTTTGTATTATAAACATCCAATGCTCGATGTGCAGCAATCTCTTGATCGATATCAATGTCTAAGAGTTTTTCAATAGCCTTAGCTAGATTAGTAATATTAGTTTCGTGTTGCTCTTCCCACAATCTTTGTTTGCGTTCTAGTGCGTCGATACTCTGTTGAATACGATCGTTGCTGGCTTTGATAGTTTCTATCTTGGTATTTTCTGTAGCAATAGAATCTTTGCTATTTTTAATCTGTTCTTTAAGTGCTTCTGCTTTTTCACTTAGTTGAGTAATACCTAATAGCTGTTCGATAATCGCACGTTGATCAGCAGCCTTCATGCTTAAGAAAGGTTCAGTGTAGGTGTTTAGTGCAACTAGATGCCTAAACATATCGTGAGTCATGCCAAAAATTTCTTCAATGGCTTTTTGCGTTTCTCTACTGTCGCCTTGTGCTTCGTCGGTTTCTTGTGCAGATTGTTCGTGGCCGTTGACACTGAACTTTAAAACATTGGGCTTGCGACCTCGTTCGATGTGATAATCAACACCGTCTTTTTCAAAACTAACTGTACACAACATACCTTTGTTGTTAATCTTGTTAACAAGGTTGTCTTTCTTAATGTTAGTTAAAGCATTGCCGTAGATAGCATAGCTAAGACCGTTGATAATTGTAGTTTTGCCAGTACCATTACGAGCTCCGCTGTCGTCACCACCTAGATCTAGATTCTCACCTAGCACTAGAGTTAACTGTCCTTTGTCAAAATCTATAGCCTGGGTCTGTGCGCCCACGCTCATAAAGTTACGTACTGTGAGATTTTTAATTTTAATCATAGTTCTTTATAGATCTCCAACAACAGACCTTTGTCATAATTGTCGCTGTCAATGGCATTGATTTGATTCATAACAATTGTGTCAACGCTTTCAAAGTTAATGTCAATAGGAGCAGATTGTGCATCTACTTCTACCTTTTCTGGAATCAGCATAAGTTCACGCAACTTATACTGCGGCATAAATGTTTCTTTGATAAAATTAGCTTCTTCAAAACTAATAGGCAAGTCTATAGTCACACGACAATGCATTTTTTCACGTAACAGTTCGTCAGGCTTGTCAATGATTTGACTTAGTTTATAGGTTCTAAAAGTAGGCTGCTCAGGCCAAGTTCGATATTCGGGCGCACCTCCCCACTCTAACAACATCATGCCACGATCATCATCACCTGCGTCTGCATAATTATGAGGGAACGCATTACCAATGTAGCTGATGTTTCTACTGTGCTGACGCTTGTGAAAGTGTCCAGTAAACACATGCTCTTGATTGGCAAAATGCGGAGACTGCAATTGTCCGTGATCAGGCATCTGCACCATAGCATTCATGTAAAAACTAGGAAGTTCTAAATGACCAAACATATATTTGCTTTTAATGTTAGGAATGTTTTTCCACTCATCAGCAACTAACCAAGGCATAATAGTTACATCACCTAGAGTTAGTGTTTCTTTAATAGCAACTACGTTTGGAAACAAACGCATAAACTCAACGCTGTTGATTTCACGCTTGTCTTTATAGAATAGGTCATGATTGCCTAGAATAAAATATACTTTTTCAAAATTTTGACTTAGTCTTTCTAAATTTGAAACTGTATAATTCATAGTACTGACATCAGTAGTACTGCGATTGTGATGCCAGTCGCCAAGGAAGATACAGGTTTCTGCACCTTCTTTTTTTGCAGTTTCACAAAACCAAATTACGAAATCTTCGCAGTCTTGGTTGTGTGTACGGCTTCCTGATTTAAGTCCGAAGTGGATATCGGTAAAACATGCAACTTTTTTAAATAGATTCATATGACTATTTTACAGGATTTTTTAAAGTAGATCAATCCCAATCACCACCAACTTCGCCAGATGATACACCTGCGGTAGCTGTAACACCACCTCCACCTCCACCACTGTTTTGTCTTGTCCAGCTAGGATTCATACCGTTCATTTCTAAAATATCGTCTCGAATATTTTGATTGCGTTTTTCAATATTAATAATTCTAACGAACGAATTAGTAACAGCAGCGGTATAGTAAGCAAAAGGATTATCAGACTTGCTTTCATCAAATTGCAGACCAATTTGCGTAAGCTGAAGAATCGCTTGTCCCCGCATTTCGTCATTGTAAGTATATCCACGAACGTTGCCGCGTGTTGCATATCTTTCGCAGAGTTTAATAAACATGCGAGCTAGATTGTTGGTCATTTGTCCATGCTCCTTGTTAAACTCGCCTTTTTCTAAATCTCCCTTCCAGTGACTTTTTCCTACTAGAATTAAGTTATCGTTCTCGTCAAACTTCCAATGCTGGAAAGGTGGAAAATTTACCTTGTCATGACTGTCTGCGGTATTCTTTAGAGTCTTTTTACGACCTGGTGCAAGCGGGATGTGTTCGAAGGTCATGATGCGAAAAACTACATCAGTTTTTTTAATAGTTTTGTAGTCTACTTCAAACTCTTTTGCAGGAAGTTTTTTCCCTCCTAGGAAGATAGCCTGCTCATGCGCCTGCTTGCCCATCCTAGTTGCTCTAGCACGTTTTGCGTCTGCTATTGTGCGTATGTTAATTTTAGATAAGTTGGGCAAAATAATATCATACTCACTGTGTTCCGGCGCTAAGAACGTACAGTAGGTGTTTTTGCTTAGGTGTATCTCTCTTAGTAAATCTTTGTTAGTTAGGTACTTTATTTTAGGCGGCTGCGTTATTAACGTCATAGTTATAGGAATCTCCAAGTTATATAATAATAGCACATTTTTTTAATAATAAATAGTCTAAACGGAGTCTTTTTATGTCTTTATCGCTCAATCCATTCACATCAATTATATCTTCAGCTAAGAGTGCTGTTAGCTCTGTTACTAACTCTTTTGGCGGCGGATTCGGAGGTAGCATGTCAACGGGAATGGCCGATATAGAAAAAACTGTCGGCCGGTTAAGTGGATCTATTGGCTCTGCATTTAACGGAGCCAGTGTAGGCGGGCTACCTGACCTAGGAACAGCAATGAAAGGTCTAGGTAGTCTTTCAAATGCCGGCGGTGATATTGGTCGTGCTATCAATGGTCTAGGCATAGGGGGTGCTATTGGTTCAATTGGTAGTATTGCTGGCGCAGTATCATCGGCCGCAGGACAACTGAACAATGTACTTAGCCTTTTTAGAGGTAAGAACCTGCCCAGTAGTGGCGAGCTATTTCAGTCTAGAGGATCGTTTGTTGAAGTACAATCTTCAAATGAAAATGATTGGCGTGTTAGAGTTAACTGTAATTTTGGTCTGTTTGGTCAAAACGCATTTCCTAGGCTGCGAGACACTAATGGAGTAGTATGGCCCTATCTACCGAGTGTAACAATTGCAACAAAAGCAAATTACAGTACAATTGATCCTGTACACAACAATTATCCTTTCCAGGCATATAAAAATAGTCAGGTTGAAGATATAACCATTGCTGGAGAATTCAGTTGTGAAACAGAAACTGATGCACAGTATTGGATTGAAGCTACAACATTTTTTAAAGCAGCAACAAAAATGTTTTACGGTGCCAGTGACAATGTAGGCAATCCTCCAGTGATCTGTAACCTATCAGGATACGGACCGGCGGTACTAAACAGTGTACCTATTATAATAAAAAGTTTTACTGTTGACCTGCCTGAAGATGTCAACTATATTAAATGTAATACAAATTTTGGTACGTCGTGGGTACCGATCGTTAGTAAAATATCTATTACAGTTTCACCAATTTATAATAGAACAAAACTAAGACAATTTAGTCTTCAACAGTATGTTGCTGGAGATATGAGCATGAAGGGTTATATCTAAAATGGCAAACGTTGAAAAGAAAATCAAATATAGAAAAACCAGCCCTTGGGCCATGACCAAACAAAATAAATTGTATTTGGAATTAATGGCAATAAGACCTATACCTTCAGAAAAAACTGATTTCAGATATGTATTAGAGAATCAATATCGACACCGTCCGGATCTACTGGCCTACGACCTTTACGGCGATCCTAAATTATGGTGGGTATTTGTTCAAAGAAACATGGACATAATTAAAGATCCTATCTATGATTTTGAACCAGGTATTGAAATTTATATTCCTAAAAAATCAAATTTGCAAAATTATCTAGGAATATAAAATGTGGGATGAATTTGGATTTAGCGGTAATGATAACGATGAAGATCCTGGAGAATTAAACCTTCGCAGGGGAGTAGCTACCGTATCAACTAATATATCAGATTCTGATTTAGCCAGCATTCAGGTTGACACTGAGTTTGGAGATCTTGATGGCGCAATAGCAAGAAACAATTATTGGAATCTCACAGGCCTAGCAACACCTTCTACTATAGACGGCCCCCCGTTTGAAAATATTTTAGAACAATTTGCGTCATACGCACCGTTATGGACATTATGTTGCCTGAGCCCCGACCAATTTAATAATCCAAGTTCGTATAGAGGTATTCCCGGTGCTTTAGAAAATGTTGTATTTTCTAGTGCAGGTAGATTTGATGACAAGCGCACCACTACCATAGTTGGTGAACCTGAATATTATATTAACAATTTTTCAATGGATGCAACACTAGCGGCCACAGAAAAAACTGGTAATACCAACATGATTAAAATGACCTGGGATGTCTATGAACCTTATTCAATGGGATATTTTATTCATAGCCTACAAACAGCAGCCATCAATGCTGGATATCCCAACTACAACGGAACTCCTTATCTATTAAAATTAGAATTTGCAGGACACAAAGACAACGGACAGATGTTTGGTAGTACCGCTTCTTTAGAGAAGTATTTTGTCATTCAGTTTACCAAGGTTACTTTTTCTACCAACGAAGGCGGCTCAACATATAAATGCGAAGCTGTTCCTTGTAACCACACTGGCTTTACAAATATTGCTCAACAAGTTGGCACAGATCTTAAGCTTCGAGGCGAAGACATTAAAGAAATGCTGGTAGCAGGCGACGCTAGCTTATGTGTGACTTTAAATAGAGCTCAACAGAGATTAGTAAAATCTAAGGAACAAAGAACAGCCGACAAGTACCTTGTGGTCTTTCCTGAAAATTGGGCGGATGGTGTAGGATTGCCAGGACAAGGGACCAATGGTAGCTGGCAAGATCAAGAAGACGGAGGCGCAGCAGAATTTGACCCAACCCTACCGATCGCAGCACCATTAGTTGGCCGCACAGGTCAAGACAGTTTGAATTATGGAAACGGTCCTATTGGCTCTAGTAGTTTAGGATTTGGCCCAAGCAGTGGTGGCAATTTAAATTTTGGGTTTGAAGGTGATGTTACCGATGAAAACACAGGATTGATTAATAGAGGAAGCCTACGCATTGATCCCAAACAACGAGAGTTTCAATTTAAAGCCGGAGCAACTATTCAAAATATAATTCAAGAAGTTATACTAAGCAGTGAATATGCCAAGGATGCAATCGACCCTAGTAAAATAGATGATGCAACCGGACGTCTTAACTGGTTTAGGGTAGATGTGCAGATGGTTATCGGCGAGTTTGATACAAAAAGAAACTGTAGACAAAGAACTTACATTTTTAGAGTGTTGCCTTTTAAAGTTCATTCCAGCGTATTTAGGGCACCAACTGCCAATCCTAAAGGATATCCTGCCCTAAATAAAATTATTGGTAAGGAATACAATTATCTTTATACCGGCCAAAATAATGATATCATAAAATTTGACATACAGATTAACCAGTTATTCCATCAAGGCCAGATGAAAACTGAAGCCGAAGACAGCGAAAGTGTAGCCAATGCCGGCAATAGTTCTGCAGACGAACAAGCAGACCAAGCAGCTGAAACTACAGAAACACCAGCATTAGCAACAACTACTACCCCAGATGCTAGCCCATCATACGGCGATTTTGAAATGACCAAGATTACTACCAAAGGTGGTCCGGGCGCTCAAACGGTAGCAAGGCGTGTTGCTGAAGTTCTTAAAAATAAAATTTTAAAACAAGGTACAGGAGATATGACAAAAATATCTCTAGAAGTTATTGGAGATCCTTATTGGCTTAGCGACAGCGGCATGGGAAATTATCTAGGTGATGTATATGATGGTCCTAATGCTGGCGGTGTTGATGCTATGAGAGATGCCGCAGGAAGTTTAAATTATCAGGGTACTGACACTTATATTAGAATAATTTTTAGAACTCCGGTAGAACCTAATTTAGGAACCAGCGGACAAGGCGGTCTTTACAATTTTCCTCCCGGTGAAAAAATTAATCCTTACAGCGGAATTTATAAAGTTATTAAGTGTAACAATAAATTCAGCGACGGAAAATTTACACAAACATTAGAAGCTACACGTATGCCAAACCAGCCATGGGATTACGATCCTTATGATGGACCAAGTAAAGATGGGTATACCTACGATATATCAAAACAAGATACAATCAGTGCCTCTCCTAATGGAGAATATTCTGAATTTACTGATTACAGCGAATTGTTCGGAATAGATGCAGGCGGCCTTGGCCCAGGATATAGCGACGAAGAAATAGCACAGAATAATGCAGACCTAGGCGACTGGGAAGGATAATAAATGGCACAGGTAAAAAGAGAATCAGCAAACGCTCCATCAGATATATCTGGCGGCCCGTTTTTAGCCAAGGTTATAGGACATTTAGATCCTAGTTTCTCAGGCGGCCTTGAAGTTACCCTATTGAAAAAAGATGGTAACAGTCTAGGCGATACTGGACAAACTTTTGGAGTTCGATATGCTCCTCCGTTCTTTGGGCAGACTGCTTTTGAATTCCAAGGCGAAAATACAGACGATTTTAACGACAGTCAGAAAAGCTACGGTATGTGGTTTATTCCACCAGACGTAGGAGTAACCGTTATTGTATTTTTTATAGACGGAGATCCTAGCCAAGGCTATTGGATGGGCTGTGTCCCTGATAGATTTACCAATCATATGGTACCTGCTATTGCCGGTACTGATGCTGTAGATTTTGCCGAAGGCGACGCAGAGTATTATGATGTTGATACTGTTCCGGTGGCCGAAGTAAATCGTAGAGCCAATGATCTTGGGGAAGGAATGGAAATAGATAAAATTCCTAAAGCCGTCCATCCGTTTGCAGATCATCTAAGAGAAGAAGGATTACTTGAAGATCATGTTAGAGGAGTTTCGAAGAGCACAGCTCGTAGAAATGTTCCTAGCAGCGTTTATGGAATTTCAACTCCAGGTCCACTTGATCGTAGAGACGGTGCTAAGAAGTCCTTCATTGGAAAAGTGCAAAGTCAAAGCCCAGCTCCTGTTCCAGTTAGTCGATTAGGCGGTACACAATTTGTCATGGACGATGGTGACGATCGTTACCAACGTAGAACTAATGCCAGCGAAGGCGGCTATGATTATGCTGATACATTAGGTGGCGACAGCGGTGAACCTACTATTCCTAAAGATGAATATGTAAGGCTTCGCACCCGAACAGGTCATCAAATTTTAATGCACTCTAGCGAAGATTTAATTTATATAGGTAATAGTAGAGGAACAAGTTGGATTGAAATGTCCAGCGATGGTAAGATTGATATTTTTGCTGAAGACAGTATTAGTATCCACACCAAGCAAGATTTTAATTTTTATGCTGATCGAGATTTCAACTTTGAAGCAGGTAGAAACATCAACATGAAAGCATCTGCTGTACATGAAACCGGCGGTGGAAACTTCCGTGTAGATACAGAGGCTAACACACGATTCTTTGTCAAAGGCGATACTAAAATTACCACAGAAGGTGAAGTACACATCGCTACGCTTATGAGCAATCATATAACTTCTGCAATGGATAATAATTTTAAAAGTGTATTATCAACATATATTCAGTCTAGCTTAGACACCCATATGAAAGCTGGAACTAGTATTAATATTCAATCCGGTACAAGCATGGATGTTAAATCGGGCGATGCAATGCAGATAACGGCAGGCGGTAGCGGCAGTTGGGGCGCAGCAGATTTAACATTTACTGGCGGAACAATTGATCTAAATGGTCCAGACGCTCCTGATGCAGCAGATGCTACAAAATCAACGGCAGCTACACCTACATTAGCACTAGGAGTTACAGGCAACATTGTTATAAATCCTAACGAAGCAGAATGGATCAGTGATAGATACGATACGCAAACACCGTTAGATAGTATAATGTTTAGAATTCCTATGCACGAACCCTGGCCTAATCATGAAAATATAGATCCTCTTTCTTGGAAACCTGATTTGACAGATAGGGAACAAGCAGGAGGCGGCGAAGACGGATCACCAGCAGGTGGTGACGAAGAAGCACCACCAGAGGAAGAATAAAATATGGCAAAATTATACAATCAACAATCAGTGGCAACTAACAAAGCCACAACAGCTCAGACAAGTTCTAGTTTTACCTA
>Ga0209296_1002645_pt1 | contig 12675 bp, 12 predicted proteins | sample S_130206_EF_Meta_FD_187319 | JGI IMG/M metagenome (GOLD analysis project Ga0209296, IMG submission 187319) | Freshwater microbial communities from Lake Simoncouche, Canada to study carbon cycling - S_130206_EF_MetaG (SPAdes) (version 2) | ecosystem: Environmental > Aquatic > Freshwater > Lake ...
GATCTCGCCAAACTCGTTGACGATCACCGCATAGCGATGGCCGTGATCCTCCGTGAGGATGCGGTTGAGGAGCGTGGTCTTCCCGGCCCCAAGAAAGCCGGTCAGGACCGTCACGGGAATCTTCGCCGGGCCCTTGGGTTCGGCGGCGGAGAGGGTGGAGGAAGGGTCAGTGCTGATCATGGCGCTAATGTAGGCGGTCACACACGCCACTCCAACCATCTAAGGAACTCTATTATTGCGGCGAAACCATCGGCTCGCTGGGCCATCACAGCGCCCAGATCAGCCGCGACAGCGACATCCGCGACCGCGCGCGGCAAGAGCGGGTTAATCTGGCGTCACGCTATCGCGGCCAAATTCCGCTCTGGGTCCGGGTCTTCAACGGCCTGATCTCTCGGGTGCGGGGGCTATGTGGCCCCGGCGCCGGTGACCGACGGAAACTCAGTGAACAGCCGTCCCCACGGAGGCCCCAGGTGCGCTGGTGCCAAACAGCCGACCCTTCTCCGCGAACAACACGGCACCCAAGCTGGACAGGCCACAGACCAAATAGCCGATGGTGAGCGGGGTGACGTTGCCATCGAACTGTTGGCCGATCCCGAACCCGATAATCGAGCCCCCCACCATGCTGATGAACCCTTGAGCTGAGGCCGCCGCGCCCGCAACGTGGCCCAACGGCTCCATGGCCATAGCCCCGAAATTCCCCGACAGCATCCCAAAGCAGAACATCATCGCTGCCTGCAGCACGACGAAACTCAGCAGGGTTTCGTGTCCACTGATGGCCACGGCGGCGTGGACGGCGGCCACAACGATGAAGGCGATCAGTGCCGCGTGCGACATCACCCGCATGCCCAGGCGATTGACCAGCCGCGCATTGACCAGCGACGACATGGCGATCGAACCGGCAATAGCGGCAAAGCACAGCGTGAACAGCCGGGTGGCGTGAAACGCCTGGTCGAACACCTGCGGCGCGGCATTGATGAAGCCAAACAGGGCTCCAAACACCAGGGTGGAGGCCAGGGTATAGCCCATGCCAAGCTGACTTTTCAGCGTGATTCGGAAAGCGTCGCTCACCTCGGCCAGGTTAATCGCGCGCACGGCCTGGGGCTTTAGCGTCTCTGGCAGTTTCATCAGGGTGATAACCGCTACCGTCAGAGAGGCCGCAGCGAGCAGCCCAAAGATCCAGCGCCAGGATGCGGCCAAAATCACCAGCTGGCCCAGGGTGGGCGCGAGGATCGGCACGGTCATGAACACCAGAAAGGCCAGGCTCATCACCTGGGCCATTTGGCGGCCACTGTAGCAATCGCGCACAATCGAGATTGGTGCCACACGGGTGGTGGAGATGGCCACGCCCTGCATCGCGCGCGCCAAAAGTAACAGCTCGAAACTGGGCGACACAGACGCCACCAGGCTGAAAACAGCGTAAAAACATAGACCCCAAAGCAGGATGGGCTTTCGCCCAAACCGGTCCATCAACGGGCCCCAGAAGAGCTGGGCAACGCCGAAGCTGAGCAGGAACACCGTAACCACAAGCTGCTGATCATTGGGGTTGGGCAGGCGGTAGGCGGTCGCAATCGCGGGCAGGGCCGGCAGCATGGCGTCGATGCCCATGGCGCTGAGCGCCATCAAGGCGGCCATCAGCACCACGAATTGAGTGAAGGTCATCCCGGGATGGGGATTGGGTTCCGGCGCGGCGGCGGACATGACAGGGCCTCCAGGAAGCGGGCGGCTCCCTTAGCCCAGTTTACCGGCCAGCTAAAGCCGCAGCGTTCTATAATCCCCAATAGGGCATGGCACCCCACTGCCCGTAATAGAAAAACAGCGCATCGCGATAGACCTTGTCGCCCGCGCCAAAGCCTTCCAGCGAATCCGCCGGATAGGACGGTGCCTTCTGCAGCGCCTCGCGGCTCATCGGCACAACATAGCCTTCCAGCGCAGTATCATAGTTCAGCACGCTCCACGGCATCGGATGGATGCGGGCACCAAGCCCCAGAAATCCGCCAAACGACATCAGTGCATAGCGCACCTGACCGGTCTGCTTGTCGATAGATAGGTCGTGCACATGGCCGATCCCCTCACCCTTGTCGTTAAAGACGGGCGTGCCGTCCACACGGCTGGCTGTGATCAGGATATGGTCGGAGGTGTCCTTGTCCATCGGCTGTTCCTCTATCTAGACGGCCACAGGCTGGCAGTCTGAGCGGGCCGACGCCTTGATCTAGGGCAAAATGGCCGCCACCAAGGCCGCCAGATCGACCCCGTCAATATCGACGCCCTTGAGGCGCGCGGTATGGCCGCGCACCACCCGCACCGCAGATCGCGGCACCCCCACAGCCTTGGCGAGCACGGCCTCAACCGCGGCATTGGCCTCGCCATCTAATGGCGCGGCGCGCACCCGCACTTTCAGAAAGACCCGCCCGGCGCTGTCTTCGCCGCAGCCGTCAATGGCATCACGCCCGCCGCGCGGGGTGACCCGCACCGCAAGCAGCACGGCGGCCTAGCCGACCACAGACTGTAGCGGGGCAAAAGCCATGGGCAGCAGGTAGCGATTGATTCCCTGCAACACCAGCAGGGCAATGATCGGGCTGATATCCATACCCCCCAGCGGCGGGATCATTTTGCGGAACGGGGCCAGCAGCGGATAGGTCACCGAATCCAGGAAACGCACGAACTGGTAGACGAAGCGATTACGGGTGTTGATCACCTCGAAGGCGACCAGCCAGCTCAAAACAGCGCTGCAAATGATCGCGAACTCCATCAACCCGATGAGGTTGGAGAGAATAAAGAGGACGAAGCTGGCCATTGGGTCTCCAGGCGGCGCGAAGCGCTTAAGCCCCCGTTCTAGCCGCCACGCGCCAAGCCTGGCAACCGGCTCGGCCCGACCCCGGCTTGACACTGACCGGGGCCGCCTCTTATGTGCCCCGCTTCCCCTGCCTGGGAGGGGGCCGTAGCTCAGTTGGTAGAGCGCATCGTTCGCAATGATGAGGTCAGGGGTTCGACTCCCCTCGGCTCCACCAGGAGTTGCATTAAAAAAATAACAGAAAATCCCGCCGTGGCAGTGGGCGGTCATTGCCGTCGAATTACCTAGGTACCAAATAGATACTGTACGTCGTCAGATGTTTTGAGACAGTTGGGGTTCGGATTTAGCGGAGAGATGGCCTCATCTGGGGTCGATATTTAGGTGGCTCTATTTCCGGTTCACGCTGAGCGTCCGTGACGTAGAGGAGCTACTGGCCCAGCGTGGGATCGAGGTCAGCCGCGAGGCGGTTCGGTGCTGGGTGATTAGGTTCTTGGTACCGGTCGCCGCGCCTGCCGCGCCAGCCGCGCCAGCGGACTGATCCGCAGGGGCGTGCCACTGGCAACCGCGGTGTTGGCCCGCTCCATCAGATCGTCCAGCATCATGTCGCGCTCCCACATGGCCTCCCACAGCCGTGCCCGTGTCGGGTGGCGCGTGTACTTGGACATCGTGCGCAGCCGCTCCTGCGCCTTCTGTGCCCGCCTGTTGGCCCTGCCGTAGGCGTCCATGCTCTAGGCGCTCTGCCGCCTATCGTCGGCGCGGGGGCTCTGCTATTGCCCGTGACCGCTTCAAGCCATTGCGCAGTAAGGATTTTCATCGTGACCGCGGCCGATCTGATCCGGCGACTGGGCCTGCTTATCCTGGTCGCAGCCCTGATTGCTGCAGTGGTGTGGACGGGGGCCTGGCGGCATCTGAATCTCGGCGAGCTTGAGGCCCACCGGCGTGACTTGCTCGGCCTGGTGCATGATCAACTGGCGCTCTGCCTGATCGGGTTTGTCCTGGCCTATGTAGTGGTGGGGGCGACCGGCCTGCCTGGCCCGCTGATCATGACCCTGGCCGGCGGGATACTGTTTGGGCCGTGGATCGGTTCGCTGGCGGTGCTGGCCGGGGCGACGACGGGATCCATGGTGCTGTTCCTGGCCTGCCGCTCAGCCTTTGGCGACCTGATCCGGCGGCGTGCAGGGCCGCGCCTTGCCGCTGTCGAGGCGATGATCAGCGACCGCATCTTCGAACATGTCCTGATCCTGCGCCTGCTGCCGGTATTTCCGCTGGGCCTGATCAGCATCGGGGCCGGGCTGATCGGCGCGCCCCTGGGGGCGTTCGCGGCAGCGACCTGCCTTGGGATGATCCCCAGCACCCTGATCTACACCTCGATTGGCTCGGGCCTGAACCGCGTGCTCGACCAGGGCGGACGCCTTACGCCCCGGATACTGGCCGACCCTCAAATCCTGATGCCGCTGGCAGGTCTGGGCCTGCTGGCCTGTTTGCCTCTTGCGATGCGTGCCTGGCGCGGCCGAACAGCGAAAGCTTCTAAACCCTGATCCATCGCCAACCCTAGCGCAGGGGGTCAGCGGACTTACCTAGTGGGCTTCGTCCCAGTTCTTCGCGGCGCGGGCCTCGACGGTCAGGGGCACGCTCAGCGCCACGGCGGGATCGGCAGCATTTTCCATCACCGCCTTGATGACGGCGCAGGCGCGGTCCGCTTCCGCCGCGGGACATTCGAACACCAGTTCGTCGTGCACCTGCAACAGCATATTGGTGGCCAATCCGGCCGCCTGTAGGGCCGCAGGCATGCGGATCATGGCGCGGCGGATGATGTCGGCGGCGGCCCCCTGGATCGGGGCGTTGATCGCCGCCCGCTCGGCGAACTGGCGGTGCGCGCCGCTGGCGCTGCGGATGGCGGGAATGTCGATACGGCGACCGAAGAGGCTGGTCACATAGCCCTGCTCGCGCACCAGGGCCTTGGTGGCGTCCATATAGTCGCGGATGCCGGGAAAGCGCTCGAAATAGGTCTTGATATAGGCCCCGGCCTCTTGCTGAGAGATGCCCAGCTGATTGGCGAGGCCAAAGGCGCTGATTCCATAGACGATACCGAAATTGATCGCCTTGGCCCGACGGCGCACCTCGCTGGGCATGCCCTCGATGGGCACCCCAAACATCTCGCTCGCCGTCATGGCGTGAATGTCGTCGCCGCGCCTGAAGGCTTCCTTCAACTGGGGAATATCGCCGATGTGCGCCAGCAGGCGCAGCTCGATCTGGCTGTAGTCGGCGCTGATCAACAGGTTGCCCGGTTCGGCGATAAAGGCCTTGCGGATCTTGCGGCCTTCCTCGGTGCGGATCGGAATGTTCTGCAGGTTGGGATCGGACGACGACAGCCGCCCGGTGGTGGTCGCCGCCAGGGCATAGGCGGTGTGGACCCGGCCAGTACGCGGGGCGATGGCGGCAATGAGATTGTCGGTATAGGTGCCCTTGAGCTTGGAAAGCTGGCGCCAGTCGAGCAGCACCTGCGGTAGTTCATGACCCTCGGCCGCCAGGGCTTCCAGAACGTCGCTGTCGGTGGCCCATTGGCCCGAGGCGGTCTTCTTGCCGCCCGACAGGTTCATCTGATCGAACAGCACCTCGCCGATCTGTTTGGGACTGCCCATGTTGAAAGGCCGACCAACCAGGGCCTGAGCCTGTTCCTCGTACTTGCTCATGCGCATGGAAAAGTCGTGCGAGAGATGGCGCAGCACCTCGGTGTCGACCTTGACCCCGGCATTCTCCATCTGGGCCAGCACAGGCGGCAGCGGCCTCTCTAGCGTCTCATAAACCGTCAGGAGGCCGGCGGGTGCCAGGAGGGGGCGCAGCACATTATAAAGCCGCAACGTCACATCAGCGTCTTCGGCGGCGTAGGCCGTCGCCTGCTGCAGATCGACATGTTTGAAGCTGATCTCGCCCTTGCCGCTACCCGCCACCTGTTTGAACGGGATGGGCGCGTGGCCCAGGTGCAGCTTGGAAAGCTCGTCCATGCCATGCCCGTGCAGCCCGCCCTCCAGCACGTAGGAGATCAGCATGGTGTCGTCGATGGGCGCAACTTCGATGCCGTAGCGGCTCAAGACGGCGATGTCGTACTTGGCGTTCTGAGCTACCTTGAGCACGCCCGGGTCTTGCAACAGGGGTTTTAGTGCCGCGATCACGTCGGCCAGCGGAATCTGCGTCAAGTCGGCGGCGGCCTCCAGCTGCAGGCCGTCCTTTTCGCTATGGCCCACCGGAATGTAGCAGGCCTCTCCCGGTGCCAAGGCCAGGGATATGCCGCACAGGCCCGCATTGGCCGACGACAGGGCGTCGGTCTCGGTGTCGAAGGCGACCAGGCCCCGCGCCTGGGCGAGTGCGATCCAGCCGTTCAGGGTGTCGATATCGCGCACGCAGACATAGGCCGCATGGTCCACAGTCTGTGGCTCTACCGCCTGGGTTTCCGATGGCGCGAACGCCGGGCGCATCACTGGCGCGCTGGGCGTGCTGGGCCGGGGCCGCAATGCCGGCGAGGGCTGGGCGGTGGAGGCGACGCCATCGCCTACCCGGCGAGCCAGGCTGTTGAACTCCATCTCGGCGAAGAACGCGGCCAGGGTTGCCTTGTCTGGATCGCGCACGCGCAGGTCGTCGATCGGTTCGGGCAGGGGCGTATCGCAGTCGAGCTGCACCAGGGCGCGGCTTAGTCGAATCTGGTCGGCGAAATCGATCAGGGTCTGGCGACGCTTCTCCTGCTTCACCTCGCCGGCGCGCTCGAGCACCGAATCCAGGCTGCCATATTCGTTGATCAGCAAGGCGGCAGTCTTGATGCCGATGCCTGGGGCCCCCGGAACATTGTCGACACTGTCGCCACACAGGGCCTGAACATCGACCACGCGGTCGGGCGTCACGCCGAATTTTTCGAACACCTGGTCGGGCCCGATTCGCAGGTTCTTCATGGTGTCGAGCATGGAGACGCCGTCGCCAACCAGCTGCATCAGATCCTTGTCGGAGGAGACGATGATGGTCTCGCCGCCCTGCTCACGCACGCGGCAGGCATAGGCGGCAATTATGTCGTCGGCCTCGTAGCCGGGCAGCTCCAGGCATGGCACCCCAAATGCGCGCGTGGCGGCGCGCACCAGCGGAAACTGCGGGATCAGGTCTTCCGGCGGCGGCGGGCGGTGGGCCTTGTACTCAGAATAGAGCTTATTGCGGAAGGTCTTCTCGGCATGGTCGAACACCACCGCTAGGTGCGTCGGGGCGTCAGACTGCATGTCGCGCAGCAGCTTCCACAGCATGTTGCAGAACCCGCTCACGGCCCCCAGAGGCAGGCCATCGCTCTTGCGCGTCAGCGGCGGCAAGGCGTGATAGGCGCGGAACAGATAGCCCGAGCCATCGACCAGATATAGCCGCACGGCGGACCCATCCTGGGTCAGTTGGCGATCTTCGATCGGGGGGGCGTCGGGAACGTCGATTTGGGTCATGGCCGCAACATAGGACGCCGCAGCCGATCCGTCAGGGGGCTAGTGCCCGCCTGTGTCCTGGTAAACGCCCGGTGCAAGACGCTCGTCTTCATGACCGGCACTGCCCTTGGCCAGAACAAAGCGGCGATCACAGTAGCCGCATTCGGCCATACCGTCCTCGCCCAGTTCGATCCACACGCGTGGATGGCCCAGCGCTCCGCCCACGCCATCGCAGGCCACGCGGCGCGAATGCACCTTGATGGTCTCGGATGGCGGCAGGTTATGCACGTCGTCCTTGAGGGCTGGCTTTTGGTCAGAAACGGGTTTGATCTTGCGGGCCATGTCTCGGCGGGTCCGTATCGATGAAGCCTCGCTTGGCGCGCGGGGCGGGTGGGCCTACCTATGCGAGGCGAAACCCTTGCCGTCAATTGACAGAGAAGACGCCCCGCGTATGGACCTGCCCGACCACGCTATCGAAGCCCACGGAGTGGTGAAGACCTACGCGGCCAAGGGCCCCTCACCGGCCAAGACGGCGCTGAAGGGCATAGACCTGTTGGTGCCGCGCGGCTCGATCTTCGGCCTGCTGGGCCCCAATGGGGCGGGCAAGTCCACTTTCATCAATATCTGCTCGGGCATGGTGAAGAAGACCGCCGGAACGATGAAGATCTGGGGCCGCGATATTGACGAGCGCTCGCGCGACGCTCGCGCTGCCATCGGGGTGGTGCCGCAGGAACTGGCCGCCGACGTTTTCTTCACGCCGCGCGAATCGCTGGAAACGCAGGCGGGCTATTACGGCGTGCCTAAAGTCGCACGGAATACCGACGCCCTGCTGGCTGCGCTGGGCCTATCGGACAAGGCTAATGCCTATGTGCGCCAGCTCAGCGGCGGCATGAAGCGGCGGCTGATGGTGGCCAAGGCCATGGTGCATTCGCCGCCGGTACTGATTCTGGATGAGCCTACCGCCGGGGTGGACGTCGATCTGCGCCGCCAGCTCTGGGAATATGTGGTCGGGCTGAACAAGCAGGGCGTGACCATCGTTCTGACCACACACTATCTGGAGGAAGCCCAGGAACTCTGCGACCAGATCGCCATCATCAACCAGGGTGAGGTGGTCGCATGCGAGCCGACCTCAAGCCTGCTGCGGCGCCTCGACACGCGCAATGTGGTGGTGACGCCAGACCAACCGGTGCTGGCCGCCCCCGACCTGCTTGGGTTCGAGACCCGGCTGCGCGGCAAGGACGGCGCTTTCGCTGTGACCTACCGCACCGGCCAGTCCAGCGTTGAACAGGTCTTGGCCGCGGTGCGGGCCAGCGGGGTACATATCAAGGACATCGCCACCGAGGACCCCAACCTGGAAGACGTGTTCCTCAGTTTGACGCGGACAGGGGCCTAGCGCGGCGTCCGGGCCATGGCCTCCGTTCTCGAACTTGCGGCTAGCCTGGGATTTGGCCGCCTAAATCAGGGCAATTGCTTGAGGAATTCCAGCACCACGGCGGCGGAGTTGTCCGAGGCCAGGGGATAGAAGGCGGTCGACTGGTTCTTACCGGGGTCGCCGCCGGCCAGGTCGGAAAGGCTGCGGAAGGCGATGAAGGGCGTGTCGTTGGCGAAGGCGACCTGAGAAACGGCGGCCGTCTCCATATCCAGCACCCGCGCCTGGAACGCCTGGTAGGCCCACTCGCGGACCTCCTTATTATCGACAAAGGCGGCACCGGAGACGCCGTTGCCACCGACCACCACCTTGGGCGTCTTGAGCAGGCAGACTTTGGCGCGGCAGCGGTCGAGCGTCACCTTGTCGGCGACCGTTCGGGCAACGGCCAGCATCTTGGGATCAGCCGGAAACCAGAAGCGGCGGTCAGGCTTATCGTGGCCGCGCGGCACAGCGACGGCGTTGGGGAACATGAAGCCGAGGTTCGGATAGGGCGACGGCGGGCGGTCGCTATCGGAGAAGGCAAAGCCCTTGTCGGTTTGGCGCGCCATGGTGACTTCCAGATACTGGCCCCACTGCTCGGCCACGACCACGTCGCCCACGTCGAGATTGGGGTCAACCCCACCGGCCACGCCGGAAAACACAATCCTGTCGATGTTGAAATGGTCCAGCGCCAACTGGCTCGACATGGCGGCGTTGACCATGGAAACGCCGCTCATGAACAGAACGACCTGCTTGCCGGCCAGGGTTCCGCTCAAAAAGATCACGCCGTTGATGACTGTCTCGCTGCGGTCTTCTAAGCGCGCCGAAAGCACAACGATCTCGGGCGGAAAGGCGGTGATCACCGCGATTCGCGGCGTCGTGTCCTTGGTCTGCGCCATCGCCACGGGGGGGAGGGCGAGAACAATCAAGGCGATCAGGCAAGCAAGGCGGCGCATGGGCTCTCCGAAATACTGGGGGACATCTTAAGGTTTTGCAGCGCGCGCCGCCGCGAAATTCCGCACCTTACCGCTATAGATCGCAATCTGTGTGGCGATTGGGCACCTGCCCTTGCGTCCCGGCTGGGCTTGGGGTCGGATGAGCGTCATGAAACGCTTTATCCTTGGCCTCTTGGCCGCCGTCCTGCTCGCCGCGCCCGCCTTTGCAGCCCCCATTCCGATAAAGGTGGTGATCCTGACCACCTTCCCAGGCGAGTTCAAAGCCTTTGCTGCGCGCATGCCGCTGACCGAAACCGTCACGGCACCCGGAATCGAACTACCGGTGCACTATTCCAAGGACGGCGTACTGGGCGTGGTGGCTGGAATGCGCGGTCGCCCCCGCGAGAGCGTCGCCGCCCTGATCAGCGGCGGCCAGTTCGATGTTTCCCATGCCTACTGGATTGTGGCCGGCATCGCCGGGGTCGATCCGCGCGTAGCCTCAATCGGCAGCGCGGCCTGGGCCCGCTATGTGGTCGATGCCGACGTCACCTACGAGATGGATGATCGCGAGATCCCTGCCGGATGGCCCTATGGCATCTATTCCTTGAAGACCACTGAGCCGAATAAGAAGGGCTCGGCCGAGGGTTCAAGCGGCATGGTCTGGAAGCTGGATGAAGGTCTGCTCGACTGGGCCTACACCCTGACCAAGTCTGTGACGCTCGACGACAACCCAAATCTGGCTAAGGCGCGGGCCGGCTATGCCAGCGAGCCAATGGCCCTGAAACCGCCGTTCGTGCTGATCGGCGACGATCTCGGCACCCAGAGGTTCTGGCATGGCGAGCGGCGCACCCAGTGGGCTCGCGACTGGGTCAAACTGTGGACCGACGGTGCTGGCACCTTTGTAATGAGCGAGTGCGAAGACCACGGCATCATGGATGTGCTGACGATCTATGGCGCGCAGGGCAAGGTCGATCCCCGACGCGCGCTGATCCTGCGCACCGGCAGCAACTATACCCGTGAGGCAGACGGGGCCGATCCCGTGCTGCGCGACTTCGCCTATGGCGGTGCCGAGGCGGCGTTCGAAGCTGCCTATCGCGTCAGTGCTCCGGTGGTCGATGCCCTTGTCCAGGGCTGGGACCGCTATGCAATCACCCTGCCACAGGGCAAGCTTTAGGTCGGAGCCAGGGGCAGAATGATGCTGGAAAAATTGTTTGGGCTAAAGGCCCATGGCACCTCGGTGCGTGTTGAGGCGATGGCGGGGGTCACGACCTTCCTGACCATGGCCTATATCATTGTGGTCAACCCCTCGATCCTGGGCGAGGCGGGGGTGCCCGTCGCGGCGGCGGCGGCGGCCACCTGCCTGTCGGCGGGAATCGGCTGTCTGCTGATGGCCTTCATCGCCAACTATCCGATCGCCCTGGCGCCCGGCATGGGGCTCAACGCCTATTTCACCTACACGGTGGTGATCGGCATGCATGTGCCGTGGCAGACGGCGCTCGGCTGCGTGTTCATCTCGGGCGTCGCCTTCTTGTTGCTGACCGCCGCGGGCATTCGCCAGTTGATCGTGCGCTCGGTCCCCAAGCCCCTCCTGGCCGCCACCGCCGCTGGCATCGGCATATTCATCGCTTTCATCGGCCTGAAGGACGCCGGACTGGTGGTTTCCAACCCCGCCACCACCGTGGCCCTGGGCAATCTGAAATCCCCCACCGCCTTGATGGCTCTCGCGGGCCTGGTGCTGATCGCCGCCCTGCAGGCCCGCAAGATCAAGGGGGCCATGCTGATCGGCATCATCGTCATCAGTATCGCTGGCTATGGACTGGGCATGACCCACTGGAGCGGCTGGACCTTCGAGCCATCCGCCATGGCCCAGACTGCCTTTAAGCTGGATATTCCCAGCGCCTTCCAACTGGGCGGATCGTTTGGCTGGTCGCTGCTGGAGATCATCTTTGTGTTTCTGTTTGTCGACCTGTTCGACAACGTAGGCACCCTCGCCGCCTTGACCAAGCGGGCGGGCCTGCAGGAGCCGGATGGCACCATCCCTCGGCTGGACCGCATACTTTACGCCGACGCGGCCGCCACCGTGGTTGGGTCGGTCGCGGGCACCAGCACGGTGACCAGCTACATCGAGAGCGCCTCGGGCGTTTCCGTGGGCGGGCGCACCGGCCTGACCGCGGCGGTCACCGGCCTGCTATTCCTGTTGGCGCTGTTCGTTGCGCCCCTGGCCGGTCTGGTGCCCTCGGCGGCGACCGCGCCGGCCTTGATCCTGGTCGGATCCATGATGGTGGGGGCCCTGGGCGAGGTCGACTGGGGCGAGCCGCTCGAAGCCTTACCGGCCTTCTTGACCGTGGTGCTGATCCCCCTCACGTTTTCTATCGCCAACGGCCTGGCGTTTGGGATCACCGCCTATGCCATTTTGAAAATCGTCACCGGCAAGGCGCAGAAGGCGGACTGGATGCTGTTCGTCCTCGGTGCCCTGTTCGTGGCGCGCTTCGTCTATCTGGCTGCCGCCTAGGCTCCGGCCGCTGAACGCGATTGTCTGAACGCCAATTTTTCGGGAATGGGGACATCGCAGGCCTCGCAAGATCCGACGAAGGTCGACGCCACAGGGGTGATGGACCGCTCCCAATGGAGCTTCACTGGCTAGCCGGGCGATGGCTACGATGTGCACTTCCTGATGGATCTGGAATTCAACATGGCGGGAGCGGCGAACTGACGCCGCACATCAATTGCGCGCGCTCATTTGCGAAGACCGGGGGCTTGGGCTAGACACCCGCCTCTGCCCAGGAGCAATCGCCGCTCCGGCCAAGGGCACCCGTAGCTCAGCTGGATAGAGCGTTGCCCTCCGAAGGCAAAGGTCACACGTTCGAATCGTGTCGGGTGCGCCACTTTTTCTCAATAAAAACAATAATTTAGCAACTTCACAAAAAGTGGAGTTGATCTATAAAGCTATTTTATAGCTTCCATAATTATTCTATATTCTTTAGCAATATTGTTTTTTGTCTTTATCATTTCGTCAAGTTCTTCGGCGCTTATTTTTTTAGAATTAAGATCGTCTAAATATTTTTTTTCTATATGGATAACTCGACTTATAAT
>Ga0209296_1002646_pt1 | contig 12668 bp, 9 predicted proteins | sample S_130206_EF_Meta_FD_187319 | JGI IMG/M metagenome (GOLD analysis project Ga0209296, IMG submission 187319) | Freshwater microbial communities from Lake Simoncouche, Canada to study carbon cycling - S_130206_EF_MetaG (SPAdes) (version 2) | ecosystem: Environmental > Aquatic > Freshwater > Lake ...
GATTGGAGTAAGGTCAGTAGGGAACAAACCAACAAACTTATATTTTTTAAGTGTGTTACCTGTTTTACCAAACTGTGTTACATCTCCATCAACTGTATAACCTAAAGGTGCAAGTGCGACTGGATTACGGATATTAAGGTTATGAGAATTGATTCCGTTCATCCAACGCTCGAAAGCATTACGAACAACAAAATCTTCATCGTTAATAATTGTAATTGTCCAATCTGCAAATGTTCTGTTACCTGCAAACTTGAGTTCACGCCCAAAATATTGAACAGGTACTACACCAATTGTTGCACCTGGTAATTGAGCGGTTTTACACATGAATGTAAGTTTTGACTGTGCATTTCCTGGCGCAGAGAACGCAGGAAATGGCATAGAAACTTCAAACAGATTTGGACGGGCACCGTCCCCTGTTAGTTGACTTCTAAATTCGTTTACATTAAATGCCATTTGTTTTCTCCTGTTTCTCTATTTATTAGAACTTCCCAACGACTTCATCGAATGATACGCCTGTGCGTACCGCAACGAAGTTAAGTTGGATAAAGTTGATTGAGCGTGCAGGCTTAATATAGATATCACCAACAAATTCATTGCGGTCAATAACTTGTCCAGTATTATTGGATTCGTCACAGACAACACGGAAGTCGGCAATACCACGGCGACCTTGAACATCACGCAAGAATGGTTCAACTAAAGAAACAAACTGCGCTCTTGTAAACTGGTCATTAAATTCAAACAATGATGTGCGAGCAGCACGAGCAATTGATTTTTCTAAAACAATAAACAGACGGCGAACATTGATACGGTCAAATGCACTTGGTTTTGCCAATAATGTCTTATCACCGAATAGAACTGTACCTTCACCTTGGAAGCTTACAACAGGATTGATACCTTTTTGATACAATGTATCACGCTCTGTTTGAGTTGGATTATATCCCAACTTAATAACATTCTTAATAACTCCACGATTCAAACCACCTGGTGAATACCATGGATCTCTTTCTTGGTCGGTTCTTGCACATAGACCTGCAATGTCACCATTCAACGGGATCCAACGATATACATCATTGTATTTGTCGTATTGATATTTCCAATTATTATCTAAAACGGCATATGATGAACTTGTTAATGTATTGCGATATGTTGTAATAGCACTTGTTTCATTGCCAGCATTATCAACACAATTTGATTTTGGTGGTGATAAGAACACAACCACATCTTTGCGTGATTCTGCCATTGATGTTAAGTTACTTACAACTGCTGTATCGGCAGGACCAGAAACAACTAATGAAATATCTACTGATTCAGAGTTATCAAATAAATCATATGCAGTTGCCACATTGGCAGAAGAAATTGTACCATCAACACCACCAGATAATTCAACAGTAGTATTAGATGCTAAACTTGCAAATGTTGTATTTGCTGCTGCACTACCCCAATTTGTACCTAATGTTGGGTGTGATAACCAGTGAATGTACCTAGAACGATTAGTAATCACATTTTTATAATAATTTGTGTTACCAGAATCGTCTTTAGCATCTACTGCTTTTGATGCAAATGGGAATTTTTCTAAAATAGTACCTTTAGTACCAGTGAATCTACCATCTTCGTCAACAACTAAGATATGAACTTCGTCATTGGCACCCGCTTGAGCAGAAACATATGTAGAAGTACCTGGCGCAGATTGAAACTGTGCTTGTGCGTTAACAGTAGAACCGTTAGTTAATGTAATTGTCCAACCTGAGTAGGTATTAGCATCACACATAGTTACTTTTAATGAGTTACCCAAAGTACCTGGATAACGAGCGGCAAAATTACCATAAGTGTTTGCACCGCCAGAGAAGCTAGATTCCCAAACTGCATCGTTTCTAATTAAAACGGCTGCAGCGGAATTGCCTGTTGCGTTTCTTGTCGTTGCAATATTAACTGCACGAACAACTTTAAGATTGTTTGAGTATGCTAGGAAGTTTGCTGCTGAGAACCAGTATTCATAATTATTGGAATCGGGTTTACCAAATCTGTCAACAAGGCGAACCTCGTCTGAGATAGTAATGATTTCACCTGCTGGACCCCAAGCAAACGGCCCCGCAAATGCGCCAATTGAAGTGGCGACTGATGGAACAATTGTAGTCAGGTCGATTTCTGATACATTTATTCCTGGTGAGAGCTGAAATGCCATGGATTTCTCCTTTTGTTTATAGGATCGAATTCTTTATTTTGTATTTAGTTTTTTATAAGCTTGAGGTTAGATAACCTCTTTCTGTCCAAACATCACCATTATCTACAATAACTTCTTCTCGGCGACCATCGTCAATAATACCTACTGGTACTAAATCTTCATCTCCAAGCATGTCTTGTTCTTCTAAAAGAACCTTACGGATATCTATGTTTGTTGAATCTTTGAAGTATGACTGAGCAGTTAACCATGAAAAAAGAACCAATCCCATCACTAAGTCATCATTATTTCCTTCTTCTGCCTGATAAGAATCTCTTACCCTAACAAAAGTATTCATTTCGGCAATAGTATCGAAGTCATTAACAATTAACTTGTCACTCTCAATAAGAGTTTTCAAGTTAGCGCAACCAATTTTCTTAACTGATTTTGTTGTTTTGACACCGAAACTTGTAGACCTTTTGAATCCTGATGATATCGATTGTCCTTTTATATGGTGGTGTTCCAACTTATAAATGTTCTCATATTCTAAATCATAGTGTAAAATGTCAACTACTTGTTGACCAATGTTGTTTGTCTCAATTAAGACAAAGGCTTCATTGTATTTCTTTGCCAACGAGTAAATGATGGTTGGGAAAAACAATAAAGGTAACTTGTTGTTTCTATATTTAGCGACTTGTTTATATGGTACTTCCGAAACATCAACAATATTAATTGTCGAATGGTCTTGGCCAACACCTTCTGCACAATCTACTGTGGCAATATACAAACGACCAGGTATAGGTTTCTGATATATTGCCAATCCTTCTTCCGATTCGATTGGGTCATAAAATGCTAATGACCTCAATTTTGAACCTGAAATAAGTGTGGCAGATGAACCAATAAACTCAGTTTCAAACTCTTGCCTAAACTGTTCTTCGGATGTATTCCGAATTGTTTCATTTCGCCATGCTTGGTCTCTACCTGGTACCTGTGACCAATGAACCTCTAAAGGTTTGTAAGTAGAACGACCTTCTGTTGCATCGACCCACATCTTGTAGAAGTGGTTTAGACCAAACGGAGTCGATACGATAATAACTTTTGTAGTCTTACCAGATGAGATAACTGGATAAGTGGAGGTGAAGAAATCATCTGCCATGTTCTTGGGAACGAAAGCAAATTCATCTAAGAAAATTAAGTTGTAAGAACCACCACGAACACCTGCAGCTGATGTTGCATATGCCGCAATTTTCGATTTATTCTCTAACTCAATATTACCTTTATTCCAAGTAATAATACCTTGTTGCAACCATAGTGGCAAATACTCATAGGCATATTGAATTCTACTTAAAATGTCACGAGCAAGAGAACCTTTGTTAGCAAGAATCGCAATACTGTAATCTGCTTGGAATAAAACTGACCAAAGCATATAACCAACAGTCGTAGTTGTCTTACCAACCTGTCGAGGCATCTTTGCAATACAGAATCTATTTTGGTGAAATGTTGTAACCATGTCCTCTTGGAACGGCCACATTTCAAATGGGATAAGACCTCTATCCACATTGACAATCTTTACATAACTTTTAATGAAATAGACCGGGTCTTCGGAACATTTAATTATTTCTTTGACCTGCTCTTCGGTGTAGGATAATTCTACACCAACTCTTTTCAGTCTATCATTACCAAGGTATCCATCTGACATTTTATTTAATAAAACTTCTTAACATCCAACCCTGTTTTTGGTGTTGGTCTAAAATATCTTGTAGAAAGTTGCCTACTGCTGGTTCGTTTGCTTGGTCAGCCGCAGCAATACCGGCACGCAAATGCATCATGTATCTTTCATTGTCAGTTTTTAAATCTGCAATCATTGCTAGTGCGGTTGGAATAGAATCTTTTTCTTCAATGTCAGATAGTTCTAACATTCTACTTAAAGCTACCGGTGCATATGAATCTAAAGCACGAATATGTTCGGCAATTGTATCGACATTGCCATATACAGATTCATAAAAATTTCCTAAAAACTCATGGTATTGTGCGAAGTCTGGACCCTCAACATTCCAATGATATGAGTGTGCTTTAAAATACAACCCAAAAGTTGTACCTAAAATTGTTTTCATTTGTTCGATTAATGTTTCCATAGTATCCTATTTATTTGTTTTCAGTAGTTTGACTAGTTCAGCGGTCGAACCCACAAAAACTGCTTTATCGACATTAATGTTTTTAGAACCAGACGATTCTTGTGGCGATAAGTCTCTTTTGCGTTTTTGAATTTCTAGCAGGTCTTTATTTAGGTCTGCCAAATTTTTGATTAGACCTGCGGCAACTTCATAGGCTCGAGGATGTTCTGATGCTTTGGCCACATTTAATAAATCTGACATAGCTTCATTACCTTTCTCAATCAAGTTTCGAATATTACCTCTTGCAAATTCGGCATCATCTTCAATTGGAGTTTTAACTTCAACAATTTCAGTTTTATGTTCTGTAAAATCGATAGGTTCTACATCGAGAACTTCCGATAATTTTTCGTTTAAATTTTTCATGTATTTGGCCATTCAATAATGGTTTCTGAAAAACCATACGCATCATCTGGATCCGCATTTGCTGGATTTGCCTGTGTTATAATTACAAGAGATTTTACGGGGCTTTCATCTAATGCGGTAACTCTATATTTTGCATTAGTATATTCACCTTTAACAATATCTCCAACTTCTAATAATTCGTTTAATTCGCCAACAATAAGAACACCTGTTGAATTGTTACTAAAATAAATTACGCTTCCCGTTTTATTAGAATCGGTTACACGAATGGATTCTGAAGTGGCAAATACATTACTTCCATTTGCATAATCAACAGTTACTTTTTGAGCAAGTTTATCTTGTGTATTAATATACATGTTAGATAACACCCTACCATAAGAAGTATTGGCTGGTGCGGCAGTATTTGCATATGCAGCACCGATTACTCCACGGCCACTTTGAACTGCCGGCCAAATATAACCTTTAACTGTAAATTCTAAATCCCAAGTTATTAACCTTGTCGCACCATCACTACCTGCACCTTCATAGTCAGTAGTTGTATTTACCGAATTTAATATGATTGGCATATCAAATTTTGGATCCATATTAGGAATAAAATCAACTGTAACAGTAAAATCAGGAGTAAAGAATGGTAAAATTTGTTCTATGATTTGTGTGCCATCTTCTGTATTACGAACATAGATTGACAGAGAAAAAGAAAAATCATAAGGAACAGGATTAAATTGTGTTTTTAGTCCTGTTGTTGATTGTGAAAAATTTCTTATTAATGAATTTTGTTTACGAGAAGAATCATAACTCATACCTGTCATTTCAAATGAAATACGAGGTAAAACAACAGCAACAGATTTTGTCAATGTTGGGTCTGATGTAATACGAGTTAAATATCTTTCTTTAGAACCATATGCTAATGGCACTCTAATTCTTTCGTATGTAGATGTGCCTGCCTTATTATATCTAAGAAGGTAAATGTCATTGAAAAGTGTTCCAAATGCGGTAACAATTTTTCGTATTGTTCTGTTATAATAATGTTCTTTACCGAGCATTATGGTTCACCAAATGGGTTAACTTCTGTGAAGTCGATGATTGAATCAGATTCAGATTCGATTCTGGAGTTATCAATAATATCTTCAAAAGGACTATCATCAAAGGCAGTATCACTAATCAGACCTGCCGTAGTGTAATATGCACCACTTGTTGCACCAATAGTGTTTGATGAATTGGCAAACGAACCAATTACACGATACACATCCAGTTTTCTGGTTGCACCTTTTGTCCATGTGTGAACAATTGCAGTTGCGGTTGCATTTGCCAATGTTCTATCTGGAGATTGAAATACTACTTCATCGGCAAGGTATGTTCCTGTACCAACTGTCAAACTCATATTCAATTGACTTCTTGCATAATTATCTCTAATCTGTTCATCGATTTCTTCAATACCAGTTGCAATAATCTCATTAGAAAATACAAACTGTTTCATTCTTAATGCATAAACATAAACATTACCGCCACGCCCACGACCTAATGTGTAAAACATTGCTTGGTCGTTTTCGTTTTCTACAAAGGTAATCTCAAAAAAGTTTTGAACTAAAGGAACATAGATTATATCACCCTCTCTAGGGTGTATTAAATTAGATGAACCTGTTGCATATCTAAATCTACGGCGAGAAACCAACATTGTAAGTTCATCACGGATTTCAAGTCCAAATTTAGAAATGAAATCTTGTTCGCCATCCATACCTGATACATTTTCAAGGTACATTTCTAGTGAATATGCGGTTACATATTGTTTAAGTGTATCTTCACCATAGAGGTAATCTACTTGGTCACGACTAGTTCTTGGAAGGTAAAAAACATCCATGCCATGGATTTGCATGGCTTCAATAACCAAATCCTCAACGAGCAATTGCTCGGGAGTAATTTGTTGAGAAGGAAAATTATTGAAGTAAAAATTTGTTGGCATTCATTATCCAGTAAAGATTTCACTAGGAAGACTATTGAAGTTATGCATATCTTCTTCTATCTTATCAATTTCTGCTTGCGCTTCATCCCATATCTCTTTACCGTTTAGTGTAACACCACCTGGCATTTGTATGCCACCAAATTTTTTCAAGTTCTCACCCCATTGTCTTTTGATGAGAGCAGTTGCATACTTCTTCAATGTTCGGTCATTCCAAACATCAGAGATACCCGCAGTTGTGACTGTAACATTGCTAACCACGGTAGCCATTGGATCGATTACTGTCATTTCTGTGGCAGAATTGATGTGGCGAATTTGTTTTGATTCAGTACCAATAGTGATAATATCGTTCTCTAATACTTCTTGGTCGAATCTAGTACCATATCCAATAATTGTATTTGATGTTGTATTGCCGGTAACACTACCAGTCAATGTGATTGTATCTGGTACTAATTTGCGATAACATTCGATAATGACATACTCACCTGTTTGTAAATCTCTATCCCAATCAATGTCTAAAAATACTTTGTTTTGGTGACGATTAAAACGGAACTGAGGTGTGCCTGAAAATAATAATTGCAATGAACGAATATGTTGCATTGTGATTTCATATGAAACATAACTTACCGATGTGAAATCGTATAAGTCGTGCAAACGCAATTGATAACGCAAATCAAACATATTAATGGAAGAATTTGAGTCATCAAAAGGCAAAACACCAGTTACAGATGTTACCGCATCTGGACAATAAATCCAACGGCGTGACCTATCAAGGTCTGTAATCTTGTGTTTCATATAAATTTTTTCAACGCCATCCCAATGATAGTCATTGAAAAATGATAGTGCATCGTCAATACGATCCTCTACTTGGTCGTCATCGACATTAATCTGCAAGACCGGCCAACCTAGGCGGCGCATACAGTAGTCTTTAAATTGTGTTCTTGTTGATGGAGTTGCCATAATTGTTATTTATCCTAATGCAATTGATAGTGCTAATACATCAGCAAGAGTTGCACCACCGGTCGCAGCAGCAGTTGTTTGTCTTGTTCCGTCATCAAAAATAATACCATTAGCAGAAACATTACCTTTAACACCAATACCACCTGCAACAATTAAAGTACCAGTTAAGTTACTTGTGCTAGCGGTTGTTGCAGTTAAATTTATTTTTTCGGCATTAATAATTTGACTGTATGAAATTGAGCTTAGTGATGTGCCACCAAATGTAGAGTTTGCTTTATCGTAAACAGAATGGAGAATAGAATAGAAACCTCCAAAACTATTTCTTGATACATTTGTTAAATCTGGTATTAATGTCTGAGAATTGTTTAATGTTAATACCGAACCAACACTTTGAGTTATAGCATTAGATGTATTATTAGCAGAATAAATCAGCGTATCGGAAAGTTGTAGCGTTCCTGCTGTTAGAGTAACTGGACCCATACTAACAACCGCTTTGGCCAAAACTGCTGCAGCTGCATTATTTACAGTAACGGTAAAATAATCACCACCAACCATTACAACTGTACCAGTACCAGTAATACTTAATGTAGATGAAGATAAATCACATCCTCTAAAATTTGTATATGCCGATGATGTTTTTGTTACCGCAGTCGTTACTGTGCAACCAATCAAATCAATTGAACCATTTGCGGAAGTTCCTGAGATAACAAGATTGTTCATCTTGAGACCATCAACGGTACATCCTGTTGCAAGAGTTAAAGTACCAGAAAGAGTTGTGCTTTTACCTATTAACTCATGTGTGGTTAAAACGGTATACTGAGTATTAATTGTTACATTTTCTGCATAATCGCCTGGATGTAAAACAATTGTTTTTCTTTGATTAACAGCTGTTGTTTCAAAAGCAGGAGCTATTAGTTGTATTGCTCGAGCAATTGTTTTTACTGGATCACCAATTGTACCTTTACCACTATCATTAAATGCCACGGGACTCACATGGATTTCTTGACTATATCCTGTTATGTAAGGACTAGATGCATCAGGTGTGCTAGAGTAAGTAAGTGCTTTTGTGGTTGGATTGTATTCTACAAGATGTTTTGATGCGTATGCTGATACATTTCCATTTGCACTAAGAGTCGGAGTTAATGTTCCGTTGATTGTTGCAGTATTACTAATTATTAAATTGCCAGTTATGGTTAAATCACCAGCAAAAGTACCTGATGTGTTAGCCAAAGCATTATTGGCTTTAGTAAATGCTGCCCATGCATGATTGTTGGCTGTTGTAATGTTCGTATTCTGTGTAGCATTGACACCTTGAATAAGAACTGTATTAGATGATGCTGAGTTGGCGGTATTATATGCACCTTGAGATAAACTTGCTGGTGCAGCTGCAACAGACTGAATAGAACCATCAGCAAATTTAATGTAACTTGCACCATTCATTGAAAGACCATAACGAGAAATAGTAGCCACAACATTGGCAGACTTTTGACCGCCTACAGCAAAGACCACATTGGCACCAGATGATACGGTACCAATAATTAAATTACCATCAGAAGATGAATCGACTGAACCGTGAACATACAAATAACCATCTAAGGCTTTTTGTGCAGAAAAATTTGGATCATTATATAATGAATTATTCATACCCATATCAATAAAGTTATTGGCAGTTGTGCCAATATCAGCAGTTGCTACATAATCTATTGAACTGTTTTTATCAGTATTCTGTGCATTAACTTGTAGATATGGATTACCTGAACCAGCAAATTGTGCAATCACATTTGGAAATATAATATCAGGTAGACCAACTTTAAGAGATTTGTTTTCATACAGGCCGTCTGCAAGAACGGTAGCAGAAATTCTTCCTGTGACATCAGATGATAAATCTACACCAACAAGAATGGTGTTGCCTGTATTGGCATCTAAACTTGATATGACTGGCAGGTCTGTAATTTTTACTGTGGACATTTGTTACCCTAGTGTAATGACGTTGTTATCTTGTGTTGCAATTGTATCTCCATCCTGTGTAATTAACTCAGGTGAATATTGTTGGCCAACAGGTCCGTATATAATGACATCTGTTGTATTAACTGTTCTCTGTACCGACATCAATGAATTAACTGTGTTGGCCAAATTACTGGTCAAAGTAACTGTACCACCAGTCCAGTTAACACTTTGTACCGTTTTTTCAGTATTGTTGGCTACCAGCACTTTATCACCAGCAAACACGATATCTTTAAGTGGATACTGTGTATTACTGTAAGCGCCACCGTTAACAATGTTATAAGAACCTGTCAATGATGTTATATTTATGACGTTACTACCAGCATTTGCTGTCACATAGGCAACATTTGCATAGGTCAACCAAACATTATCTTTGAGAACAACATTGTTGGCTCCGTTACCATAAATCTCAGCCACTTCAGAGAATATTTGGAATCCATTGGTCAATGTAATGGCCAAACTACTATTTGGTAATACAATATTTTGTAAGTTGGCACCAACAAGTGATTTAAAGTTAACAATATTATTACTGTAATTCGTCCATGTTGAACTCATGGTCACATAAGAACCAGGATCTCCAGTATAATAACCTAATGGGAAACCTGTGTCTAATGCTGAAACGGTAGTCAAATCAATTGCATCATTAGATTTCATTGCATACCGACCAATGACCTTCATACCAGTTGGATGTAGTAAGTTCAGCAATGTATCTCTATACTTTGCAATTTCTTTTTCTAATGTAATTTGATATGTAAAATTGTTATAGATTTCACTTTGTAGAACATCAAATGAACTTGGTTGACCAGTTGTATCAAGGTATTGTCCTTGGCTAATTACCAGACCATTTAAGAATGAAGCATCTGCACGACCAGTACCATCACCATATGTAATTAAACCTGTAGAATCAAATCGTGTTGCAGTATTGATGGTTGAATAGGCACCAGTCATAGACATTATGGTTGAACTATTTGCAATACGAATAACTTGACTTGGATTAGGAGATGCTGTATAACCATATACTCTTAAACGGTATAGTGATTGTAATGGATTGCCAAAAGGTGTTAATAATGAAGTTGAATCTACTGTGGCCTGATAAGTTGAGTTAGCTAATGTTACACCTTGATATACAATATCACCAGCAACAGGCACAGTATTAATTGTTAAATTGGCTACAACAATGTCTTGAATTTTAAGTGAAACATTTGGTGTAGCTACATAATCTTCACCAGCATTTAAAATATTAATTGATGTAATTGAACCAACACGATCCACAATTGATGAGAAAGTTGCTCCATCACCTAATATTCCAGGAACTACCAATACAGCATTTGCAGCTGCAACGTTGGCAGATGATACAGTTACAGATGGCAAAGCATCACCACGATAACCTAATCCACCTAATGGATATGTTAATCTTTGTGATGGGTATGTGTATTGAATGGATAATATTTGTCCATTACTTCCTACAGAACTTACTTTGGCATTGGCGCCTAGCCCAGAGCCACCAGTAAATAGAATAATATCATTGTTTTGATAACCTCGACCAGCAGAAATAATTTGTATTGGTGCCAAAATACCTAAATTTTTCAAGTTAGCTAAACTACCCGACACATCGGTTGTGTATTGTGAGGTAGCATCAATTGATGGTATAGAAGAAATTCCTCCACCAGAGTTTTCTACTAAAACAGAAGAAATAGGAAATGCAGAAAATCCAGTATATGTAAATGCATTGGCCAATGTGGTGTTCGCATTAGCCAAAGCCACATTAGAGAAAGCATAATCTGCTGCACCTATCTGTGTTAATCGTTTTAAAGAAATAACATCTGTTGGTACAAAAGTAACATTAGCAATACTATTTGCTGAGGGACTTAAACTTCCAACAACTGCAACGGCACCAGGAGCATTTGATATTGTAATAATGGTGTTTGGATTACTACGATAACCATAACCTCCAGTTTCTAATTTAATACGCTGAATTGATCCAGAAGTAGTTTCACCTACAGTAGCCGTAGCACCTTCACCATTAGCCGAATTCAATCCTCCATATACAATAACTGGATCACCTGGTTGGTATAATAACCCACGATAATTTGGGTTAATACGAATTTGACTAATCTGACCTACAATTTTTGCGATGAGTGGTTGACCATCAAATAAGATATCTTGATTATTAACATCAACTACACGAACAAATTCACCAGACTGAAACAGTCGTTGAATATCAGAAATGAATAATTCTATTTTGTTACCAGAAATAATTGCATTTTCAATTGTTGCAATAGACTTAGATGTTTCACCAAAGATTCGATAATTGACACAATCTAAGAAGTTTACATTATCTGAATCTAATTTTAAACTTTTTGCAATGTACCATTTACCTGATGATGCACGAAGAACGGCATCTTTGGTATAAAAGAATTCCACATCAGTATTGTATAATGTTCTGAAAAGAAAACGATATGCCGCCTGTGTACCTTTTGACTGATAAAGGTCTCTTGCAATCTTAGCAACCTTTTGTTTGTCTGCTAGAATTTCATCAGGAAAATAAGATAGAAAATCTTCATAAAAATAATCTAAAAATTCAGCCGATGTTTGGTCAATATCGGTATAATTTAAAATGTTCTTTGTTCTATCTTCTACATTATTATTTTGTTCCAACCATTCATAGTATGCCTGTAGAAATAATACAAAATTAGCATACGCCGGGTCATCCCGAACAAATTCGGGAAGCTGTGATGGTATTAATAGTGATGTTTTTTGGCCGCTAGCAATAGTCATGATTTGGCGGTAACGTTAACGGTTATTGCTGTTGGATCAAAAGGATCAACAGTAATAATTCGATTGTATGAAGAAGAAACAATTGTTGTAGTTGGTGTGGCCATTACAGATAGTTGACCAAAATCATTATCGATTGTAAGGGGATTAAATGAGTTTAATGTAATGATACCTTCTTGATAATCAATTGTACCAATATTTGAATTGAAAATAGTTTTAACACCAGAACTATCAAAATAATATGTTCTAAGTGTGCCATAACGGCCTTGCAAATTAACAA
>Ga0209296_1002647_pt1 | contig 12666 bp, 21 predicted proteins | sample S_130206_EF_Meta_FD_187319 | JGI IMG/M metagenome (GOLD analysis project Ga0209296, IMG submission 187319) | Freshwater microbial communities from Lake Simoncouche, Canada to study carbon cycling - S_130206_EF_MetaG (SPAdes) (version 2) | ecosystem: Environmental > Aquatic > Freshwater > Lake ...
GGTGTACCACGATTACGCCAAACTCGTGCGCCTCGACAAGATGCGGTGCGGACCACAGGGAAAATGGTTCGCCGAGATTCCGGAGGTGACCAAAACACCCGCCGATGAGCTCTTCGAGTCGTTTGATATTTAATCTATTTGAAAATACTGTTGTGGAGTGCGTCGCGGTACGCGATGACCAACTCATCATGCTCTCCGTTCATACCCTTGAACCGAAAGCTCGAATCTAAATTCTCAAGAATCGCACGGTCCTGTTCGACAATCGCCTTGCCCATGAGTACGAAGAGCGACGACGGAACTCCAAAGTTCTGACTGAACCCGACAAACATCTTGGTCGTGAATTCGTCCAACGGGCACAGCGTGACGTACGTCATGAGCACCTTGTCCCCGTGGACCTCCACGTCACTCCACGTCGTGTACGGGAGAACAAATGCGTGGAAATTATGCGTCGTTGAAAGCCCAAACAACTTGGTTGACAGAGCTTCGCGATTCGGCACGTAGTCAAACTCGATCGTGTGACCCCTATGAACGACGTTCGTCGGTTTTTCACCAGCCGTCCCGAAACCGAGTGGATTCGCGTGGACCCATGACGCGTGACATGGGTCGATTCCATTCTCGATAATCATCTGCGCAGATTGTTTGATGGTCGTTTCGAACCACACGGTGTCGAATTCGGGGTCGGATACATACGGCACCTCGGGTGGGTCAGGTCCATCGAGACCTTTCGGACGGACCCACAACAGACCATTCTGATCTTTCTTGTCAAAGTCAATCTGTAGCAGTTCAGCACAATCGCTGCCCCATGGTTTACAGAGCTTCTTCTCGGTATATTTCCATCCATGGTAAGGGCACTCGATAGCACCATCCACAAGCACCTTACCCCCGGACAGGGACGCACCCCTGTGCCGACACGCGTCTGACGTAATCTGAACCTCGTGGTTGTTATTACGCCACACGACGTAGTTACGATTCGAAAGGGTCACCTTACGCGGCTGTTTACCGAGCGTCGACGTGCGCGTCAATGCAATCCACCCCTCCATACTTTAGGCGCGTGAGATATTTTTATGTGAGAGAATTAATGAAGAGTTGTCTCAGAGCGGGTCCTAAAAACAAAAAGTGCATCAGAACCGCTAACAAAAAGGTTTTCAGTCTTCCGAGAAAATTTTCGAAAAACGTTTGTCTTCACGGTATTATCAGGGGGTTTACGATGCGTGCAAGCTGTGCACCTTGGGTCGTTCAGACAAAAAAGATGTTCGCCTCAAGTAGATGACCGACGTGGTCCTTCCAGCGGGGACGCGCCTCTACAAGGGGTTCGGTAACCGTACGACAGGATGTCAATCCCTCCTCAAGGATACGCGTACGTTTTTCGTAACCCAGAGTGCCAGACTGGCGCGGTCATACTCAAACACAAAAACGGCGTGTCCCTTTGTCGCAAAACGGTCACTCCGTCTGTTTCTGTTGACACACCCGAACGTCAAACGCATCTTTTCAAAATTGTCCAAGAATACCGTCCTTGGACTTCGATTCGCGCTCGGGACAAATGTCACACGGGGTCAACAGACGAAGGTGTACCAGAACATCACGGGACGTAAAGCTCCACCGCGGTACCTGGCACGTCCGATGAATCGCGGTGAACGCCTTTCACTGACCAACGTCAACACGGACGTCTTTGCACGTCTGAGCACGGAATACCTCACGAAGAATGGTTACGACGGGTTTTACGCACCACAGAAACGAACTGGATTCCACGGCGGTCTCTTTCCAGCCGAGATTATGCTGTGTAACGCCAGTCGCACGCTGGTTCGCCCCGGTGTCGAGCGCGCCCCGGTCCTGTCCCGTGTTTCCGTCGTCCGAGAACTTCCGCAGCTCTTTATTAAATACTGTCGCAGAAATCGCGCCTTGCTGCGCGTGTACAGAAACCTGTTTGTGCCCGAACTCGGAGGCGGTATGGGTGTTAAACTGTACCTCGAGGCACGGGGAAAGCCAGCACCCAAAAAGGTGACTGACACGCACGATTTCGACTTTACGTTCGCCGTGTCGAAACGTCTGGGTCAACGCGAGGCGAAACGACGTGCTCTGCTCATGAAGACCATAATGTACAAGCACGTCACGGGATTCGTCTCGTGGCTCAACCGAACGTACACGCGCACGAATGCACGAATCATCGTCAGCGATTTTGTACCGGACATTAAGGTTCTTCCGGCGACGGGCAAAACAATCTACCAAGTGACGCAGTTCCGTATTCAGTTTCCAAATGGTCAACCCATGGATTTCGTCGATTCGACGCTCGCCTACGTGCCGGGGTCGAGTCACGATGATATTCACCCCGTGTATTCGCGGATGTACGGGCTGCCGATCGAGCGTCTCAAAAAACTGTACGATTCCGTCCTCGCCGTGCTCGCCGGGTCGTTCCTGTACCCGGGTGTCAAACCGCGAAACCCAATCACGGGAAACAACCCCGAAAAGGGCCAAAAGAATGTTTCACGCCTCGGGGCGCTTCAGAACCTCGCCCCGAAAAATGTCAGTCTCGTACGAAATTTGATTCGGCGCATCAAAAAGCGTGACGTGAGCGGCGCAAAACGCAACGCGGCAATGCTAATTAAAAATATCAAGCGACGTTAGAGTATGAACAAGCCGTGTGTTCAAGGACGCGTCGTCTTGCGTCGTGTGTCTCGGCACCCGATTGTTCGTCAGACGATTCGGTCTGGTTCAAGGGTTCAGAAACATGTGGTACGGGGAGCGACGCTCGGTCTCGTACCAGATGCTGTGAATGATATCGCCTTCCATCATGCTCAACTGAACATGACGGAGGTTGTTCATGTGTTCCAGGACACTATTGCAATTTCAACGATGAATACGATTCTGGCGACGATGCTCGTTCTGTCGAAGTTTGTTTGAATTTTTATTCTGATTCAATATCAATGAGTGCCAACTGTGCAGACCGTGAAGTGTACACGGTTCGTGTGGATTCCGTCGGTGTTTCGACTCCGTACTCGGCGTTTCAGGTGTTTCTGGATGTTCCGCTCCGTAACGTCGTCAAGGCGGAGCTTCTCATGGCGAGCTTTCACCAGCAGTACAGTAACGCTATTTGCCACGTGTATGTCGAAGAACTCATATCCAAGTTTATTACTCGCGCAGGTCCAAATTACACGAGTGCTACATCCAACACGGTGACCACCGTCGGTGTTTCGACGCAGATTGCAAACAAAGGACTCGTTGACCGTGCTTTTGTGACGATTCCGACATCCAATGTTGCGACAGGCGTGGTTGATAACCGTGTCGTGTGGACCGCGCTGAATGATTTCCCAACTGACATTGAGTACATCAACCCCATTCGTCAGATTAAAACTCTTACATTCACATTCATAGATGGTAATACCGGTCTCCTACAGACTATGGATCAAGTGAGCCATTTCGTATTCCGTTTCGAATGCGCTAAAGACAATGTCTGTCTGTACTAATAAAGAAGATGCGCTTTGAAATTCCAGAATGGAAGTCGTCCGCCTTCAGCCCACAGCCATCCTGCCCTCACGCGGTTCAGCCTACGCAGCCGGCTTCGACCTCTACAGCGTGGACCACTACGTCGTTTTCCCAGGTCAGCGCGTCGTTGTTTCCACCGGAATCGGTCTTCAGAAGCTTCCAGACGGAACCTATGGTCGCATTGCACCTCGCTCTGGATTGGCCGTGAAGCACGGTCTGGACACACTGGCGGGCGTCGTCGACCCCGATTACCGTGGCGAGATTAAGGTGGTGCTCATCAACACCGACATGCGTGTTCCGTTTGTCATCAAGCCTGGGTACCGCATCGCCCAGCTGGTTCTGGAGAAGTATGAGGTGGCTGATGTCGTCGAGGTGGCGAACACAGTCGTGGATACCGAGCGTGGCGAGGCTGGTTTCGGGTCGACAGGGTATAAAGTTACAGGTGTTTAAATAAATATGCAGTCTTGGCTGTTCGTCGGACCGACCCTGCTTGCAGGTATCGGTCAGGTGACTCGCCAGTATGCCCAACGGATAAAGAGCCTTGGTCACGAAGCGGACTATGTCCCATTTGGTGACCCAGTTCCAAAGAAAAAGTACGACGTAGGATTTGCGTTTGTGCTTCCCATCGAACAGCACTTGAACATCGTCGACCAGATGTTGGCTCAGTGCGCCGAGAAAAAATACATGACGATTTGCGAAACGGAAACGGTCCATCCCGTCTACGAGCTGCTTGTCCAGAGGTACCATACGCTCTGGACACCGAGTCAGTTTTGTTTGGATGTTTTTTCAAAGCAATTTCCGAGCGGTGATTGGCGGCTTTTGCCGTTGTGGACGCCGACGCCGCCGCGTGCACCCGTCGAGGCGACCAAGTACACATTCTACACCATCGGCAACATGCTGGATCCACGTAAGAATATCAAGATGCTCATCGAGGCGTTCGTGCGTCTGCAGCTTCCCGACACGCGCCTTTTACTCAAAGCGACGTGTAAGGAGCCCGTGACGTGGAAAATTCCAAACGTCGTCGTCATCAACGGGCTCTTGAGTGACGAAGATCTCGAGGTTCATATTCACAGACAGGGACATTGTTATATCAACTGTTCTCATTCCGAGGGGGTTGGAATGGGAGCGGTTGAGGCAGCCCTAAGAGGTAAACCAGTCATCATCACAGACTTTGGTGGTCTCAAAGAGTACGTTCCGGACACACCGTTCGTCGTCAAATGTTCACGGGCTGAAATTCAACAGGATGATTTCTTGTTTCAGAAGGGGATGGTGTGGGGTCAACCGTCGCTCGAGGATCTGATGTCGCACATGCGTACGTGTTACGAAAGTCGCATCTCAGAGTGGGACCATCCTGGGACGAAAAAACTCATTTCTTCAGTGTTTGAACCCTAATCGGTGTCAATCGTCTTTTTTGGTGTCGCGGGCTTCATGAAATCGTCCGACATGAGTTCCTCGTGACGGCCGTGGCCGCCGTGGGACTCACCATCACCATAGTGAATCATGTAGTACGATGCAGCGTACATCACAATGGCGAAAAGAACCGCGTTGAATCCGAGGAACGCCTGCTGAGCCTTGAGGTACGAGACGAAATCATCAAACGCCTTGAATCCAGTGGGTTTACTGAAAAGACGAGGAAGTGCAAAAATCAATGTAAGATTGATTACAAGTGCAACGAGTATGGGTTTCAATTCAACCTCAGCCATGTCCTATACCATAGTGCTATGTTTTTTGCAAAAGCACCCGCCTGCCACCACCCTGAACGTGCACTGCCGCCCCTCGAGGGTCCGTGCTGTGCACGTCGGTCCCTTTGCTGCCACCGGCCCCGCCGCCACCTTCTTCTTCGCCGCCGTCACCAATCCTACAGATGCTGGAGGCGTGTATTCTGGAATAAAGACTGTGCGACTCCGAGCCGCCTTGAGTTCGAGGGTGTGCTGACGGAAGCGGAGAGCAGAAGCCTCGAACTTGTTCATTTTTGGATGTCTTGAACCTCTGTGAGAAAAGTCAGCCGAACTCATGACATGAATTTTTAGTCCAATGGGCACGTAGTGCCCATTGTCCGTCGCGAAGGGCACAAAAATTCGTGTCATGAGTCTGGGAAGGTATAAAAAAGTCGTACACATTATCAAACAATGGCTACAATCATCGAACGTCTGATTAACATAGTGACAGAAGTTGACCGTCACAATTTATATCTCCCTCCGACAATAGTATCTCTTCTTCGTATTCATGGATTCATACCACACCGAACATATACGCGTCCACCTCGTCCACCCCGTCCACCTCCACCCGTACGAGTACAGTGCCCCGCGATGACACGTGCCGGTACACCGTGTAAAAACAAGTGCGCGGTTGGGTGTACGACGTGCCGGATTCACGTAGCGAATCCGAACCCACGGACCCCACGGGGACTCCCAGGGGTGAACGAAAGGTGCCCAGAAATGGTCAAGGGTGGGACGCAATGCAAGTGCTCCAAGTACAAACAGTATCCGATGTGTTGGAGACATGCAAAACGCGCCAACTTGCTTCCACCGGCACCTGAAGTGCCGACGGAGTGTGCTGTGTGCTATTGCGACCTCACACGGGAAACGACGACAAAAACGGCATGTGGACATTACTTTCACATTGCGTGCTTTGAAGCGTGGAAACAGAGTCGTTCGGCATCTTTTCAGGCTGTGACGTGTCCTATGTGCCGACACGGGAACCCGAGACCAAAGCCACTGGTCAGGCCCGTTTAGGATATTGTACATCAAAGTTGATGAGAAGGTTCGACTTGTCATTGAGTCCCTTGCCGGGTATGACGTAGTCCTTCCGAGGATCCAGAATACCAAATTCCTTGAGTGTGTTGAACTGAATAGGTCCACCAAAGTGAGGTACAGTCACGTCGAGCCCTTCGACTGATTCCTGGAACAAGACGGTCATGACGTACCGCAAGTCTTCTCCACGGCGTTCAAATTTGGGATGGGGTTTTACATTGAATGTAATGATGAGATCACCTGGTTTTTCACGACTCGATCGCGGTTGTTCCCCGAGTCCCTGGAGTCTATGTTGCGTCCCTGAATGTATCCCCTTTTCGATGTGTAAATTGATCATGACTGTCTCTACATGCGACTTTTTGTTGTTGCATCCCGGACACCCCTTTCGTATGATACCGCACGTCTTGCATTGGTCGCACGGTCGAGCGAACATCTGACCCATCATACCCATCATCCCTTGCATTAACATTCCCTTCCCTTGACACGTCGGACATGTCATGGCACACGACTGACAGTGTTTCGTTACAGGCACTTTGATAGTCTTGTCTGCACCTGTGTACACCTGCTCGAGCGTCAGATCGATTGTGTGGTGTCTCTCACGGCTGTGTTGCGGCGGAGCATTCATCCCACCAAACATGTGTTGGAAAATCTCAGAAATGTCGGGACCCTGTGGCATTTGCTGCTGCTGAGGGTCATCGGTTCCAAACTGGTCGTAACGTGCACGTCGATCCGGGTCGTTCAGAACTTCGTACGCCTGACCAATCTCCTTGAACTTTTCAGCATCACCTCCTCTGTCCGGGTGATGTTTCAATGCGAGTTTCTTGTACGCCTTTTTAATATCATCCGCAGAGGCGCCCTGCTCGACACCGAGTGTTTCGTAGTGACCCATACTGATAAAGAGCAGGGTAAACTTTAATAGGCGGAGGGGTGCGAAGCACACCTCCTTCGCCGCGGACAGGTGCGACTTAAAACCGCAGTGCTTTGGTCTTCCAAGACAATATGGAAGAAGAGACACTCGACGTTTTTGAACACCGTATTCGCAATGGGTTGGAATTGTACCTCATTGAGAATACGGATCGCGTGTACTGGGAACAAAACAACAAGTTTCGATACAGGAACGCCCGTGAAGTGAATCAAGTTCTTGAAGAGGCTTTTGATATCATGTACAAAACGTATCCTTCGATCGAACGCCTACTTGATGACTCTCTCGTTCTTTTGCAACAGTGTACGTGGGTCGGAATGAACGTCCCGTGGCCCGTTGATCCAGATGACCACATTCAGCGGGTTGTCGATAATGTCATGGAGGTGTATGTCATCATCGTGTATGGAAATCTCCGAACGGAAATTCTCAATTTATATCATGAAGCCCGTTCCAAACTGTGAAAAGTGCGTCTACTATAAACCAGGTCCTTACGTGCGAACAGGGATGTGTACCAGGTACGTTGCGTACCGAGGACGTGGGAAGATGGTGTATGAATTCGCAGACACTGTCCGGCTCGACACGTCTCGGTGTGGTCCAGAAGGGAAGATGTTCCTTTCGGATCCCAGAGAACACAAGAAAAGCGGTGGTGACATTCTTTGGTCACTTTTGAATGATGAGGAATAAAGGTCATCGCTACGGCGGAAAGGCGTATTAAAATATTTCAATTAATCATATGGGTCACACCATCAAGGGTCAGTGGCCACACCAGTACCGCCCGAGCGCTACGCGACGCGCGTCAGGACTTGAGACCATCAACGAGTCGCGTGAAAACGCACTGAAGCGCTGGAACAAACTGCGTCAGCAGATAAAGAGTGTGACGAGACTCGAGCGTAACATCCGCACAAAAGGGACTGCAGTCCGAGGACGCTTCACCGTGAAGAATGCTTCACCATCAAAAAAGAAGAATACACCAAAGGTGAGTCTATGGAAAAATACAACGCCGGGAATTTACTTTGTGACTCAGCCATACAAGAGAGGCCGGTTCAAGATTGAAAATATCTATGGGTTCGTTCCGTTTCCTAAAAAGCGTACAAACGCAAAATCTCCTTGATAATCTCGTGACGTTTAATGTCACACTCGGAGAATTCAACTTGCTCGAGTCCGATAATGGGGTAATCCTTGAGCCTCTCCAGTAAATCAGCAAGTCCGTTGTTTTCAAACCCACGATCATACTGACCCGTGTCACCCGTGATGATGAGTTTGGAATCCTTCCCGAGACGGGTCATGACCATACGCATCTGGTTTGGCGTCGAATTCTGCATCTCGTCGGCGATGATCCACGAGTTGTCAAACGTCCGACCGCGCATGTACGCCAGAGGACACGTCTCGAATTTCGTTTTCGGAAACAGAGAATCCTTCATCGGGCGTACCCACGGATCCATCTTCTTGTCCAACGTACCTGGCAGGAAACCGTGCTGCTCGTCGACCGAAATGGCGGGACGTGTCAGAATGATGTTTTTGGCATGGCGAGACGCTGCTTGACACGCCATCATCGTCTTTCCGGTACCGGCTGGACCGGTTGCAACGACGATGGGGACGCGGGGGTTTTCGAGCAGAAGCTGGTACAGACGATGCGCCATTTATTTGCATACGCTTCGGACTTTTAGGCTCTGTTCACCACCTGCCACTCTGCACTCGTTCCGTTGAGCGTCGTCAGAATAATGTGACCCGCCTTTTCAGGGTCAAAGTGGTCGGCGCAACAGAAAATGTCGAGGTACACGGTGTTGTTCTCAGGGTACGTGTGTACCGAAAAATGAGACTCGGAAAGTACGAGGACACCGGTGACACCGAACGGCTCAAATTGGTGAAACGCCCTGCTCACAACAGTCAGCCCGCACTTGTCTGCAATTGCCTCCATCAGAGGCTCAATCTCATCGATGAACTTGAAGTGAACACCCGAGACACGTCCGATGAGGTGTTTCATTCTTATTTTAAAAATGTCAGGTTTTTTTATACGATGAACCGCCTTTCCGTCGAAGACGGAAAGTCTTCTCCGCACGCTTCGCATCTGAGCGAGTTCAGCATAATCGATGGCGAACTCACAATTCTTCGTGATGGTGAAGTCGAGTACGTCTTTGAGCGCGATTCGCTCAGCAGGGCGGCATACTATTACATGATCCACTGGATCCAGGATAGAAAATCACCAAAAGATGACCCTGGGACTGTGTGGCTCGAAGCTGAAAAGGCTTGGGATGCCCTGAGTCCAGAAATGCAGGGTATGATTATCATCCTTGCAAATAAAGAGAAACAACAGGCTCTTGACATTCGTGATGGGCTGCTTGCAACCCTTCACGGATACCAGGGTGTTAAAAGTATCAAGGATGCTTACGCTGAATGCATTCGTGCATGCTTCAGTCAATTGTGACCTCACACACCTCAACAGGCTCCACCTCCGCCTCGATTGGAAGTTCGTCAATCTCGACGTCGCAGATACCCTTCTTACGCATGGCGAGCACACTGTCCCAAAATGCCTTCATGACTGGGAGATAATGTGCAAACCACTCACGGTCGCGCGGAACTTCGACGACGACAAACTCCTCTGGTGGACCCTGTTTGTACTGAAGGAAATCACACACCTCAAGGTCCATAATTTCCAGGAGGAGTTGAATCTGGGGAAGGTAGTACCCAGGAACCTCGGGTTTAATCTTTCGACTCAGAGGGCACTTGATTTCGAGGAGTCGACCCGATTCTGTGATACCGTCGGGACTTCCGCCGAGAAATTTGTGGACCGGATGTTGCACGAGACCAATCTCGTGTGAAATTTGACCGTGACGCATGTCATACAAGTCGCGGACCATGGGTTCGAGACGTGTTCCGTGTGCCGTCGCTTCGTTACCAGCCCACGGGCGCGCCGCACCGCACTTTTTCGCCAAGAGCCCTTCAGGTTTTTCGTACGGATTGAGCCCGATGGCTGTTGCCAAATCGCTCGCCGTCAGCAGATTCCCACGGAGATCGAGCCACTCCTGACTGCGTTGGTCGGCATATGACTGTGCCAATAATTCTTGTACACGTGGGTGCATCCTACTTTTTAAATCGTTCCGTCGTCTTAAGTGCAATCTGTGCTGCAAATTGTTCCGCCTGCTTTTTTGTCGTTGCAAATCCAGATCCATACGGAATGCCATCGACGACAACCTCGATATGAAACGTGCCGTTGTATTGACCGCGAACCTGGTAATCTGGCAGCGGCACCTTGTTCGCTTGACACCACCGCATCAACTGGTCCTTGTAGTTGTCATCCGTGAGATTCATGTCGACGTGTTCAAACGCCGCAAACACAAACGACTTGGCATGAATCATCCCAATGTCGAGGTAGATGGCACCGACGAGCGCCTCGAAAACATCCTCGAGGATATTTTCGTTTGTGTTCCAGCCGTTACGCATTCCCTTGTCATCCATCAGAATCCACTTGTCGAGTCCGAGTCGTTTTGAAATTTCACATAGCGTTTTACCTCTCACGAGTTTCGTACGCGCCTTGGTCAAAAACCCCTCCTGCTCCTCTGGAAACTTTTCAAACAAAAACCGCGTAATGATAAATCCAAGAACGGAATCACCCATAAATTCCAGCGTCTCGTACGAGCCTTCAAGACCCTTGTACTTTTTGAGGGCTGATTTATGCGTGAAAGACCTGCGGTACATTTTGATATCATTGATTTTCGTTCCTACGAGACGTTCAAGCGCCACGCGGTCGATGTTTGGGGCATCGACGAGCTCTGGCGCTTCAACGGTTTCCATTACACTATGTTCACTTTTTGTTTTTAAGTCCCCGGGGGAACAAAGTTCCTCCGTGTCCCCGGGGGAACAAAGTTCCGTGTCCCCCTCACGACTTGACACCAATCTGGGGATGTCCCTGGAACGCCGGAATGTACCCAGGACCAACGTTGGACACCTCCGGGCTCAGATCTGATTTCTTCGTGGACATGATGAAAAAGAGCGCAATGAGAATGAGGAACAGAATCAGCAATTTATTCATCTGATAATTACAACGATTTTAATTTCAGAACGTCAATGGCGAGCAACGGTATAACAATACCAAAAAATTCAAACATCTGTGTACCGCGTGATTTATGGATAATCTGAAGATCTTCATCCGTGTACTTGATACTGTTTCGCTGCCAGTTTGCCAAGAAACATTTGTTACCAAACATAAACCAGCATACTAAAGCGGCAACGACGACACCCAAGTGAATCCTGACAAGACGCCTTGACTTGAAAAAGACGCCGAGTATCATAAAGAGAATCACAAAGTGATGAAACGTCAAAAGGAGTTTATCTTTCGCTGTTAAGTTGTACTTACCGTGTATAACAGTCACGTCAGTACGTGCATTCAGTATTGTCATCAAAGCGATGATAGCAAGTACTGTGTTCATTATTATTTAGTGGAAAAAAATATCCAGAAGGCAACATCCTCTGTTTCAAGCCTTCTTCACGGTGGGACGCTTCGCCGCTGCGGGCTTTGGCGTCTCGGCGGCAGTCTCTGCTGCTACTGGAGTGGCTGCTGCTGCGGCAGCCTTCTTGGGCTTGGCTGGTGCCTCCGACTTGATGTAGTGCTTGTTAATGTACTTCTGGATGTTCAGGAACGTCACCTGCACGTCGGCAGGGGGGTCCAGGATAGCCTTCAGAGAGGCATCCATGTTAATGTTCTGACCCTGCTTCAGACCCTTCTCAGTCACGTACTCGTTCACCTTCTTGGTCACCTGGGAGCGGGAAATCTGCTCACCGGCAGCCAGCTTCAGAAACTTGCGCAGCTCCTCGGAAATGTCCAGGGGCTTGTTGAAGCCGTTGCTGGTCGAGCGAGCCTTGGCCTTCTCACCCAGAGGGTCCTCAATCAGGTTCTTCACCTTACGAAGGTCCTTGCGCAGGAGCTTAATCTCATCGATAACAGTTTGCAGGGTGATGGTGGTAGTGTCAGCCATTGATACTTGTTGAGCCCTTCACGTCTTTAACTAGTTTCGCGGTCTGGGTACCAAATACGAGCAAAAGAAGGGTGAGCATCGGCCATGTCAACATGGGCCCGAGGACCATGAACAGTATGAGGTGCCACACCATGAACCCACCGTACACCGGCGTATCCTTTACAAATTTGTACGCTGTCAAGTAGTCTGTAACAGCGAGTACGTTACTGGTACTCATCTCTACTTATTCTTGGACATTTTTTTGACAGAGAATGCGATTAACACAGCCATCATGATAGTCCCCAGAACGATCAAAAGGATGATTGCCCAGATTGGAAACCAATTACTCACACCCGTCGTCGTTACAGTACCGGTGCCCGCCGTTTCGTCACCGCCCGTAGGAACCGTACAACACCCTGGGTCACACGGAAATTGCGCATCACCCTCCTGGAAAGCACAAATCATATTCGGTCCCGATTCAGTTCCCGTGCCGACTGTGATACCTGGAGTCACCTGTGCCATTTGTTTACAATTCTTCCCCGTGTACTGTGGTCCACAG
>Ga0209296_1002651_pt1 | contig 12660 bp, 3 predicted proteins | sample S_130206_EF_Meta_FD_187319 | JGI IMG/M metagenome (GOLD analysis project Ga0209296, IMG submission 187319) | Freshwater microbial communities from Lake Simoncouche, Canada to study carbon cycling - S_130206_EF_MetaG (SPAdes) (version 2) | ecosystem: Environmental > Aquatic > Freshwater > Lake ...
CTTGCTGAATCTTCAGCTGGTACAACAACTGCTGGTAACATCGCTACATTAAATCGTGTGATTCTTCCAGTTATCCGTCGTGTCATGCCAACCGTTATCGCTAACGAATTGGTAGGTGTTCAACCAATGACAGGACCAGTTGGTCAAATCCACACTCTACGTGTTCGTTATGCTCAGTCATTAACAGACAATAGTGCTGCTCAAACTAGCGTTACAGCTGGTCAAGAAGCATTAAGTCCATTCTTGATTGCTCAGGCTTATTCACGTACACCTCAAGCTGATACAAGCACAAGTTACTATACTGGTAACGATACTGCTGCTCTTGAAGGTAATGGCGGTAAGCAAATCTCTGTGCAAATTCTACGTCAAGCTGTTGAAGCTAAGTCACGTAAGTTACAAGCACGTTGGACATTTGAAGCTGCTCAAGACGCACAATCACAACACGGGATTGACGTTGAAGCAGAAATCATGGCAGCACTAGCACAAGAAATTACTGCTGAAATTGACCAAGAAATTCTATTGTCTCTTGCTACTCTAGCTACAACTGAGTACACATACAACCAAGCTACTGTATCTGGTACAGCTACATATGTTGGTGACGAACATGCTGCTCTAGCTGTTCTTATCAATCGTGTTGCTAACTTGATCGCTCAACGCACTCGTCGTGGCGCTGGTAACTGGGCTGTTGTATCTCCAGCAAGTTTGACAGTATTGCAATCTGCAACTACTTCAGCGTTCGCTCGTACAACAGAAGGTACATTTGAAGCTCCTACAAACACTAAGTTTGTTGGTACATTGAATGGCGCTATGCGTGTATTCGTAAACAGCTATGCACCTGATACACAACCTGTATTGGTTGGTTATAAAGGTTCTTCAGAAACAGATGCAGCAGCATTCTATTGCCCATACATTCCATTGATGAGCAGTGGTGTTGTTCTAGATCCATCAACATTCGAACCAGTCGTGTCATTTATGACAAGGTATGGCTACATAGAGCTTACCAATACTGCAAGCAGTTTTGGTAATGCTGCCGATTACGTGGGAGAGATAGCTGTTCAGAACCTTACATTCCAATAAAATTTCACCTTTCAGTGATATATTGAATGTAATTCAAAATCAAAATTGGGCACCTAGGTGCCCTTTTTTGTATCTTAAATCACTGAAAAGTGATATTCTGTATAAATACTATTATGCTCACAAACAAATACTCTAAAACTTATTTTGCTATAACCTCTAATGCTAGACAACGCATTACTGAGGGCTATACTGAACTACATCATATCATTCCTCAATCAATGGGTGGTAGTAATAACAAAGATAACCTAGTAGAATTAACTGCTAGAGAACATTTTATTTGCCATTGGCTACTAGTAAAGATGACAGAGGGTGATGATAGAAGTAAGATGCTATATGCCCTTAAAGGAATGAAAGCAGAAAATAAGTATCAACAACGATACCAAACAAAAATAACAGCAAGAGTATATGAAACATATAGAATAGAGCATTCAATAAATCATTCTAAGGTTATGAAATCTAAAAATCTTGTACCATGGAATAAGGGTGGGGTAGAGATAACTGATGAACATAGATTAAATTTAATAAAAGCTGCCAAAACTAGAAAGATAGATCCTATAAAACAAGCAGAAGGACAAAGAAAACGAATTGCTAAAGTTACCGGACAAAAGAGAAGCGAAGAAACTAAAAAATTAATGTCACTGAAAGCAACAGGTAAACCCAAAGGACCCATGAGTGAAGAACAAAAACAAATACGGTCAGATAAACAAAAAGGTATAGCAAAACCTATAGGTTTTGGAGACAAAGTTGCTGAAAGAATGAAGAAAGAATTTTCAGTTAATAATCCAAATCGCAGACCTGATTTACAAAAGATATGTGAACATTGTGATAAAACTGTTGGTCCAAGTAATTATGCAAGATGGCACGGAGACAATTGCAAACAAAAATGAAAAAAATATACAAAAATTTCCAAGACTATTCCATGAATGATCCTAAATATCTTATACGAATATTAAAAGGAGAATTACATAGGACACAAGCAAAAGTAACATTTCTAGACGGTTCATATTATAGTGTAACTAGAGCAGGAAGTAGATGGTGGGGCAAGAACCAAATGTTACATAGAAATGATGGGCCATGTGGTATTTTTCCGGATGGCAGAAAGTGTTTCTTTTTAGAAATGGTAGAATACACTGAAGAAGATTATTGGAATGAAGTAGAAAAGCGTAACCTAGCATAAATACAATATCTCAACGGGATGGGAAGAAAACACTAAGGGCACGAAAGTGCCTTTTTTGTTGGCTAAAAATGTCTTACACATATAGTAATAGCTTATTACTAGACTATGTTTTTTTGCTAAATAACATAAAGGATAACATAATATGCCAATAAAATTTGGTTTGTTTGGTAAAACACAAAGGGCACGAAAGTGCCTTTTTTGTTGGCTAAATAGTTACATCAGCGTCAACTGTTATATCTAGTATACTTTTATTTTTTTCTTTCAACTTCTTTTGATATACTCTATTGCAATTGGCACATAGTGTTAACATATTCTTAACACTTTTGTTTTTCTTGTTACCATCTACATATACTAGATCAAGCTGACAGCTATCTTCTGGTAAAAAATTACATTTGTCGCAACAGTTTTTCTTATGCAGTAAGTAACCATACTGTGTGTTGTACATTGCTTTGCTACATTGAACGCAATATTTGTGCCATTGTTTAAATTTATGTTTACTAATACCATTGGGTTTAGCTAATGATATTTTACAGTTTTCACAGAAAGGTCTTGTTGGTTGTTGTGTAAGCATTTTATATTTATAGAAAAAAGATTTTTCTAGTGCTTTTTTTGTTGGAGTATAGTTGAATCAAAATGATAAATATATTATAACAATGGAATATTTATGGCATCAGCACCTTTTAACAGTTTAGGCGGATACTCAGTTGGCATACCTACCACACAAGTAGTTGATAGTAACGGAAACGTTGTATCTAATTTTTTAAACCTTTCTGGTAATGTTTCAGCTAACAAAGTTTATGCAAATAGTTTCTTTTACGCCAACGGTGCGCCTTTTATAGGTGGAGGTTCCGATGGAGCAACCGGTGCAACAGGACCGTCAGGTGGACCAATTGGAGCGACTGGTGCTACTGGTGCTACCGGTGCTACCGGTGCGACCGGGGCCACTGGATATGACGGCTCAACAGGGGCTACTGGTACAATAGGATCAACAGGTGCCACAGGTGCGACTGGATATGATGGTGCCACAGGTGCGACTGGATATGATGGTGCGACTGGTGCTACAGGTGCGACTGGTGCAACCGGTACAATTGGATCAACCGGTGCTACAGGCGCTACTGGATATGACGGATCAACTGGTGCTACAGGTGCGACTGGTGCAACCGGTACAATTGGATCAACCGGTGCTACAGGTGCTACTGGATATGACGGATCAACGGGTGCAACTGGTGCAACCGGTACAATTGGATCAACCGGTGCTACAGGTGCTACTGGATATGACGGATCAACGGGTGCAACTGGTGCGACCGGGGCTACTGGATATGACGGCTCAACAGGGGCTACTGGTACAATAGGATCAACAGGTGCAACAGGTGCCACAGGTGCGACTGGATATGATGGTGCCACAGGTGCGACTGGATATATTGGTGCAACAGGTGCAACAGGTGCCACAGGTGCGACTGGATATGATGGTTCCACAGGTGCGACTGGATATATTGGTGCAACAGGTGCGACTGGTGCAACAGGTATACAAGGAACAACAGGTGCTACAGGTGCGACTGGATATATTGGTACAACTGGTGCTACAGGTGCAACAGGTATACAAGGAACAACAGGTGCAACCGGTGCAACCGGATATATTGGTACAACCGGTGCTACAGGTGCAACAGGTATACAAGGAACAACAGGTGCTACAGGCGCTACAGGTGCAACAGGTATACAAGGAACAACAGGTGCAACCGGTGCTACTGGAGCTACTGGTACAATTGGATCAACGGGTGCTACTGGAGCTACTGGCACACAAGGAACAACTGGTGCTACTGGTGCTACTGGTGCAACCGGTACAATTGGATCAACAGGTGCTACAGGTGCAACAGGTGCAACCGGCACAATAGGATCAACCGGTGCTACTGGAGCTACTGGTGCCGGTGCTACAGGTGCTACAGGACTAACTGGTGCTACCGGTGCAAAAGGTGTATCATCAAGTTTATTTGAATATAGATCAAACACTGGCGCAACAAGTGGTTATCCGGGTAATGGTGATATTCTTTGGAACAATGCAACACAAAGTAGTGCTACACAAATTAATGTAAGTCACTTGACTGATACCGGCATTGACATTGATATCTTCTTAGCAACACTACAAGCGACTGAAACAATAACAATTCAAGATCAAAGTAGTAGTGTTAACTATCAAACATTTATTATTAGTAGTGCTCCAACAAATATTAATTCAGGCACAGCAACAAGTTATTGGACAATACCAGTAACATTAACAGCATCCGGTGGAACTGGTACAACTAACTTCCCAAACAATCATCCTTTGTTTATAGCATTAGTTAGTGGTATTTCTGGTGCAACAGGTCCACAAGGTAGTACAGGTGCAACTGGATTAACTGGTGCTACCGGAGCTACTGGTTCAACAGGTGCTACTGGTACAATAGGATCAACTGGCGCAACCGGTGCAACCGGTATACAAGGAACAACAGGAGCAACAGGAGCTACTGGATATGACGGATCAACCGGTGCTACTGGATATGACGGATCAACTGGTGCTACTGGATATGACGGATCAACTGGTGCTACAGGTGCAACAGGTGCTACTGGATATATTGGTACAACTGGTGCTACAGGTGCAACAGGTATACAAGGAACAACAGGTGCTACAGGTGCTACTGGATATATTGGTACAACTGGTGCTACGGGTGCTACTGGTATACAAGGAACAACAGGTGCTACAGGTGCGACTGGATATGACGGTGCTACAGGTGCTACGGGTGCTACTGGTATACAAGGATCAACAGGTGCAACAGGTGCTACTGGTCTAACAGGTGCTACCGGTACAGGTACAAGCACTGAAAATAAAATTTTTAACGGCACAAGTTATGCTAATATCGCTACAACAAATGGCAATCTAGACATTGGTGTCAACAGCAATATATGGACCTTTGATACTACCGGTAACTTAACTGCACCTGGCAATATTACAGGTAATAGTGTAACTCTGAGTGGATCCGCTAATGTTACCGGTAATGTTACCGGTGGAAATTTAATTACTGCCGGATTTGCTGATATTAGCACTAATGCTAATATAGGTACTACATTGTCTGTAGTTGGTAATGCTAATGTCGGTAACTTAGGCACTGCTGGATTGATTATTGCAACAGGTAACATTACCGGTGGAAATTTAATCACTGCTGGTGTCATCACTGCTACCGGCAATGGTACGTTTGGTAATATCAGTACAACTGGTTCAGGCGGAAATATTTCGGGTGCAAATGTTATCAGTGCAAACACATTTACAGCAACAGCAAATATAACCGCAGCATATTTCTTGGGTAACGGTAGTCAATTAACTGGCATATCAGGCGGTGGCGGTTCAAGTATCAGTAATGGCACTAGTAATGTAAACATTGCTACTGTAAATGGCAATGTTACTATAGCAGCAGTTGGTAATACCACATTAACAGTCACTGGCACTGGTATGAACGTTTCCGGTACTGCAAATATAACCGGAAACTTAATCGCTAACACTGCCATAATCAACAACAGCTTTGTAACTGGTGCAAAATTAATCTCTATTGGTGGATATCCAAATGGAGCACCATTAACTTCTAACGACGGTCAAGATAGAGGTCAACTACTAAACTACTTTACTCCAGGTGGAGCGGGATTCCCGGCAACAGCCTTCATGGGCTGGGATAATAGTAATACTGAGTTCGTTATGGCTAGTGAAGTTACTGTTGCTAGTAACGTAGCAACTATATATCAATTGGGCAATATAAGAGCTAATTACTTTCTTGGTAACTTTGAAGGTAATATATCAGGTAATATTATAGCTCCTGGCTCTAACACACAAGTATTGTATAATGATGGTGGTAACATAGGTGCAGCGGCTGGATTAACATTTAACAATACTACTAACGCGGTTAGCATGAATAACACACTGAGTGTTACTTCAACTATTACCGGTGGGAATTTATCTACTGCGGGTAACTTAACAGTTACTAGTAATGCATCAGTTACTGGTAATGCAACTGTAGGTAATTTAGTGTCATACGGACAAGTGAACGCTATTGGAAACTTATCAGGTAATAACATATTAGGTGATGGATTATTATCAATGGTTGGCAATATCTCCGGTGGTAACATAATTACCGGTGGAATAGTAGTAGCAACAGGTAACATATCTGGTAATAATCTTAGCGCATCAAATACTTTAGGCGTTACAGGTAATGCTACTATCACAGGTAATACTAGTATCACAGGTAATGCAAACATCGGTGCTAATCTAACTGTATTTGGCTTTTCAAATTTGCAAAGTGTATCTACTGCTGGCAACGTTAGTGCGCTTAACTTCAACACCAGTGGCAATGTGATTCTTGGTGGAGAATTAAGAGTATCTGGCAATAGTAATGTAGTTGTATTAAATGCTAGTACTGGTAATTTCAGTGGCATGGTAAATGCAATTGGAAATATTAATACAACCGGTAATCTAACAGCATTGAACGCTAATCTAGGTAACTTAGCAAAAGCAAACTTCTTTCAAGGTGATGGGTATCTATTAACTAACTTGACAATTGCAGCTGGATCTGCAATCGTTAATGGCACTAGTAATGTACAAGTAGCACCAAGTGCCAATGTAACTATATCGGTAGCAGGTAACAACGATGTACTAACAGTTACAGGAAATAGCGCAAATATTATAGGTAATTTAGGAATAACTTTTGGTAACATTAGTATAGGTTCTGGTAATCTTACTACCACTGGTTCTATTAATGCACCTAAATTTGTTAATGGTACTAGCAATTTAGCTATTGCTAGTGGCGCAAATGTAACTATATCAGCCAACGGTTTCAACAATATATTAACAGTATTTACAGCAGAAGATTCCCCTGGAGTTTATTCTCAAGGAGTTAGTGTATTAGGTAACTTAAACACATCATCTAATCTCAACGCGGTAACTGCAAATATAACCGGCAATGCAAATATAACTGGCAATACAAATAGCGGTAATGTTAATGCCGGTATTGGTTTTTTTACAGGCAACATAACATCAGCAAATGCTAACTTGGGTAACTTAGCAAACGCTAATTTCTTTCAAGGTGACGGTTTTCTATTAACTAATTTGACAATCGCTGCTGGATCTGCAATTGTTAATGGTAACAGTAATGTACAAGTAGCTCCAAATGCCAATGTAACTATCTCTGCTGTGGGTAATGCAAATATTGTTACGGTAACGGGTGATTCAGTTCTTATTAATAAAACAACTACTATAGGTAATTTAGTTGTTACTTCTAATGCTAATATAGATATTGTAAATGCTAGAGTAGTAAACGCTACTAGTAGTATGTACTCAAACGGTAGTATAACCGCAACAACTTTGACAATCAACAGAAATTCTATTGGAACTGCCGGTACCGGAAGTATTGCTGGTAATCTTTACGTCTATGAGAGCTTGGATGTCGCTGTCCAAGGAAATTTTGTTTATACTAACACTACTGATGTCCATGTACGCAATAGTTTACAGGCTAATAATGCTGTTACTGCAAATTATATAAATGCTGGTATTTGGCTGAATACTGCAAATGCAAATATATCCGGCAATGCAAATATATCCGGCAATGCAAATATAACCGGCAATTTAAATATCAGTAATGTTAATGCCGGTAACGGTAATTTTACAGGCAACATAACATCAGCAAACGCTAACTTAGGTAACTTAGCAAAAGCGAATTTCTTTCAAGGTGACGGTTATTTGTTATCTAACTTAACAATTAGTGCTGGTTCATCATTGATCAATGGCACTAGTAATGTTGTAGTAAACACAAGCGGTAATGTAACAACTAGTGTGGCAGGTAATGCTAACGTATTAGTAGTTACTGGCACTGGAGCAAATATCACCGGTACTGCTAATATTACTGGTAATTTGAGTGCAGGCGGTAATTTGAGTGTAGGCGGGTTAGTTTCTGCTACAGGTAATATTTCAGGAGCTAATATAAATGCAGCCGGTAACTTAAATACAACCGGTACATTAACAGTTGCTGTTGATGCCAACGTTAGTGGTAATATCAAGGCTATTGTTGCTAACTTCACTGGAAATCTAAAATCATTAAACGCTAATTTAGGTAACTTAGCAGAAGCTAATTTCGTTAGTGGTGATGGTTATCTATTAACTAACCTAACTGTACCTGCAGGTACTTCTATTATCAATGGTAGCAGCAATGTGTTAGTAACTTATAGTAGCAATGTCAACATAACTGCTAACGGAGTTGCAAATGTATTAGTAGTTGCTAATACAGGGGCGGCAGTTACTGGCAATTTAAATGTATCCGGTAGTATCAATGCATTAAAATTTGCAAATGGCAATAGCAATATCAGTATCGCTGCCAACTCAACTATTTCACTATCGGCTGAGGGAAATAGTGATAGAGTAACTATTACAGGGTCAAATGTCAATGTATATACTAAATTCAATGCATTTTACGATGCAACAATTTCAGGTAATGCAAATATTGGGAATCTTGGGGTAGGTGGAATAATAGAAGCATCGGGTAATATCACAGGTGGTACCTTAAATACAGGTGGTAACTTAAGTGTTGGCAGTAATGCTAACGTTGGCAATTTAGGAACTACTGGATTGATACTTGCATCTGGTAGTATTACCGGTGGCAACTTAATCACAACAGGTTTTGCTAATGTTGGTACTAATGCTAATATAGGTACTACTTTATCTGTAATTGGTAATGCTAATGTAGGTAACTTAGGCACTAGTGGACTAATAGTTGCAACCGGTAATATAACTGGTGGTAACTTCATAACAACTACAGGTGTATTTACTGGAAATGGTAATGGATTAAGTTCTATAGTTGGTGCTAATGTAACAGGTACAGTCGCAAATGCAACATATGCACTCACTACTGGTTCGGCTGGTAATGCAGCATCGGCGGGTACAGTAACAACTAATGCACAACCAAATATCACTAGTGTTGGTACATTAACTAGTTTAGCTGTAACTGGTAATACTACATCGGGTAATTTTGTTGGTGTATTTGCAAATGGAAATAGTAATGTAAGTATCCCAGCAGCAAACGGCAATGTAACTATAAGTGTTACGGGTAATGGTAATGTAGTAGTGGTTACCGGTACTGGATTAGTAGTTACGGGTAATGCTAATGTTAGTGGCAATATTATAGCTGGTGCTGGAACTGGTGGTAATATCACCGGAGCTAACTTAGTAAGTGCTAATTACCTCACCGGTACATTAACAACAGCAGCACAACCAAATATTACAAGTGTTGGTACATTAACTAGTTTAGCTGTAACTGGAAATACTACATCAGGTAATTTTGTTGGTGTATTTGCAAATGGAAATTCAAATATAAGTATCCCAGCAGCAAACGGTAATGTTAACATTTCGGCAGTTGGTAATGCTAATGTAGTAGTTGTAACTGGTACAGGTATGAATGTTGCAGGTACTGCAAACATCACCGGTGATATAACCACAGGAGGAGGTACTGGCGGCAATATTACCGGCGCTAATGTAATAAGTGCTAATGTAATAAGTGCTAACACTGGTAATTTCACTGCAAATGTAACCGCAGCATATTTCATCGGTAACGGTAGTCAATTAACTGGTGTGGGTAACGCAACTGCCATAGTTAATGGCAACAGTAATGTAAGCATACCATCAGCAAATGGTAATATTAACTTAAGTGCTGTAGGTAATGCAAACATTGTAGTTGTAACTGGGACTGGAGTGGTAGTCACCGGTAGTGCTAATATTAGTGGCAATATTACAGCTGGTGCCGGAACTGGTGGTAATATCACCGGAGCTAACTTAGTAAGTGCTAATTATCTGACTGGTACATTAACAACGGCAGCACAACCAAATATAACTAGTGTTGGTACATTAACTAGTTTAGCTGTAACTGGAAATACTACATCAGGTAATTTTATTGGTGTATTTGCAAACGGAAATTCAAATGTAAGTATTGCAGCAGCAAACGGCAATGTAACTATAGCAGCAGTAGGTAACACCACATTAACGGTTACTGGTACAGGTGTGAATGTTGCAGGTACATTAAACACAGGTAGCGGGAATATCAATACCACTGGTAATGTTAGTGGTGCATACTTCATTGGTAACGGTAGTCAATTAACTGGATTATCTAGCGGTTCAATTTCAAATGGAACTAGCAATGTAAGTATCCCAGCAGCAAACGGCAATGTAACTATAAGTTCAGCAGGTAATGCTAACATATTAGTAGTTACTGGCACTGGTATGAATGTTGCAGGTACTGCAAACATCACCGGTATTATAACAACTGGTTCAGGTACCGGCGGCAATATTACCGGCGCTAATGTAATAAGTGCTAATACCGGCAACTTCAGTGCAAATGTCACTGTTTTGGGTGATATAACAACCGGTGGAGGTAACGGCGGCAACTTTACCGGTGCAAACGTAATAAGTGCCAATACTGGCAATTTCACTGCAAATGTAACCGCATCATATTTCTTAGGTAACGGTAGTCAATTAACTGGATTATCTAGCGGTTCAATTTCAAATGGAACTAGCAATGTAAGTATCCCATCAGCAAATGGCAATATCAACTTAAGTGCTGAAGGTAATGCTAACATATTAGTAGTTACTGGCACCGGAGTAGTCGCATCTAGCTTGACAGTGGGTGCAGGTACCGGCGGCAATATTACCGGTGCAAATGTGATTGGTGCAAATACCGGTAACTTTAGTGCTAATGTAACCGCAGCATATTTCTTAGGTAACGGTAGTCAATTAACTGGTATAGCAAGTGGTAGTAGTTCAAACATCAGTAATGGCACCAGCAATGTAAGTATCCCTGCAGCAAACGGCAATATTAACTTAAGTGCTGTAGGTAATGCTAATGTAGTAGTTGTAACTGGTACTGGTATGAATGTTGCAGGTACTGCAAACATCACCGGTGATATAACCACAGGTGGAGGAACTGGTGGCAATATTACCGGAGCAAATGTGATTGGTGCAAATACTGGTAGCTTCAGTGCAAATGTAACCGCAGCATATTTCTTAGGTAACGGTAGTCAATTAACTGGTATAGCAAGTGGTAGTAGTTCAAACATCAGTAATGGCACTAGTAATGTAAGTATCGCAGCAGCAAATGGCAATGTAACTATAAGTTCAGCGGGTAATGCAAACATTGTAGTTGTAACCGGAACAGGCATGAATGTTGCATCTAGCTTGACCGTAGGTTCAGGTACTGGTGGCAATATTACAGGTGCTAACGCAATATCATCTAATAGCTACACTGCAAATGGCGAAGTCACTGGTAATGCTAATGTATCAACTGTAACCGGTGTTATGGGCATAAGAACTCTAGCATCAACTTACACAGACAACTCAGCCGCAGCATCAACAACTATTGCTAACTCTGCTATACATGCATTTGGTGTACCAACATTAGCAGCAGCAAATACTAGTGTAACATTTACAAATGCTGCTACATTCTATATCCCAGCTGGTCCAACAGCAGGAACTAACGCAACTATCACTAATCCCTTTTCATTAATGGTAGCCGGTAACTCTCGTTTCTTTGGTAATATTATTGGTACTGTAGCAAATGGTAATAGTAATGTTTATATAGCAACAGCTAACGGGAACGTTACTATAGCAGCCGTGGGTAACACCACATTAACTGTTTCTGGCACTGGTGTAAACGTAGCTGGCACTGGTAATTTTACTGGTAATTTAAATGCGGCTAACTTTATCGGTGTACTAGCAAGTGGTAACAGTAACATTAATATGGTAGCAAACGCCAACGTTGCTATAGCAGTAACAGGCGCCAACAGATTAGTAATAACATCAACTGGTGCTAACATTACAGGTACTGCTAATATAACAGGTGCAATAACTACAGCAGGTAATATTTCAACTACTGGTGGTAATGGCACTATACAATCAAACAATCATACAATTACAGGTGCTGCATCTGGAATAGTTAACGTAGCCGCAACATTAGGTAATTTAGGATTTAGGTCTGTTGCTGCAACATATACTGATACAGCAGTAACAGGTACACAAGCTAACGGTGCAATACATTATATTGCAACACCAACTATCACTGGCGGAACTAACGCTAAAACATATACAAATATGGCTACGTTCTATATTGCTGGTAACGTTACAGCAGGTACGAATGCTACAATAACAAACAATTATGCAATGTTTGTTGGTTCAGGTAACAGTTTCTTTGGTGGAAATATTATTGGTACCGTAGCAAATGGTAATAGCAATGTTTATATTGGTACTGCAAACGGCAATGTAACTATAGCAGCAGTAGGTAACACCACATTAACGGTTACTGGTACAGGTGTGAATGTTGCAGGTACATTAAACACAGGTAGCGGGAATATCA
>Ga0209296_1002653_pt1 | contig 12652 bp, 4 predicted proteins | sample S_130206_EF_Meta_FD_187319 | JGI IMG/M metagenome (GOLD analysis project Ga0209296, IMG submission 187319) | Freshwater microbial communities from Lake Simoncouche, Canada to study carbon cycling - S_130206_EF_MetaG (SPAdes) (version 2) | ecosystem: Environmental > Aquatic > Freshwater > Lake ...
CAAATCCGTCACGCGTTGCCCGAAGGGATTAATCCCCGCCAGCGCGCGTTTGATCCAGCCTTCCGCCAGCGCGGGCTCCGTCCATTGCGACCAGCCACCGGGGTTGGTCGTCGCCGTCGTGGCAACATAAGCCGCGTTCGTCGCCAAGCGCGCGCGATAGCGCATCGTCAGGTAGTTGTCCGTCAGCGTCAGCACACTGGTGCCTTGGATGACGTGGCGCACTTTGCCCACAATGGACCCCGTTGTGAGGGTGGAGGCCGTTTCCGTCGCGGAAGGCGAGATCGCCAGCCACTGGCTGGTATCAAAGCTCGCGACGAGGCCTTCAAGCTTGGCGTTGACGATCGAGCCAACCCCCATGTCGGAATCCGTGTACAGTTCGAGAGCGAGCACGTTGCCAGTCGTGCGCAGGAGCGCGGCCGGCACTTCGAAGAGCAGGGGCAGCGGGCTGAAGCCATTGCCCGGCGAGGGCGAGGGCGTGGAGTTGCGGGCGGGGTCGCGATTGACGACCGCCACGAGCGACTCGTTCAGGTAGATCTCCGCGCCATCCCGCGCGTTTAACTGCACGCTGAGGTAGGCCTTGAGCGGCACGGTCGTGATATCGAATTGTTTGCGCAACACCGCTTGCGGCCGGGTCGTGCCGTGGGCCGCGGTGTCGAGGCTGTCGCGGATCGTCACGGGCGCGGGCGTCGTCGCCGCGACCCCGACCAGCGTCGCATTCGGCAAGCGCAAGGCCGCGAAATCGGCCGGCGGCTGGTTATACGTGGTCCAGCCCGATGCACTGCCGAGGAGGACGCTGGCGGTAAAGGTGTAGAGGACGGGCGGCCGGCCGCCGACCGGCGGCGCATACTTCCACTCAAATTCGTAGTCCTGCGGCTTGCCGGTGAAATCGAGGGAGTGCTGCAACGTGATCTTTTCGTCCAACGGATTCGTCGGGGCGATCACCTTGAGCTCACCGCGGTACAGCGGCGCCACCACCTTGAACACATTCAGTGACACCGGCTCGTTGACCGGCGTAAAGGCTTGGCCATTGCCGACGCTCATGACGACGTAACCAGACCCGCCGCCGGCGGCGTTCAGCGCGTAGGAATCCACCGCCGTGTCGTCATCGATCACCATAGCCACGGCGGTGCCGAGCACGGACTTTGTGGGGTCGGCCCGGAGCGGCGCCGTCGTCGAGCCCGTATCGACTATATAGGTCCCGCGTTTGCTCGGGTCTTCCATAAAGGTTTCCACCTTCGTCTGGAGTCCATCGATGGCGGTATCCCACGCACTCTTCTTGAGGTCGTCACTATTGGCGAGCCCTTTGAGGGCCGTCACATCGTCCGTGCTGAGGATATTGACGAGCAGGTAGTCATCGCCCAAGGCCTCCTTCTTGAATTGCCCTTTGAACACGAGGGCACCGAGCGTGCCCAGCGTGGGATCAAAATAGACCCGTTGGATGAGATGAGGCGGCAGGCGGGTGAAGTAGGTTTTCCCCTGCAGGGTGTCGGTGGCGATGCTGGCGGGCAGGCCCGACAGCGTGGCCGTGGCCAAGGGATAGGTCTTCGCCCGCGTGGGATCGAACAACACGACGCTCTGGAGCGCGCCCGCCGCGTCGCGCGCGATGGACTGCTGATAGATCACTTCAGCACTGGTCTGGCCGCGGACCGCCGGCAGGCCGTTCTTCGGATTGGTCAGAGTCTGCCCGATGAGGAGCTGAGGGGCCGACGCCGGCCACAGGGGCTTAAAAACAATGGGGAGCGGCTCGCCCGTCAGCGGATTGTCCGTCGCCACTTTGCGCAAATAAGGGACCACCGTGCCCAAGGCTGGCTGGACGGTAAGCTCGGGAAACCAGAAGCCCGGTTGCGTGGGGTAAAAATACCGCATGGAGAAGGTCGCCGTCGTGGCCCCCGCGTGCATGCCGCGGTACACCCACGTCGTGCCCTTGCGGTCGAGCCAGGTAAACTCGCCGTACACCGGCGCGGAATCGTTGAGCTTCGACGTCGTCAGGCTAGCCAGCGCGGGCGCATCGGGCGTCGTGGGCGGGACTTCGTGATTCGCGACGCGTTTTCCGGCCTTGGGATCGGGAAAGGTCCACAGGGTGGACGAAGCAAAATACGTTTTCCAATAGGTGTCCACCGTGGCGCCCGCCGGGAGCGTCGTCCCCTGCACGGGCAGCGGTAGAATGGGCAGCGGCATCGGGGCCTGCAGCACCTTGCCCGCCACCGCATCGTAGCTGAAAACAATGCCGGCCAGAGGCTTCTCGCGCAGGACCTTAAAGACCGCCATGGCCGGGCGTTCATCCGCCTCCGTGTAGTCGATCAGCACATACTTGTCGGAGGAGGTGGCGAGGATGTTGAGGTCGTCGCGTAGCGCCCAGGCGCGGCCGTTGATCATCAGGGCGTGCTCCTCGTTGGGGTTGTAACCGGGCAGCGTGGCGACGTTCTGGGTGTAGATGGCGCCTTTCGCCTGCAGCGAGGGCAGGTCGCCGGAGCCAGCATTGCTCGCCAGCACGATCTCTTGGGGGGCCGTCGGCCACGCGAGCGCATACCGCTTCACCACTGAGGGCCAATAGGTGGCGGAGAACGCCGACCCCAACGGTGCATTTTTTTTATACCACCACACCTCCAAGGTGTTCTTACCCGGCAGGGCGTTGACACCGATGATGGCGCCCTGCTTGGCGTTGTCGAAGCCCACGACGAAGGGATCGAGATAGGCCTTGGGATTGTAGGCGATGCCGTCGGTCACCGGGCGGATGTAGCCGACCAGGGCATCCGTGCCCGCCGGCGGGAGAATGCGCTGGCCCACGGTGGCGGGCTCCAAGGTGGCAAAGGTGGAAGCCGTGGTATCGAGCTCCGAATACACCCGCTCAAACCAGATGTTATTGCCGTTCGTGTAGCGGATCAGCGAGCGGCCCACCGGTGCGGCTGCAGTCACCGTGGTCGAAAACCGGAAGTCCTGGGAGACGGTCGCATGGGCCTTGGTCGGATCGTCCTGATACACGAGCATCGGACTGTCGGCCGAATTGAGCACCACCGAGGTGGCGGTACTGGGATCGAGGGAGCGCGCGTAAATGGAATAGCGCGCGCGATCGGCCGGCCACGTCAAAATGTAACCCGCATAATATTTGGGCCAGAGCAGCCCCAAGTCGCCCGCTTGTTGCCAATACATCAAGACTTCGTTGCTGGGGATTTCCACCCCGGCAGAATACAGCGGCGTCGTGACCCGGATCGCAAAGAGCCGGAAGCCCGTGTTGGCGCCCTGCGCCACGGCTTGGTGCAAAAACGCCCCCCGGCCATCGCCATCGGCGGTGCCCGCGATCACCGCGGCCACCAACCCGCTCTCGCCGTTAATCGGGGGCAATTCGTCGCCGATGGAGATGCGCTCCGTCCGGGGCACGACTTCCTTGACCACCTCCACGATCTCATAACCGAGAAACTGGCGGCTCACCCCGTCGCTCTGGATCGCGCCCAGAAACTCCACAAAGACACGCCCCTCGGCATTGTAGGCGTGGATGGCATTGTCGATGGGACTGAACCAGAGGGTCCTCTTCGCCACCGTGAGATCGAGGTCGGGGGAGGCCGTTTCGCCCGGGCGCACATAGTTGGCTGCCACCGTGGCCGGGAAGAGCGTGTTATAGACGATATTCACCGTGGACACCCGCGAGCTGGGCACCTGCACCATGGGGGCCTTGAAGCCATTTTCCGTCCAATACATTTGTTTCACCGGCTTGAACGGCGACGCCGAGATCACGTATTGGCGGGAATTCGTCGCGCCAGAGGCCCGCTCCACCCACACGACATCGATCACCCCGGGCTGGGTGGCAAACACCTGCTGCGCGTGCGGACTGTAGTAAAACCGACCGGTGGTCGCATTCTGCGGCGCGGGCAAATACCATGAGCTCAGTTCACCCGCCGTCAGCGCCCGGCCATTGGCAGCGTAGGCCGGGGGCGTCACTTGCGCTCCGAGGGCGAAGGCCGTCTGGCGCATCACCAACGGATTCGTCATCCGCACATACTCGAGCTGCACACCTTCCCCCGCTTTCACCGTGCCATCCGCATTTTTCGGGATGCCTTTTGGGAGGAGCACAGACGCCGCCCCGGCCACCGTGCTGCTGCTGCCCGCCAGCAGTTCTGGCGCCGCCACCGCCGCCGCCGTTATGATGACCTTCGAAGCCGCGTACTCACCGATAATAAACCGGCCTGACACGTGGTCGCGTGTGAGATACGTCGGATTATTCAGCGAAACCCCACTGCCGGGGACCTTATGATCCCACGTGCCCGTAGAAGCGAGGGCCCCCGTGGCCAGCGTGTACGCCTTGCAAGAGGCGCCATAGGTCAACCGAAACAGGTAGGTGCCGTCCGTGGCAAAACCGTGTTCATCAAACGTTGCCGTTTCGTAAAGGGTGTGGTCCTGGCTCCACGTCAGGATCAGCCCATCGGCCGACAGCGAGTAAAACCGCACCGTAAATTGCCCACCGCTGGTGGAGCCCACTGTACCGAGGCGGCCGTCCGGCGTGGAGATCAGGTTGGAGGACATCCAGCTGTTGCCGCTCAGCAGTGGAGCGGCGCTATCGACGCTCACCGGCAGGCTGGACCAGTCCTTGGTCGAAATCCGATAGAGCGTGCCGCCATTGCGCGCATACAAATAACCCTTCGCCCAGGTCATTTCATTCGAATCCGAGGCAAGATTAGCGACAGAGTTGGCAGACACCCGCGTGCCGTCGAATTTATACACCCAGATCGCAGACGTGCTGTGCTTCACGTAGAGGTATTGGCCATCCGAGGCCAAGCCATAAAGCGCCGCGGCGCTCGCCAGCGTGACGCCGGTCGAGGTCGCTGCGACGAGGGGCGCGGCATTCGGCTGGGCCCCGATGCTTTCCATGGCGATCGCATCGATCACGGTCGCCCGGTCACCCGCGCCACCCATGCCTTCAAACTTCAAGCGGTAGGTGCCGGCGGTCGCGACGGTCGCGTTGGCCGTAGCAAAGTCCCGCCACTCCGTCTGGCTGATGACCGTATCCGGCCACGAGGCCAACAGCGCTGTGCCCAGATACAGGCGCAGCCCGTTATCGAGCGTATCGCGCCGGCCCACGGCCTTAAAGCGAATACTGTAGGTGCCCGCCGCCAAATACACATCTTGATAAAGCGATCCGCCGCCCTGAATAAAAGCGCCCTGCTTGCCATCGACGGCCGCCGGGCTGAACCACGTGGACTGGGTGGTGAGACCCGCAGTCGCCATCACCCAACCGGTATCCGCCGGGCTGTAATTGGTCCACGACCCCGCGGTGAGGACGGGGGTTTCGAAGCTGGGATTGGTAATCGTCACGCCGCGGCGATAGGTGCGGGCGGTCTGCCAGCCGCCCAGAATCGTACCCGCCTTAAATTGGCGCGGGCTCGGCGTGCGCGTGTCGACGAGATTCGAAGGCGGCGGTGGCGGCCAGGCGCTCACGGCCTGAGCCGAGAAGATATTGCGGACGTCGTTCTCCAGCGAGGGCGGGGTTTGGGCACGCAAGCCCCCCGCAGCCATCAGGCCCACGACGACTGACCACCAGCAAAAACGAGAAGAGATTTTCATCAGAAAAACAACGCGAACACCGGCGCTACTGAATACGGGCCTTTAATACTTAATAAAATAATAGACCGAGATGTTCGTCGGGTAGGTGCTGGGGCCCCCCGTGGACCCAATCGTCCCGTTGGGCACCACCGTATGCGTATGCGCGCCGTCAACGGGGATGGCCGTCGGAGAATTTATGATATCGGGTTCATACCCTGACCCACCGTTATCTTGGCCAGTAGCGGTCAACCCTTGCCCTGACACACTTCTTCTAACTAGGCCCCAACCCCCTTGGCTCACATAATCCTGCCAGCCGGCGGTCGTATCCCGCCGATTATATTCCCTGACCATATGGTCATGAGAGCCATTCGAGGTCGTGCCGGAGCTGTAGCCCGTAAACGTGTGCGTGTGCGAACCGAGAGCCGACCACTGGAACGATCCCGGAGCGTCGCCGGCGGCGCCACCGGCGTAATGCGCTATTCTGGCGTTGCGTTGGTCATCATGGCCTACCCCACCATCCACGGCGCGCAGAAACTTGCCGCGCAAGTCAGGTACATTAAACGACGTTGCATTCGGAGCGCCATGGTTCGTGCCAATGACCGCGAATAGCTCCTCGAATCTGGTATCGGTCCGACCCATTTGAGTGCCATCACAATACCAATAACCTGCCGGCCAGCCACCATAACTATTGCCAGCGACCGCGATGATCGTACCCACGGGAGTCTTGTCGCGCGTATCGCTGACGACCCACCATTCATTTCCCCCAGTGTTCTGAATCGTAATCGACTCCCCACGCACCTTCAACTTGATGCGATTGCCGCCACCCGTGCCCCCGCTCGTGGAGAAAAAATCGCCTATTTTATACGGGGAAGCCCCCAAGATCGTGCCGCCGCTCGGGGCAATCACATTGACCGGGTTCTGCGAGGTGTCGGTCTTAATGATAAAGTATTCGCGCCGCGTGGTGACGCCGGGCAACGTAATATTAACCCAACCCGAAGCGGCGTCGGCGACCACGGTGTGATTGTTTTCATTCAAGGTGAAATCACCCGTGGTGAGCGTCTGGGTGGCGTAGCTGACCGCGCTGGCGTTGACCGCTGACGGGACTGCGGTGGCACTGGGGTTCAGCACGAGGCGCTCGGCGGTGATGCTGCGATTGGCGCTATACGCGAAGGGCGTCGCAAGAAAAGCGAGCCGGGGCAAGATCTCCACCGGGGTCTGCCCGGAAATGGCGATGGTCACACCGAGGAAACGGGACGCGGCGGTGAAGGCGTCGGAAAGATTGGTCTGAAGCACGGTGCCCTCCCCGGTCGCCGTGCCCTCACCCAAGCGCACCGAAAAAAGGCCCTTGCTGACCGTCACGATCTGTTTCTCCGCCCAGATGATCGTGCCGCCCTCCTGAGCGTCATAGATTCGGAAGGTCATTTCGTAATTAGCCGCAGTGGTGGGAGCGAGCACCGCCCCCTGAGCATCGAGGGCCTTGCCTTGGTAGTCGATAGTGTTGGGCGCGCCGCCGATGGTCTGCGCGGGCAAGGAAGGAACGTGACCGAGGAACAGCGCCGTGAGCACCACGAGCGGAAGGGAGCGGAGGGACGATTTCATGAAGTGGAAAACAGGGAGAAAAGATGAAAAAAGCGGGGAAAATCAGCCGCGATTACGGTGTGGGTGTGAGTAGCGCCGCACTGTTAGCGACGCGGTATAAAATAAAGGTGCCCGTGGTGGAGATGGGCGTGGCGCGCAGGCCCGTGACCGTCTCGGAATAAGTACCCCCTAGCATGGAGACGCCCCAGGCCGGATCCGTCACCCCCGGCAGGCTGGTCGCAAAGGTCAGCGTAATGGCGCGGTTCACCGTCCAGCTTTCCTTCCCAGCCACCAGTTTGGTACCGAATAACGGGTCGAGATTGTCGTGGTCCGGGTGATAACGATGCACAAAGGGATTCGTATCGGCATCGTACCCCAGCGAAACGGTGAAGGAGAGCGTGCCGGTGGGGGCTAGGGACCCCGTGCCCGTAGCGACAAAATCGGACGGAAACTGCGCCGCACTGAGGCGCTTCGTGGGCTTCAGGGTGGCAGGGAACAGCGTTTCCGCCGTGGCGGCCGTGGTGGTACTGCCATCGCTGCCGAGGTAAACCTGCTGGACGAGTTTGACCGTACCATTGGCGGCGCGGTGTAAGAGCAGCCGCATCGGAAAAGTCACCGCCGTTGCGCGCGGATCCAGGGCCCCGCCCGAGAAGGAAATGGTGGGGGCCGAAGTATAACCGGTTCCGCCCGCAGTGACCGTCACCCGGGCGAGAAAGGTCTTCTCGATCACGGCGGTAGCTGCCGCCCCCGTGCCGCCGCCGCCGGTAAACACCACCGTGGGCGTACTGGAAAACTGGGCGGCCATCGAATTCACCTCGACCCCCGTCACCGCTCCCGCCGCGACGAGCGCGGTGGTCTGCGCCGGCCCTGGAGCCGGCGACACGGCGTTACCCTCAATCTGGTCCACCTGCGAAAGCGCCACCGCACCGGCCCACAGCCCGGTAAAATCGCTGGACACGGCACTCACGCCGAGGTCGATCTTCGAATAATTCAGGGAATCCGTAATGCGCAACAGACTGCCGTACAACGAGCCCGACGCCGCCGTCATCGCCGAGCGGTTCACGACGACGGTGACCTCGGTCTCCTGTCCGGGAGCGAGCGACAGGGTGTAAGGAGCTGCCGTCGTCAGGTCCGTGTAAGCGTAGGCACTCGTGAGCGGGTTCAGCGCGCCCCGAATCCTCAAGGGCACCGCCGCAGTAATCGTCGGCGTGACGGTCACCGTCGGGGTGGTCGCAGCATATCCGGCGCCGGCATTGGTGACCACAAAGCCGACGATGCGGCCGGTGGCGTCGAGCGTGGCGGTGGCCGTGGCCGTGGTGCCGGCCGACGGCGCCGAGAGCGTCACCGTGGGCGGGGTGGCGTAGGTGAGCGCGGTATTTTGGTTGGCGAGAATGAGGGCGACTTTGCCCGCCGTGGTGCCGGAGCCCATGCTGGCGGTGCCCGCCGGAATCGCGACCGGCGTTTCCGAGGCGACGGTGGCCAGCGTGACGGTGAGGGTCTGGGCCTTGCTCAGAACCGTGGCGTTTTTGAGACGCACCGAAAGCGCGACCATGTCGCGCCCGTAGTTGAGCCCCGTGCGCTGGGCCGTCGAGACCTCCAGCGGGCCGTAGTATTGAGTATAGGCCGTGGCCTGCACCCAGTAGGCCTTATTGCGCGCCACGACCTCGGACGTATTAACGATCGTGACGGGGTTTTTTGGCGCGACGTTGCTCAGAGCACCGCCGGGATAAGAAAGCACGGTGGGGTCGGTGGCAAAGGCTGCGCCGTAGGACAGAAATTGGGTAAAGGTGGCCGAGGTCGAACCCATGGCGAAACCCACGAAATTGACGCCCGTGGTGCTCCAGCTGTAGTCGGGCCGCAACGGGCGCCCCTTCAGGGTGAAGGCCACCGTCGCCCCGCTATCGACTTTGATCAGATAGCCGGCGTTGCCGGTGAATTGAAACAAGGTCGACTGGGTGGGCAGGCCGCGCTTCCAGACGCTCCACTTTGTATCGGGCTGCACGGGTGTATCCGGATTGGCGACGAACTGCGGGCCACTCGGCGGATTCCAACGCCAGACTTCCGTAATGGTCGTCTTGCCGGCGAGCGCCTCATCAATCGTGGTGTGGCTCAGATCCAGCCCCACCCAGATCGCGCTATACCCCAGCGGCGCGCTGTAGCTTTCGGAGACCCATTGCGCGCGGGCGAGGCCCGGCAACAGCAGGGAGGCCAGCAGACCGAGAACAAGGCCACGCCAAATTTGAGATACGGAAAGCAACATGGGAAAAATCGGACGGCTCAAGGAGTCAGCGTATCGGCGCCGGTCGTCACGCGGAGCTGCTCAGGATAAACGAGGTGGCGGGAGGTCATCCCGCCGCGCTCGACGGTCACCAAGGCGGTAATCACCGCCGCCGCACTCAGGCCCGCTGGGGGCAAGACCGTGTAGCGCAGGCTCAAGGGACTGGCCGGCACCTCTGACCACGACCACTCCATCACTTCGGTGGCCCCGGCCGCCGGACGGCGGCGCGCGCCGGAGCTTTCGCTGCCGACCAATTGCCAACCCGGCGGAAGCAGCGCTGCAAAATCGACGCGGCTGGGCGCGCCCTCGAAGCTCACCTCGGCGCGGATCTCCACGGGCAGACCCGGACGGGGGTCGGCGACGAAGCTCTGCGTGGCCGTGATCCCGGCGCCGGCCTCGGTCGCCGTCACGGTGATGGTCTCGCTATCGAGATTCGTCACGCCGTCGGTCAACCGGACCCAGAAGGTCGCCGTGCGCGGCACGGACGGGAGCGTGAAGGTCGCTTGGCGCGCACGGGGGAGCGGCTGGGAGGTATCGCCCTTCCGACCGGTGTACCACTGGTAGGCGAAGCCGGAACCGCCGGCCTTGACCGACAGCGTGGCCGGCTCACCGGCCACCACGGAAAAATCGCTGGTCTGCCCCACAAGACGCAGTTCCCCGGGGAAAGCGGGGGCGGACTGCAGCTCCCGGCCTCCGCCCAAACGCTCGCCGAACACGGCCACGGTGCCCGCATCGGTCGTGGCGAACATGTCCGGCAGACGCGCGGTTTGACCCGCCACCACGCGCCAAGCCGGATTGGTCAGCAAAATCCACTCCGCACCCGGGCGGGCACTGCGCGTCGTCGCGCCCCAGACGTAATACTGTTCACCACCGGCGGCCGCACCCGCCAACCCCGTCGTGCCGGAGATCGAGAAGAGTGCCTGGGTGCCGTCGAGAAACCAGGCGTCAACTGCCCCACTGGCCACGGTCGGACGCAGTGCGGTCCACGCCGCCGACCACGTCGCGCGCGCCTCTTTCGCCGGATCGAAACCGGCGGGAAAGAGCCCGACTTGGAAAGTAAAACCGCCCGTGGTCGGCCACGCCGTCCCATCAGCGAAGCGCCCGGTACCGCCCGCGCCTGCAGCGCTGGTCACGACCACCGTCTGTTGCGCGGCCAGAGCACCGACAAAAAATGCGCTCAAGGCGCCCAACAAGAAAAGGGAACGCATGGCTTTAGAGTTTAAAGGGGATCGCCTGGAGGGAGGTGGCACCGAGCGCCGGCGCCCGCAAGAGCAGGAGACTGGCACCACGGGCCTGAAAAATCGCCGTATTCGAATAATCGAGCAAACCGGTCGAAACATTGCGCCATTGGGGCACCTGACCGTCCCGCAGGTAGTAAACATTGAAGGCCGTCGATTCCCAGGCCAGCAACTGGTCGGAGTTACTGGGACTCGTGCCGGGAGTGAGCCCTGGGCCGGGAGTGAGCCCTGGGCCAGCCGCGAGCTTCAAATCCGCCGGGGTGGAGTCGATGGGGAAACCTCCGGCGATGATTTGCGAACCGGTGAAGGGCGGCCGCACAAACGCATTCGTCCGCACTTCGCCGGGGACAGCAAAGGCCAGCGCCCCCGCCTGCCGACGCAAAAAGAGCCCAGCGCCCGGCGGCAAAATCGCCCCATCTTGATTGGCAGCACCGGTGGCGGTATTACGCCATTGGGGCACGTCGCCGTTGCGCACATAATATACCGAAAAACCTACGCCATTCCACGCCAACACTTGGTCGGCGCTCGCGGCTGAAGCAGCCGCGTTGAGCTTCAGCTTGGCACCGGTGCCCAGCAACGCCGCGAGCGTCCAGTGGGGGCGCACCGCCACGCGGTAATTAGCGAGGCCCGCCAGCGCCGCGGCCGGCGACGTATTGTGCGGCGAGGTCAGGTCGAGACTCAGCTGACCACTCGAATCGGCGAGCGTCGCCGCCTCATCGAGTTCATAACGCTGCCCGACGAGCGCGGTGGTGGTCCCGTCAACGTGCCCGATCACTTCCAGATAATAAGATTCACCGGCTACAAATGGCCGCGCGGTGCCGGCCGCGGCACCGGCCAAAGTGACTTTCGCGCCCACCACTGCACCGACCGTGCCGGTCACCACCGCCGGCCGCAGGAGGGGCACGCCAAGACTAATGGTGGAGTTTTCCGCTGCGGTATACGACATGACGCCGACGGGCGCACTGCCCGTCTGGGCACGGACCGCGACGGAGGCAATCGCCACCAAGCCGAGCGCGCACCGCCAGCAGGCTACGGTGAAATTGGGAAATGGACGGTTGGTCTGCATGGTGTAATTTAAAGACAACGGAGGGGAATTTTACTGAGGAGCAAGTCAATCAGGCGATTGTCACGTTTGAAATTAAACGGGATTCACCCTGATCATCATTCGGCGTAGAGCTTGAAAAAGGCCGTGCCGCCGACGGGCAAGGGGGCCCAGACCTCCACAAGGGTCACCGACTGGCCGGCATAGGTGAGCTGATTACCGTCACCGGCGGCGGTGAGGGCAAAGGCTTGGGGACTCCAATCGTTGAGATTGGTGGAGGCCTTCACGGTGTAGGTGCGGCCCGGCACCGTGGTGAAGCGCAGCCGCGCCCGGCCGTTTTCCACCGCAAGGACTTCCAGCGCCAAACCGTCGAGGCGGTCGAGGGCGTAGGTGCCAATCAGATACTCTTGAAGATTCGTCAGACCATCGCCGTCGAGGTCGTCGCCAGGTTTGATATCCGCCAACGTGCGCAATCGTCCGGTGGTATCGCGCTCGATCAGGGCCCGCTCCCACGCATCGGGGATGCCGTCATTGTCGCTATCGACGCCAAGCGTGAGGTCGAGGCGGGTGCGTTTGCCCGGCTGGCCCAGGGTCGGGGGCAGGCGCGTGATCTCGATCGGGACATAGGCGACATTGCCAATGAGGACACGGATCGTAAACGCGCTGGTGGGCAGGAGTGCCGTCGGCTTATAAACGGTGCCGAGGCTGCCGAGGTCCATCGGGAGGCGGACGAGATAATTCGCGTCGGCCTCGGCTCCCCGCGCGATCGGGGTGCGGGCAATCACCCCGGCGGCAGTGCTCACGATCACCACCGCGGTGCCGGCCGCGAGGGGGCGGCCCAGTTCGTCACGCACAGTGCCGTAGAGCACGTGGTCGGGTGCCGGTGGATAGGCCTGCACCGTCGCGCCCAACAGGACCGCAGCGAGGAAAAAACAGAGGCGGAAGGAGGTCATGGTCAATTGCCAGCGGTGGAGTACGTCT
>Ga0209296_1002654_pt1 | contig 12651 bp, 22 predicted proteins | sample S_130206_EF_Meta_FD_187319 | JGI IMG/M metagenome (GOLD analysis project Ga0209296, IMG submission 187319) | Freshwater microbial communities from Lake Simoncouche, Canada to study carbon cycling - S_130206_EF_MetaG (SPAdes) (version 2) | ecosystem: Environmental > Aquatic > Freshwater > Lake ...
AACTTAAAGCCGCATTGTTAGCCAAGAAAACTGTGCTACAAAAAGCTGGCGAAGATGATGTATATGATATCATTGATGCGATAATGACACGCATTGCCAAGTCACATGGCATTAGTGGACAGAAGCTACATGACATGTGGGTTGACCAATACGACCAAATACCAGATACGTGGATTATGAAATGAGAGCTAGAGAGTTTACTCCTAAAGACATACACAATCTAGCAGATAGTAAAGGTGTTAAATGGGATGATGAACCCAGCTTTCTTAAACTTACTAAACGATTAACTGGACAAGAACACTTAGATGATTTAGATCAAAAAGGTCTAGAGAAAGTTAAACAACATTTAGAAAAAGTCAAAGAGAACTTTGCTGATGGTCGTAATCCACAAGACAAAGGCGATAGTAAACGTCACGGTGTTCCTACTAAAGCCAGTGTAAGTACCTTGCGCAAGGTTGCCAAACAAGGCGGTCGCAAAGGACAGCTAGCACATTGGATGGCTAATATGAAGGCAGGACATAAGAAATGAGAGCACGAGATTTTATAAAAGAAGATGTTAATAGCAATCAAGCAATTAAACCTAAGGGTAAGATTGCTGGGATACATCCAAACTTTGACGGTCCTATACCTAGTCTAAGTACAGTTCCTGAACTTGCAGGTATGTATTACGGTATGTATCGTATGGGTGTACACATGGCCGGCAGTCCAGAAAATGCTCCACACCAACACGGCCCAACTGCTAATCACATGGTAACCGCAGCCTATACCGATGCCGAAGCAGACATTATTAATCATTCTGCAAAAGCAATGGGTATGAAAGTTAAAGCAATAACTAGTAAAGGTAGTAGAGAAGTATCGGGCACAAACACTAAGAGTGCTGTAGCTACCCTTAAACGTAACAAATACGGAGTTTAAATGAAACGACTATTAGTAGTATTAACATTTTTAAGTTTGACAGGTTGTGCAAGTATAATGGAAATGATTCCAAGCCGCTGGGATAACAATCAAGCTAAGGTAGTAACAGATATACAACAAGATGCTAGACGCTTTGATTGTAAAGGTGATGTAGCATCTCAGTTAGCCTCATTAGAAAAAAGTATAGAATGGTTTGATATATATGCTCAAACTAAACCAACTAAAGATATTGCTAAGTTAACTGAAACACTAGGTAAGACAGTTAAAGAAATGCAGGACAGAGTTAAAGCAGGTCCTGTAAGTCCATTATACTGTGATTTGAAACAAAAGATTATTAAACAACAGGCTGACATCCTAGCAGGATCAGTTCAAGGGAGATTCTAATGAGTAGAGTACTAACAGAATTAATGAGCAATGGTCATCCATGGTTTGCAGAACGTGCCCAATATGCATTGCAAGTACACGAAGCTGTAGGGGCAGGCCAACTAAGCGCCAGTGAAGCTAAAGAAATACTGCAAGACTTAATTAGTACAGAAAAACTACAAGAAGCTGCCGCCGAGCAACAAGCAACTGCCGCTTTAGTCTTTGGTGTCACACAACTTATTAGTTTGTATTAAACAGTTTAGACAACGCTTGAACTAAGTCTTCAATCATTCCATCATCATGAAACGGAGTAGGTGCGAAACGTAATCGCTCCGTTCCTACATCAACTGTAGGATAGTTAATAGCCTGCACATAGATATTGTAATCATTTAATAATGCATCGCTCATTGCTTTAGCTTTCTTAGCATCTCCTACAAACACTGGCACAATATGACTTGTGCTACATTCCATAACAGGAATGCCTGCGGCAGTTAATCTATGTTTTAATTTACGAGCACGTTCTTGATGCTTTTCTCTAATCTCAGGGTGGTCTTTCAAATACTTAATAGCTGCCATTGCTCCAGCACAACTTACTGGACTCATTGATGTTGTAAAGATAAAGCCAGCGGCAACTGATCTAATAGCATCTGCTACAATTTTATCGCAGGCAATGTATCCGCCTTGAACCCCATAGGCCTTTCCCAAGGTACCATTGACTATGTCAATTTTGTTTTCAAGTCCAAGTTCTTCTACTTTGCCGCCACCAGATTGACCGTACAGGCCAACAGCGTGTACTTCGTCAATATAAGTAATAGCCTTGTATTTTTCAGCTAGACGACATATCTCTGCAATATGTCCCACATCCCCGTCCATACTATAAACGCTTTCAAATACCACACAAGGTGTATTGCCTTGTGCAAAACTAATTTTGAGTTTTTGTTCTAGATCTTCTAAGTCATTGTGTTTAAAGATAACTTTTTTAGCTTTACTATGACTAATGCCTATAATAATACTATTGTGATTGTTCTCATCGCTGATGTATTCAATGTTAGGGATAATCTTAGCAAGAGCAATTAAGGTCCACTCGTTGGCTACATAAGCTGAGCTAAACAGCACAGCTTTTTCTTTTTTATGTAAGGTAGCAAGCTCGTACTCTAAAGCCACGTGATAATGACTTGTACCGCCAATGTTACGAGTACCACCACTTCCGCTGCCTGTATGGTCTAATGCTGTATGCATAGCATCTAAGACAACCTTATGTTGACCCATACCCAAATAGTCGTTGCTACACCAATTTACAATGTTCTTAATATTATAAGGGCCGTACCAAATAGCGTTGGGGAACTTGCCATTTTCACGAACAATATCGTTGAAAACACGATATTTGCCTGTTTCTTTTAAGTCTGCTATTAACTGTTCGAAAGGAGCTTTGTTTATCATAGTTGACTATTTACCGCTAAATATACACAGAGGATACAAATAATGGCATCGACATACCCGCTACCCACCAAAGCAGACCGACAAATTGCTAAACTAGAACTAGCACAGGCAAAACGCCAGCTAGTTGGAACTCCTGGATACAGATCGTTGCGCTACTACGATGCAAATTTATTACCGGCTAGATATCAAGAGAACGATACAGTATTCACACCGCATCCGGGTGGACTACAACAAGGCCGTCCTTGGAAGACTACTCCTAATATCTTAGCAGGATTATGGCGTTCAACTTATGCTGGATATTATGATAACGATCCAACTTGGTTTGACGCACACACTCCTATCGAATCTATATCAGTTGACAACTTTGACTTGTACGATGGTGATATATTCAGCAGTCAATGGTTAGGATACTTTCAAGCACCGCATACTGCTACCTATACATTCTTTCTAGCAAGTGACGACGCTAGTAAATTATGGCTTGGAGAAAATGCCATAACAGGATACACAAATTTAAATGCTTCTGAAGGTACTATAGCGTTAACAGAAGGGCAACTCGTGCCCATTAGATTACAATATGGTAATGCCGGTGGCCCAAAATCTCTAACCTTTAGCTGGAGTGATGATTACACTCCGCCAGGACCATAACATGACAGCACTAACAACAGACTTCAGCGGCTTATTATACTACAATCCAGCAGGCCCGGGATTCAATGCTGTTCCTCAGGTGACCATGTATTGTTCAGACAGTATGGATGAAGGCGATACAATTACTGTTGATTTAGTAACATGGGCCATACCTGACGGAACTGTACTGGCTCACACTTTTCCGTTGACAAATATTAGTCCGTTGAGATTCAATATAAGTCCAATATCTCCTGTGGCAAATAATCGTGCTTCATTTTTCATAGCAGTAAATTCTGACAATACAACAGCATCCGGAGCACAATCGTTTGATATCCAAATTAGAAAAACAGTAACTAGTGATGTATTAGCAACTAAAACTGTTACAATTAACGATACAAGTCAATCAGCTCCTGGTAGTTTAGCATTTGTCATTGGGTTAAACAATTATAAAGAAGTTGCTGGCACACCCTCTGACTGGGCATTAAGTACCACATGGACCATAGAATTCTGGAGCAACTGTGCCCAAGCATCAAGTGGTGCTCCTATTACTATAATGAGTCAAGCTATCGGCGGTGGCGCTATTGATATACACTATCTAAGTGGAAGTTTAACAGTTAATAACGACAGGGTACTTTGTGCTGAACCTACTCCAGGAATCTGGACACACGTTGCTCTAGTATGTGATGGCGGCAACGGCCTAACAGTTTATTACAACGGAACTAGTGTATACACCGGTTCAGCCTACGGACTTAGCAACAATAGTGATACACTAGTAATTGGTAAACGTGCTCAAAATAATTTCCAATACTTCAATGGTCACTTAGCTGGCATACGCATTACCAACACAGCAGTATATACTGTCTCATTTGATCCGTTAACAGCGGCATTACCTCCTGCTAAGATTGCGGGCACTAGATTATTAATAAATTCAACTGTCGCCCCATCTGTAGTTGATGCGAGCGATAGTGCTCACACACTGGTCAACGGATCTGTTACAATAAGTGAGTATTATCCACCAACCATACAACTAACATCAGGATCTAGTTTAGCATTTAATGGCACAGATAATCGCCATGTAGTTGTATCAGGTGATCAATGGAATTGGAATCTAGGTGCTAACTGGTGTATGGAATGGTGGCAGAAGATACCTGTTGGAGTTGACGGCTTCTTTTCAATATTATGCCAAGACGCTAACGTAGATCCATACACTGGCATTGACATTTTTGTACACGACGGAAAGATAAAGTTGTTCAATGGCAACATGCTGTTTTATGAATCTCCTCGTGCGCCACGCGGCCGATGGAATCACATAGCTGTACAAAAAGATGGCACTACAGTAAAAGCATTTATCAATGGATACCGAGTAGAAGTATCATCCACTCCAGGATTCAGCGGCAATATTGTTCCTAGCAGTCCATTGAACGTGGTCATCGGTAGTAGAACCGCAGATGGTGGTGCTACATTCTGGAGTGGTCAACGTTTTAACGGTGAACTGTCCAACATTAGAATCAGCAATGCGGACCGTTATTATACAGACACATTTACTCCGCCAACTAATGCACAATTTGATAATTATGGTTTCGCTGTGTTGGTGCTTGACGGACCCACATACGCAATGTTAGATGATGTCAGCTACAGCAATCATACCATAACCAACAACGGCGCTGTGGTAACAGCAATAGGAACATACTCTCGTAGTTTTGGTACAAGCGGCACTGCGCCCTTGCCCTCAGTGGTTTTCCCCGCAGGCGTGTTCCCATTCAGTGTCGTTGGGTGGACTATGACTGGCCCTGGAATCTCACAAACTACAACAGTTACTGAACAAAATGTTTTTGGAAATCAAACTGAGGTTGTGTTTACTCCTGCCTTTACCTATGCTCCAGGAACTTATGTCTTTACACCTCCTTGATAAGATAAGTATATTATGAAAGTAAGAGAACTCCTAAACGAAAGCCTAGCTAAGCCAGATACTTATAAAATACTACTGGATTTTATTCGCTTTGCTGCCAAAGACTTAGAGCTTAACAGCTTGCCTAAGTTTGACTTTATGTTTGACAGTGAACGTAGTATTGAACACAAGAGTTTTGGTGGATATGCTCCTGGCGAAGAACATATTACTATTACAGTAAAGAATCGTCACATTATGGATGTGTGTCGTACACTGGCACACGAACTTGTACACTACTCACAAGACTTAAAGAGTGAGCTAGAAGATGACGATGCTGGATCAACAGGATCGCCGCAAGAAAACGAAGCCAATGCCCGTGCGGCAGTTATTATGCGTAACTTTGGAAAGGCATTTCCAGATATGTTTGGTAAAGAAAGTATAGACTAGTAAATATCAGCATGAATAAAATCATGCTTGAAACTAATCAATTTACCCAATCAGGGTATTGGCAAACTCCATTAACAAATGTTACCCCTAGTCCACTAGACTTAAACCTATTTGATCAAAACGGATATGATCTTACATTGTTAGAACAATATTACTCAGCAGTAAACAATGTGACAATTTTAAATCACCGAAGCCATAAAGTAGCAATCAAGCAACCCTGGTTTACACAAGCAACAACAATCGAAGGTTGTGTACTAAACCATAGCTTGTTATTTGAACGCAAAGCATACCACGGGTCGGCATTAGAACAATTGCAAAGTTGGAGCAAAGAGTTACCACTGCTACACAAACTTATATCTATGCGACCAAAGTGGGGATTAGACTTTAGCATGGACTACGTTGATAGACATGGCAACGCTTTTGAAGTTCTGCATTGGGAATACGACGGGTTTGATTACGATGAAATACAATCAATTAAATTGCACATCGAGCCAAAGCTACTATCAATAGATTGGGAACATGCGGCACAGCAACTACTTGTTTATAAAGACCACTGGCATCATTTAGATTTTTTTGAACAAAGTGATTGGAAATGTAATTACTTTGGTATAGCAAAAGAACGATTCAAGATGGTTTGTTGGTCGTGAAAAAGGCCCCGTAGGGCCTAGTGAATGTTACGCTATTCTGGCGATGAAGCTATGCTTACTTCTTTGCGCCCGTGTTAACAAACCCATAGAACTTTTCAGCGGCTTCCATGATCTTGTCTAGACCTGGAAACTCTGGCATATCTACTCGAGTAACAACTTGCCCGGTCTTTTCGTCTTTGGCCACTGACATTTCCCAGCCACGGAACTTAGAGTGGTATTCTTCCATAACAGCGTCTTTGGCCATGGACAGCACGTCTGTACGGATTTCGTAACCGTTCTTGCTGAACTTAACTTCTGGTAGTTTTGGTGTATTGAATTCAGACATTATACAGTTTCCTTTTTAGTAGTTGCTTTTTTAACTTGGCTTTGAACAGCATCGTTAGTTGTTTTAAATACAGCTTCGGCAATACTTAGAGTAGTTTGATAAGATCCTTTGGCAAACTTAGCTTGGGCTTCTGTTAGCTTGACCAGCTCTGCTTGAATCTTTTTGTCTGTAACGTAGGTTTCTACGAATTTAGTTTGAGCACCTGTAATGGTGTCGATGATTGTATCAAATGATGTAAACATATAAATCTCCTGTGTGTTATGTTTGTGTGTTCAACAGCACTATTGCTGTCTATGTATTTATTATACAGTATACAAAACTGTTTGTAAAGCTGAATGAACTATTTCTTAAACTTCTTTACTCTTTCTTTAATAATCTTAACCACTGATTCTGCCAGCACAACTTCATAGTGGTTGTAATCTACTTCAATCAGTTCCATATCCTTGTGGTGCCGTTGACTAGCAATGGTTACAACGCCATCGTTAGGCTCATGCATAAACGGACTTTGCCCCTGTACAGTAACAATGTTAGTCCAAGGATGCTGTATTTTGATCTTGTCCGCTTGTTTCATTGCCCACGAACTAGGCCCAATGTCACGCATTAGACGGCTAAATGGTAGGAAAAACTTGACCACTTCTGCTACTTCGGCACCGCCATATGGTGTACTCAATGTAACAGCACCTACTACCTGCTTGGGTATAGCATTGGCTAAGTGTAAACTATATACACCGCCTAGACTATGTGCTATAAACACAATGTTATTAACACCTTCTAACTGAGTCTGCATTTCATTAAGATTATTTTCAAATCCATTACGACTATCATAGTTAATGTCAATACCCTTACCCAGCTTGCTTCTGATATAGTTAAAGCTCTCACTAGTCGCACTAGCGCCATGTATATAAACTAAAGTCATTGCTTACTCCCAAGGAGTTGGATCGGGTATGGAGCAAGGCCATTCTGCTGGTTCTGTACCATAATCAGCTGGAGTAATGATTTCCAAATATTCCATGTCTGGGCTGTAGTCGTACAAGTAGTGTACAATACCAGGCTGTTGTTGTACGCAGTCGCCTGCTTCGACCAGATGGATTTTGTCTTCGTACATGAACTTGGCCCAACCCTTTAGCATGTAAACGATTTGGAACTCAGCCACGTGAATGTGCCAACCTGTACCACCCGAACCTTCTGGTGGCAAGTTGGCTTTTGTGATGTGTGCTAGGACACGACCGTTGGTAGCATCTGCCACTCCTAGGTCTTTGTATAGGAAAAAGTCACGCAATCCGCCACCTTTAAACTCTACTTCTGATCCTTTGACGTGTGAAAACTTTGTACTCATCTATTAGACTCCCTCTGTGTATGTATATATGCCTTGCGGCGCAATATTATCTTACTAAGAGTAAGTAAGCAACAATAGCAACAATAGCCCAACCTGCTAGTTTTTGTTTAAAAGCATCGTCCTGTAAACGTTTAATAATAGCCGCCATTGCGATATCCTTTACGATTTCGATATTCATGTAGAGCCTCTGCCCAAGCGATAAAAAAGTCACCAATAGATTTAATATATTTCATAGATAATTCCCCTTTTGAGAGTAGTTGAACTCGCGAACATAGTTTTCGAGTTGAGCGGCATCGGTAATGCCTTTGTCTGCTAGATAAGCATCTAGACTTGATTGATATGTACTACCTGGGAACATTTCGCATAGACGTTCTAAGATAGCAAGCATACGATTTGATAAAAATTTCATTTTGATTCCTCTGTATGTGTGTAGCAACTCATGGTTTCTACTTAGTTATTTATCTAGTATATGCGGCATCGCAATAAAACTCAACCTATTTGATTTTACCAAACGGTTAGTATATAATTGCTATAAATACAGTTGGAATAAACACATTATGCGCAAAAGTACCAGAAGCATTTTACAAGAACTAAGTGACATTGGCCTCAGCAGAGATACTGATTTGGTCATTGAAAGTCGCGGCAGTAACTTGATCCAAAGTGCTATTAATCTATTAACTCTTATTCGCGAGAACTACGATGTAGAAACCGCCGCAGAGTTAGAGCGCCGCTTTATTAATTCAATTAAAGCAAGCGATCCCACTAAGTTCAAGCGTGGGATTAAACGAATTCAGGAATCAAAAGAATGAGCGGTAACGCCCTTAAAAAACTAGGAATTGATACTCTAGATAACAATCCCACTGCCGGTGTGCTAGTACGCCTAACGCCAGACCAGTTCCTTCAAGTTAAACGCCAATTACGTCCTGTACTAGATGCAGTGGGTGATGCGGGCTTTTGGCGAGCTGGTGGTGCAGGATCGTTTGATCCTGAACATCGCTATGCTAGTAGGGGTACTACTAAAATTGACAGTGGTGATGTTGACGTGTTCATGGACACTGCCAAGATTAAAACAAAACTAGGACTTGATGCTAACATGGACGATGGTGCTGTGCGCAAAGTGCTAGCACAGCACATGTCTAAGCAATATCCTACACTACAAATAGGTAAGAATGTACACATTGGTTTTCCTGTGGGCAAAGAGATAGAGGGGTTACCCGCATACTTTCAAATAGACTTGATGACCATGCAACACGCACACGAAGTGGGCCAACATCATGAGCATGATTACTCTGTTAAAGATAGTCCCTATAGCGGGCAAGACCAACAGTTTGCACTGTCTAGTTTAGTTAATACAATACCCGGTGCACCTCCTAAAACATATCAGTATAACGGTTTTGGTGGAGCACTACAGAATCGTGCTACGGGCGAAGTTATTACTCGCGATATAGATCGAGTAGCAGAAATTGTACTAGGTAAGGGTGCTACAGCAGACATGTTGGGCAACGTAGAAAGCATGATAACCGCAGTAGGGGGCATTAACAGCCCACGCTTAGAGCAGTTCCGTACAGATATGGCTAAAAAGTATCCGGAACGCAATATACAAGAAGGTACTGTAGATTGGTTTAAATCTATCCGTATCCGGCTAAATATATCATAAAGAGTATTAGGAGAACAATATGCCAAATTTAATTAATGATTCGGGTTATAACGGCCAAGGTGGTCTAGCACAGAACTATCGTCGTGTAGCCACAGGTGGTAGCAATTACGGTACTCGTCGTGTACAGTTTTTTAAGATAACAGTATTTGATCTTACTGACGCAGAAGTAGCCAAACTCAACAACTATCGTGAAGTTAACAACTCAGAGATCGACATTGATCAAGAGCCAGAACGTGAGTTTTTAACTGCCACAGTAGCAGAGCTTGTTGTACGTGCTGTACAGTCAGTAACAGAAGTATACATTGTGGGCGCACATGATGTTGACGCTGGTTCAGGTGCAGGCCTAAACGACTTTAAGATCATCATTGGCTGCGCTGGTGATACATTTAGCAGTGGTAACGAAATGGACGAGCGTGATGATCCAGCTACACACAACAACAACAATCCATACATGGGCGAAGCATTGGATGATGTGTTTGACTCCAATGGAGCACCTAGCAATGATGGATTTGACGTAGAGCCAGTGTTTATCTATGGACATGGATTTAGCTCTACTGGTACAGACGCATAAAGGATGATACCATGCCAAATTTAACCAACACAGTACTGGGTCAAAACTATAATAGACCCATACATCATAATTCCAGCTATGGTACACGTAAGCTACAGTTCTTTCAAATTGAAATAATTGGCTATGATATAACTCAAGAACCTGACTGGGACATTAGCACTACTGACGATCCTACTAATCCTGAAGCTTATCGTGTAGTATACGTTGGTGACTACAACAGTGGCGACCATGGTGAAGAGTATCAAGAATCACGCCTAAGCATTGCATACCCAGTACTACGTGGCATTGCTCAAATTGGTGAAATCATGTATAACGGTGAGTTTGATGACGGCACTGGACCAACTGCTGGCAATACTTATGTTATTGTAGCATTGAGCATGGATACAGTAAGTACTAATGGTTCAGATGGATTCAACAGTGCAACATCAAAGAGTTTGGAACAGGCTATTACAGACAGTATTGCGGATTTTGATTACGATTCTGTTAACGTGTATCCTATATGGCACATGGGCAATAAGCTAGAGGATTAATAGTTCAACACTATAGATTCGTTAATAACACAGAGATCGACATTGATCAAGAGCCGGTGCGCCAGCTAGACTAGCCCGAAAAAACGGTTAAATCTAAAGTAATTAGATACTAAAAAAAGGCTTCTTTAAGCTCTTTTTTGTTATCAGAACTAAATACATTACAAGTTCGAAGAGTTCGAACAAAGCATATAAGAGGAGACATATTATGCCATCATTAATCGGTGATACAGGATACAACGGTATTTCAGGAGTTACAGCCAACTATTTAAAGGCTAAGCCAAGCACACGTTTTTCAACACGTCAACTAGCGTTTGTTGAAATCGAAGTAACTGGTTGCCACACAAACTATGCCGATACAGACAGCTTGTATTCACGTGCTATCCGTGGCGTTCAAGCAGTTGCAGAAGTATACGCAGTTGGTTTGCCAGCTACTAACAAGTTTATGGTTGTAATTGCACAAGATACAGACGGTGCAGACGACAACAACGATATTAACACTCCAGACGGTGATACACAGTCCATGGCTGACGCAGTTCGTGATTCTGTTGAAGGTAACGGCAACTTAGAAGTTACAGTTAATGCCAATTACAAGCGACTAAGTGGTGCTGGATTTGCTAGTGGTGTAGCTACATACAGCGACGAGTCTGTTGTTGGTAATAACTTCGAAGATTAATTTCCAAAGGGATGGGAAGCAAACTAGGGTTTTTCGAAACCCTTTTTTGTTGGCTGAACTAAATACATTACAAGAAAGCATATAGGAGAAAATACTATGCCATCATTAATCGGCGATAATATCGCAGTAAATTATAGACAACAAATCGTACCATTTTCACGTTTTGGTACACGTAAAGTAGCTTTTTACAAAATTGGTCACACTGACTTTGTAACCGGCGGCGGCAATTTAAACATGACAAACTTTAACAAAATCATTGACGCTATCCAAACACAAATGGAAATCGTTCTAGTAGGCGCACCATACATTGCAACTGATACTGGTTGGAACAAGTTTGTGATTGCTGTGTTTGAAGACACAGCCAACGACGGTTCTAACACAGATTTGTCAGACGAAGGTGAAGTTGGATACAACAGCAATTCAAAAACATTGCAAACTGTAATTGATGATCTCAACTTAGGTGGAGAAGGCCCAACAGTACAACGTATCTATTTGTACGGTGCTCCAAACAACGACGAAACAGATCCAACAGGATTCTCAACTCAAGCTTCACGTCAAGAGTATGACACAAAGGCTCAATTTGAAGCTGATTCATACGTAGTACCAGCACCTTAATTCTTAACTGAATTAACACTAAAGGACTTTAAAGTCCTTTTTTGTTGACGATAACATATAAATACTTGAAACGCATTAGGAGAGACTATGCCAACAAATAGCGCAGGCCGCAATCACAAGCGAACTAAAGAAAGTTCCTTATTCGGCACTAGAAAATTAGCATTTTATACAGTGACAGCTGATCCAGAATACGGAATGATTGGTAATGTTCAACAAGGTTACTCATTTAGAGTTAGCACCATAACTGGTCTTGTTACATTTGATGCAGATATTACTTCAAAAAGCATCGGCGATATGGACCTAGAATTTGAAGGACAAAACGGCGATGAGTTAGATGACGACTCCTATACACTAGAATTGCCATTTGACATTAATTTTCTAGGCGGTGACGACACTAGTACTATCTACATCAACAGTAACAGCGGCATATCATTTTACAATGATAGTACAGATAGAGAAGGCCCAAATGATCCAAGCACCGGCGAACCACAAATTTTTATTGCCAATAACGATGCCAACTTACAGTTCTTATACACTGATGATTCAGTAACAGGCGAGTATCGTGTCAAGTTTAGAGGCAACACTAACTATGATAATGATACAGTGGTTAACCTAGTATG
>Ga0209296_1002656_pt1 | contig 12639 bp, 6 predicted proteins | sample S_130206_EF_Meta_FD_187319 | JGI IMG/M metagenome (GOLD analysis project Ga0209296, IMG submission 187319) | Freshwater microbial communities from Lake Simoncouche, Canada to study carbon cycling - S_130206_EF_MetaG (SPAdes) (version 2) | ecosystem: Environmental > Aquatic > Freshwater > Lake ...
CGTCGTAGCACATGGAACATCTGTGCAGTGGTCGATGGGTACACCACTTGAATGTTCTCATCGGTGGACTGTTGCAGGAATCGCTCCATGCGGCCGCTGGAATGCTCAGGGCCCTGGCCTTCATAGCCGTGCGGCAAGAACATCGTCAATCCGGATGAGCGGAACCACTTGGACTCGGCAGCGACTACGAACTGATCAAAGATCACCTGCGCGCCGTTAGCAAAGTCTCCAAACTGCGCTTCCCAAATCACCAACGCATGCGGATCGACCAGGGAATACCCGTATTCGAATCCAACGCACGCGCACTCGGTGAGCGGAGAGTTGAACATCTCAAAGCGCCCCTTGGCTCCCTTGAGGTGCTTGAGTGCCATCCACTCTTCGCCGGTCTCTTGATCAAAGATCGCTGCGTGTCGGTGGCTGAAGGTGCCACGCTTGACATCTTGACCCGTGATGCGAATGGTGTCGCCCTCCTCCACCAACGAGCCGTAGGCCAGCAACTCCGCCAACGCCCACTCCACACCACCATCCTCAACAGACGCACGCGACTGCACGCCCTTGGCGACGGTCTTGTGCGCCGCAAATCCTTCAGGAATAACAGCAAGTTGCGCGGCAATGCCCTTGAGTACGCGGGCAGAGACGCCAGTTTCCACTGGGTCATCGTTCCACGTTCCGGTCATCCCCTTCCATGCACCTTCGAACGGAGCATGCCCGGGCTCCATCGGCTTCGCCTTGGCGCGCTGTTGCGCAGCGTCAAGCGAGGCAAAGAGCGCCTTGGTCTGATTGTCCAATTCATCAGCACCGATCACGCCATCAGCAACCAGCTGCTCGGCGTAACGCGCCGCGACTGGCTGAGTGCTGCGTACTCGGCGGTACAAGAGCGGCTGCGTGAAGTTGGGCTCATCCGTTTCGTTGTGCCCGTTCTTGCGCCAGCACCACATATCGATAAACACGTCCTCGCCGAATGTGCTGCGCCACTCTGAGGCAAGGCGCGCTACAAAGTCGCATGCTTCGGCGTCGCCACCATTCACATGGAACACTGGCGCTTCAACCATCTTGGCAACGTTGGTGCAGTACGGACCCATGTAGGAGTCACTGCTGTCGGTGGTGAAGCCAACTTGATTGTTGATGACCACATGCACCGTGCCGCCTACGTCATAGCCAACCAGGCCGGCCATGTTGAGCGTCTCTGCGACTACGCCCTGACCGGGCAGCGCCGCATCTCCATGGAGAAGAATTGGTAGCACCTTGGCAATGCCATCAGCAAGCGAGCGAGTCCGCTCTTGCCGCGCGCGAGTTCGTCCGGTAGCAACTGGTCCAACAAACTCCAAGTGACTGGGGTTCGGGCAGAGCGAAACGCGCACTGAACCGCCATCCGCGGTCTTGTACGCGCCCGAGAAACCTTGGTGGTACTTCACATCGCCGCCACCATGTTCAAAGTGTGGGCTCCATGCTTCTTCAAACTCAGTGAAGATCATTTCTGCAGGCTTGCCAGCAACATTGTGCAAGACGTTCACGCGTCCGCGATGCGCCATGCCAAGCACGCATTCTTCGGCACCAGCGCGCACGGCTCCAGAGAGCACCGCATCAAGAACAACCAGCAACGACTCGCCACCTTCTAGACCAAATCGCTTCTTGCCGATGAACCGCGTGGCTAGGAAATTCTCTAGTCCGTCCGCGGCGACCAGTTTCTCCAAGATGCGCGTGCGTGCAGCAGTTCCGCCGGGCGGTGATCGCAATGCCAACGTCTCCATGCGCTCAGCAATCCATGCGCGCTTGCGTGGGCAAGCGATGAATCCAAACTCCGCGCCGATGTTGCCGCAGTATGCGCTTTGCAGGAACGCAATGATCTCGGAGAGCGTTGCGCGCGGACCCATCGGCAGCGTGCCGGTATCGAAGGTGGTGGTCAGATCATTGCCAGTGAGGCCAAATGCTGAGAGTGCCAACTCCTGCGGCTTGGGGCGCACGGTGCCCAGTGGGTCAAGCGTTGCGCCAAGATGACCAAGGCGGCGATACGCATCGATGAGCGCTTGCACCTTCGGCTGTGCGGCATGACTTGTGCCTGCGGAATCGGTGCCAGCAGCGGTGCTCGCGCCCGCAGTGGACTTCGCTGGTCGATCCAGCCCCAGCTCGAAACCCAGGAAGAACTGGTTCCACGAATCACCAACAGATCCGGCATCACTCAGCCACGCGGCGTGCATCTGCTCGATGTATTCCGGAGACCACGCGTTCACCGCGCGACCAGTGGAAGCGAGGGGCGAGTGGGGGGTTTGGCCGTGTCCCGAACTGTCTGACATGGTGTCGCGCGCTCCTAGATATGCCATCGCGGCTCGCGATGCGCAAAGTCCAACGATTATAGGGTAAACGACGCTTTCCCGGACGCCTAAATCGCCGTGCGTCTACTCACATGAGCGCCACGGGATCCACATCCACGGCGTAGGTCTCGCCCGGGCGCAGGATCTTCGCATTTCGAGCCGCAGTCAGAAATCGACCAAGGCTGGCGGCATTCGGAGCCGTGATCTCAACCTGCATGCGCCAACGGTCAGAAATACGCGCAATTGGGCAGGGCATCGGTCCGACCACTTCAACTGCGCCGGCGCCCGCGCCTGGGCCCACACCCACGCCTGCACCCGCGCCCGCACCCGCGCCCGCACTTTCGCCCGCATTCATCCGCGCCACTTCGATCGCCAACGCCCGCGCGAGTTCCTCCGCCATCACCCGCGCCTTCTCCTCGTCCCCATCGCGGATCACCACGCGCGCCATCCGCCGCCACGGCGGCAGTGCGAACCGCTCGCGCAACGCCAGCTCCTCGCTTGCAAACGCCTCATAGTCATGCGCCGCTGCAAGCTTGATGGCGGGCGCGTCCGGTTGGAATGTTTGCACGATGGCGCGCCCCGCTTCCGCGCTGCGCCCACAGCGCCCGGAGACCTGGCTCACTAATTGAAAGGTCCGCTCCGCTGCTCTGAAGTCCGGCAAGTTGAGTGCGGTGTCAGCATTGACCACGCCCACCAAGCGAACGCCTGGGAAGTCCAATCCCTTGGCAATCATCTGCGTACCCACCAAGAGTCGCACTTCGCCGGCACCAAAGCGCCCCAGCGCATCATGGAAATCGTTGGCGTCCTGCATGGAATCGGCATCAATGCGCAGCATGGTTGTTCCTGGCACCAGCACTGGATGGAGCCGCGCCAGTTCCTCTTCCACACGCTGCACTCCAAGACCGAACACCGAAACTTGTTTGCCACACACGGGGCACGTGCGCGGCAGTTTCTGCTCGCCTTGGCAATGATGGCAGCGCACGTACTGCGTGGCAGTTCCGCCCGCCGCTGAGGGCAGTGTGTGGCAAATCATGCCGGCATCACAGCGTTCGCAGCGCATCAACCATCCGCATCGGTGATCCGCGCAAGCGATCCAGTTTCCATAGCCGCGCCGATTCAAGAGAATCAGTACTTGCCCATTGCTATCAAGTGTCTCTTGAATGGCACCTGCCAGCCGTGGCCCCAAGAGGTGCACGCGTCGATCTGGAAATTTCTTGCGCTCTTCAGCAAAGTCAACCACTTCGACATGCGGCAATCGCAGCCCTGGTGCGCGATCGCGCAAGACATGCAACGCGCTGGTCTTTCGCTCGGTTGCGTTAAACCAACTCTCAAGGCTTGGGGTGGCGCTACCAAGAACAATCGGGCACTGCGCCATTTGCGCGCGGCGAATAGCAACATCACGCCCGTGATATCGCGGCATCTGATCTTGCTTATAGCTTGCGTCATGCTCTTCATCGACAACGATCAACCCGAGTTGTCCATCAGCAACCGGCGCAAACACTGCACTGCGCGCGCCCATCACTAATCGCACTTGTCCTGCCGACACCAAGTTCCAGTGTTGATTCCGTTGCGCGGAAGTGAGCCCGCTATGCAAGATGGCGACGCGCTCCTGCGGGAAGCGCGCCATCAATCGACCGCCGGTCTGCGGTGTCAGGCCGATCTCCGGCACCAACACCAACGCGGTGCGGCCTGCTGCCAAGGTGCGCTCAATGAGCCGCATATACACCTCGGTCTTTCCGGCACCAGTGACACCAAAGAGTAAGTGCTGAGAAAATCCTTGGCCGATCGTGGCGCCAATCGATTCCACTACGCCATGTTGCGCAGCAGTGAGTTGCGGCGCAGCCCCAGAGGCAGCACGTTCGGCGCGCCATTCTGCTTCTACCTTGGTGCGCCGTTGTGCCACAAGAATTCCCGCTGAAACCAGGCGTTTCACCGGCTCCGGGGTTCCTAATTCGGCGCGCTCGCACAGGTCACGAACATCCATCGGGCGCTCAACATCTTGGGCGGTTCGCAACGCTTCGACGGCGCGGCGTTGCTGCACGGTGACACGCTTTGCTGCAGCGATAGCCACTTCCCATCCGGGCGCAAGGTCAACCAACGTGCGCGTCACCGTGCCGACACCTTTCTTCACGGCCGCCGGCGTCATGGATGCCAGCGTCATTCCGATCGGGCACACGTAGTACGCAGAAATCCACTGCGCCAATTCCACCAACTGCATCGGCATGGGTGGCGCTGCGCTCGAGCGTGCTTCTACAAATTTCAGTTTCGATATTGGTACGCCCGGCATGGCATCGGCAGCCATGGTGCGAACCACAATTCCCTCTACGGCCGAGTCGCCGCGTCCAAGTGGAACGCGCACTCGCTCACCTGCACGCACATCGGCAAGCTCAGGTGGCAGCGCGTATGTCAGTCCGTCTGGGTAACGCTCCAATGATCGCTCCACCGCCACCTGAGCAAGGAGCGAGACGGTACGGTCACCGGAAGCGAACAGGGACATGCAGTGCTCGTCACGCAGAAGCGAGCGCACGTTGCGCCGCTTCCATGTCAGCGGCGGTGATTGGACGCCTGCTGCCCATCATGGTGACGAAGCAGTCAAAGAGGTACGCGGAATCATGCGGACCCGGTGAGGCCTCGGGGTGATATTGCACGCTGAAGATCGGCTTGGAAGTGTGGCGGAATCCAGCCAACGTTCCGTCGTTGAGGTGCATGTGCGTTGGCTCGCCGCCCACTGCGCGCAGCGATGCCTCATCAACACAGAAGCCATGATTTTGGCTTGTGATTTCCACCCGACCAGTGAGCAAATTGCGCACGGGCTGATTGGCTCCGCGATGCCCAAACTTCAGTTTCCAAGTCTTGGCACCCAATGCCAGTGCCAGCAACTGGTGACCAAGGCAAATGCCAAAGGTTGGCACTTCGCCGGCGATTTCGCGCAGTATGGCGATCGTTCGCTCCACGGCCGCTGGATCGCCGGGTCCGTTGGAGATGAACAATCCATCGGGCTTGCGCGCGCGAATTTCTGCAGCGCTCAAATCATGTGGAACCACTTCGATATCGCAGCCGCGCTCAGCGAGGTTGCGATAGATGTTGTGCTTCGCACCGCAATCGAGCGCGATGACCTTGAAGGTTCGCCCACCGTGCGATTGCCCGCGCAATGTCCACTCGCCAAGACCTTCGCGCCATGAGCTGCTCTGGGTTGGGCTGACGCATCCCGCAAGATTCTGCCCCGCCATGGAGGGGAGCGCGCGCGCCATCGCGATCAGTTCATCATCGGATTTGCTCGCACCAACAAAGAGCACGCCACGGAGTGCACCCTTGGTCCGCAGAATCCGTACCAAGGCGCGCGTGTCGATCCCATCGATTCCAATGACGCCGTTCGCCGCAAGCCATGCGGAGAGGCTGCTGATGGATCGATGATTGCTCGGCTCCTCGATCGCCTCGCGCACGACAAATCCGCGCACGGCGGTGGAGCGGCTCTCGCCGTCCTCATCGGATATTCCGTAGTTGCCCATTTCTGTGGCCGTCATGGCCAGGATCTGCCCTGTATAGGAAGGGTCAGTGAGCGCCTCTTGGTAGCCGCACATCGCGGTGTTGAACACCACTTCGCCTCCAGCAGTCGCTGCATCCGTACAAAGACCAAACGGATGGCCGTGAAAGACCGTTCCGTCCTCAAGTGCGAGTCGGCAGATGGATGGTTGGTCTGGCTGAACGCTCTGGATCATGGGCGCGTGGGATTGTAACGAGTTCCGCTGGCAGTTCTCTAACTGACGGGTTGTCCCCGCATCTGAACCACCCCTTTGCAGAGCGTCCGAGGGCAGGGTAGCCTCGCCAAACCCTCGCCCTAATGTTCGGTCCGTGCCGAATCTTGGGATGTGGGGCGATCCTTTGGGCACCCGCGCCCGAAAGAGATGTTCGGCCGATACCGCCATGTGGCGGTGCTGGCGTTTGTCGTCTAGGAGCAGTCATGCCTCGTGAAGAGATTCGATTCGTTCGTCCGCTGAACTCGCTGTTTGCGCGTTCCTCCAGTGCGCTTCAGACGACGCTAGTGGTCGGCATGTTCGGCATTACTGCCGTGATGCCCAATGTCTTCACACGACATGCAACGGCAACGCCGATTGCCCCAGTGCAGGATCCCAATTCTGAACCAGGCCAGGATCCCGCCGCCGAGCCAAGCGAAGAACCAAGTCAAGATCCCGCCGATGAGCCAATGAACTCGGATCCTGGCGATCCTGCGGACGATCCGATTGATGATCCCGCTGCTGAACCAGCCGCCGAGCCAGCCGCACCAGAACCAAAGAAGCCCGATGCTCCTGCGCCGAAGAAGCCAGACGCACCGGCACCGAAGAAGTCCGATGCTCCTGCGCCGAAGAAGCCGGCACCAACCGAGCCAGCACCAACCGAGCCAGCACCAACCGAGCCAGCGCCGACAGATCCAGCACCTGCGGCCGAACCCGCTGCCGATGATGCTCCTCTCACCGTTGATACCGAGCAAATCCGCGCTGCTGCGCAGGCTGCAATGAAGAAGGGCGAGTGGTCGCAGGCTGCCAACGGATGGGCAACTCTTCTGCAGTTCCTCCCTGGTGATGAAGAAGCAACCCGCGAGCGCACGCGCGCTCAGGCCATGCTTGAAGGCGGCACCGTCATCGGTAGCGTCTCCAGCGATCGCGAAGTTCGCCGTCAGCAGGCCACTGCGCAATTCAGTTCGGATATGAAGCGCTCGCAGAGCCTGCTTGCGCAACAGGACTACGACCAAGCCAAGCTTGCGGCCGTCACGGCACGCACTCGACTTGACCTTGCACGCAACGTGCTGAACGCCGCGGAATTTGAGCAGATGTCCGCCGACGCCGAGAAGTTGGTTGATCAAATCAGCGAAGAATCGCGTCAGCACAAGCTGACTGTTGATCAGAAGGCTCGTACTACCCAAGGCGAGCAAAGCGCATCGTCGCAGCGCACGGAAGCAGAGAACCGCACCAAGCGCGTCAATGAAATTCTTCTCAACGTACGCAAGCTGCAGATGCAGCAGAAGTACACGGAAGCACTGCAGGTTCTTGATAGCGCACTTGCGCTCGATCCGAACAACTCCGCGGCACTCACGCTGCGTGATGCGCTGCACACCACCGAGATGTATGTGCGCTTTGCAGAAACGCAGAAGCGTCGCTCCTATGGATTCTCCCGTCTTGAGGACGAAGCGCTTGAGGCCACTGTGCCGCAGCGCGTGAATGTTTCCGGTCCTGGACCGCGTTCAACCAATGCGTTGGTGACCTACCCAGAAGATTGGCAGGAGCTCAGTGATCGCCGCGTTCGCGAGCCTGATTACGGCGCGAGTGGCTACCGCGAGGCGGAGGTGAATGTCCCAACATGGAACAAGATCCAGACCACCTCGATCCCGGTGCCGTTCACTACCGGCCCAACTCTTGAGCAAGCATGCGACTACTTCAAGAATCAGACCAAGGTCGACTTCTTGATCGACTGGACGCAGTTGAAGGAAGTTGGACTTGAGCCTGAGCAAACAGCGGTCACCATTGACCTTGGTAGCACCAATATGGAGTCGGCCATCAAGCGAGTGCTTGAGCGCGTGATCTCCAAGAACGGTGACCAGCCGCCGAGCGAGCCGCTCGCCTTTGATGTGCAGGACGGCATTGTGGTCATCACCACCAAGGCTGGCGTTCAGAAGAAGCAAGTCACTTTCGTTTACGACGTCCGCGACCTGTTGTTCCGTGCGCCTGACTTTGACAACGCCCCCGAATTCAACCTCAGTCAGTCGGTGCAGACCGGCGGTGGCGGTGGTGGCGGTGGTGGTGGCACTGGCGGCGGCGGTGGTGGTGGATTCGGTGGCGGCGGTGGTGGTGGCGGCGGCGGTGGTGGCGGTGGCGGTGGCGGCAGTGTGCCGTTCGGCAGCCCCGGCGAACCACCAGAGCGCGGCGACCCCGGCGAACTGATCGATCAGCTCAAGCAACTCGTCTACGACCAGGTGGATGCCAACTGGGAAGAGCGTGGCGAAGGTACCGACCGCATTGCTGAGTTCAATCGCAACCTGATTGTCACGGCTTCGCCTTCGGCACACCGTGACATCGAAGGTCTCCTCCAGCAGCTGCGCGCCATTCGTGCATTGCAGATCAACATTGAAGGCCGCGTTGTTCAGGTCTCCATGGACTGGTTCGAGCAGATCGGTATCGACTTCGATCTGTACTTCAACTCCAACGACCGTATGTGGTCGGCAGCTCGAGCGGTTGACCCGAACTTCCAGCTCCGCGACTTCTTCTATCAGAAGGGTGGCCCTGGAACGTCGGGCAGTGGAGCTCAGCAGACTGGTCGCCTCAAGAACCCCGTGATCTTCGGAAACGTTGTTCAGCCTGGAGTGAATACTCCGGTTGGTGGCACTGGATTCCCAACCAATCAGGGTGATCTGCCGCCCGGCTTCGGTCAGGACATCACCTACGGATCTTCGGTTCCGGTGCAGCCAGTCGGCGTGCAGAAGGGTGAAATCTCCACCGTCAACGTGCAGCAAGAAGGCTTGCCGCTCGTTAACACCTTGGCCGCAGCGGGTCTCAATCCGTTCGGTATTGCCGCTGTAGCAAACCCAGTGTTGACCACTGGTTTCACCTACCTCGACGATGTGCAGGTTGACCTGCTCATCACCGCAACGCAGGCTGACCAGCGCAACGTGGTGCTCACCGCTCCGCGCCTGACGCTTTACAACTGCCAGCGTTCGTGGATCAGTGTTGCCAAGGTGATCGCTTACGTCTCCAACCTGGTGCCAGTCACCGGTGACAACTCGGGTGCATTCTCCCCGGTCATCAGCAACCTGTACGAAGGCTTTGTGCTGGACATCGAAGCATGCATCTCGGGTGACCGTCGTTACGTCACCATGACTGTGCTCTTTGGTCTCAACCAGAACGCCAAGTTCACCTCGCAGACGGTCACCGGTGCTGCCGGCGGCGGCGGTGGTGGTGGCGGTGGCGGTGGTCGATCCTCGAACTTCGAAGGAACGATTCAGCTCCCAGAAGTCACCGGTACGCAGATCGACACCACGGTCACCGTGCCGGATAAGGGCACCATTCTGCTCGGCGGACAGCGCTTGGTTACGGAACTCGAAGTCGAGGTCGGCGTGCCGATGCTCTCCAAGATTCCCGTGGTCAATCGCTTCTTCACCAACCGCATCACTTCGAAGACAGAAACCACGCTGCTCCTGATGATCCGTCCAGAGATCATCATCCAGCAGGAGCAGGAAGATGCACTGTTCCCAGGTCTGCGCCAGCAGATGTCCCCAGGCGCCGGATACTGAGTAGCCGGATCCGATCCTTGATACCCATCATCGGGAGCCTTCGGGCTCCCGATGTTACTTTTGCGACTCCCCCGCGTATGACAGGGGTACACTTCAACCATATGGCACAGCCGCAGCAAAGCTTTATTCGGATTGTCAAGGACCCTGAGTGCACGCTCGTGGAGTTCACTGAGAAGCACATCATTGATGAAGTGGTGATTCGCCAGATCGGCAATGAATTGACCAAGTTGGTTGATGACTCGCCGCGGCCGCGAATCGTGGTGACCTTTAAGGGCGTCGAGCATCTCTCCTCAGCTGCCTTGGGCACACTCCTCACCGTGATGAACCGAGTCAAGGCGAAGGACGGTCAATTGCGCCTCTGCGACATTAACGCGCAGATCCTGCAGATCTTCCAGATCACCAAGTTGAACAAGATTCTGCGTATCGAGAAGGACCTTGCATCCGCAAAGGCGAGTCTCGGCGGCAACAAGTGAAAGGGAGTCATTCCATGGCGCACCCCGCACCAGGACGGTCACACGATGGGCGCTTCGAGCGAAGCTGGGTGTTGCTTGAGCAACGCGATTCCATCGAAGGTTTGCAGTCGGACGTCAATGATGCGCTGACTGGCTGTGGCTACGGGGAGGCAGCATCATTTGCCATCCGCTTGGCGCTGGAAGAAGCATTGGTGAATGGTTTCCGACACGGGAACAAGGGCAACCCATCCAAGCACGTCACCGTGGAGTGCAAGATCGACCCGCAAGGTGTTGAGTTGGTGGTGATTGATGAGGGTGAAGGATTTGACCCTGGTTCAGTGCCTGATCCCACTGCCGATGAGAACATCGACATTCCATCTGGTCGCGGCATCATGTTGATGCGGGCGTACATGTCCTCTGTTGAGTACCTGCACCCCGGCAATCGACTGCGGATCTTCTATAGCAATCCCAACGCTGCGTCCTGAATCGGACGGCGCATCGACGCACGTGACCGCACGTGGCCGCGCATCACTCATATCACTCAGCCGTGCGCGCGCGAATGCTGTCGTAGATACTGGCAAGCAGACCAACCATTGGAAATTTGCCGCCCATCGGGCTTGGACCCATGCGTCGTAACAGGGCATGTGGGACATGCTCCGCTGTCGGTGCTGACTCCGCATCCTCAAGTGCCGCCGTTGGGCGCCAGAAGTCCGCGATGCACTGCTCAAGTGGCGGCAGTCCGCCGTTGTCCTCTTCCACTGTCGACGCGGTGGCATGCGCCTGTGATATGCCCGACGTCTGCAGAGTGCGCTGCTCTTGGAGTCGCTCCAGGAGCAATTCGCCATCAAGGCCACGCAGCGCAAAGAGCACAACCGGGTCAACTTCAATACGTTCGCCCATCAGGTATGCGGCCGCGGCCACATGCTTGCACGGTTGCTCCAGTCCGCAATCGCACTCGGTATGCAGCCCATCGCCGGGTGCCGGCAACAAGTGTCGACCAACGACCGCGAAGCATTCCTCGATGGATTCTGGAATTTCTCCGGTGAGTAGTCGTGCCGCGTACACCGCTTCGCCGGCCATGCGTTCAATGACCTTGTCCCACTCTTCACGGGAGAGCGGTCGAACGATGATCTTTGCTTGATACGGTTTGACGCCGCGCCCTTGCACAGCGGTCTCCACGAGCCCTGGCGTGACGGTGTAGTTGGCCACCTGCCCAGCCAGCGCATATTCCATGCCGAGCATGCGAACATCCGGCGGCATGCCCGCTTCAACGGCTTGCACAAATGCCGCGGCGTGCCACGGCAGGCCTTCCAGCCCAAGCTTTCTGCGGAATCGGATGCCATGGCGGACGCGGCGCGGCTGCTCCAATTTCTTCTGTGACGGTCGAATGCTGAAACCTTCGCTACTCATGCGCCGTCCTCCAGTGTGCTGCCGCGGAGCGAGAGCAGGTCACGCAACTGCGAGGTATTGAGCTCAGTGAGCCATTGCTCACCACTGCCGATGATCTGGCTGGCAAGTTCGGTCTTCTGTTCGATCATCTGGTCGATGCGCTCCTCAAGTGTGCCGACAGTGATCATTTTGTGAACATTCACGGTACGCAATTGACCAATGCGGAATGCACGATCGGTGGCCTGATTCTCAACGGCAGGATTCCACCAACGGTCGTAGTGGAACACATGGTTGGCAGCAGTGAGGTTCAATCCCACGCCACCGGCCTTGAGACTCAGGACGAAGAGCGGTGACGCTGGATCTTCGCTTTGGAACTTCTGCACCAACTGGTCGCGCTTCGCTTGGGGCGTTCCGCCGTGCAAGAACAGCGCTTCGATGTCCAACTCTTGCCGAATCATCTGCACCAGCAAGTGACCCATCTGCCGGTACTGCGTAAAGATCAACGCGCGATCGCCCGCCGCGGTCAACTCTTCCAGCATTTCCATGACGCGCAGACTCTTGCCACTGCGGGCGCTGAGTCGCGTGGCACGCACCACATTGGAAGGCACCACGATCTTCTTCGCTGGCGGCTCGGCAGTTTGTGCGCCTTCCGCCATATCTTCCTCGGACGCCTCGGCCACCGGAGCATTGGATGGCATGCCCTCGCGCAGGAAGTGCGCAGGATGATTGCAGATCTGCTTGAGCTTGACCAATGCGCTGAGCACCAGTCCGCGACGGCGAATGCCTTCGGCCTGATCGACACGCTTGAGCATGTCGTTGACCACTTGCTCGTAGAGCGAGGCCTGTTCGGGCGTGAGCGGAATCTGCTGCCGCGTTTCCACCAACGGCGGAAGATCGCTGATGACCTTGGGGTCCGTCTTGAGGCGGCGAAGAATGAACGGTCGCACCAGCATTCGGAGCCGCTCGGCTTGCCGCTTGTCGCGATGGCGTTCCACTGGCAACGCAAAGCGCTTGCGGAAATCGTTCTGTGTTCCCAGGTATCCGGGGCAGCAGAATTCCATGATCGACCATAGTTCGCTGAGTCGATTCTCAACCGGCGTACCCGTGAGTGCCACGCGGAACTTGGTGCGGAGCGCGCGAATGGCAGCGGTCTGTTTGGTGGGCGGGTTCTTGATGTGCTGCGCTTCATCGAGCACCACCCGGC
>Ga0209296_1002657_pt1 | contig 12639 bp, 17 predicted proteins | sample S_130206_EF_Meta_FD_187319 | JGI IMG/M metagenome (GOLD analysis project Ga0209296, IMG submission 187319) | Freshwater microbial communities from Lake Simoncouche, Canada to study carbon cycling - S_130206_EF_MetaG (SPAdes) (version 2) | ecosystem: Environmental > Aquatic > Freshwater > Lake ...
CCGCAGACTTGCCGATTTCTGCAAAAATTGATGCTGACTCAGCCTGAGCATTAACTGAAGAAAGAATTTCTTCAACACTCTTTGCTAGTTCTGAATCTGTCTCAGACAAGCGACGAAGCGCTGGTCCAACTTTTTCAGCATTGAGATTGAGATTCGCCCAACCCTTTGCCTTCTCTACTGATTGAGCATCAGCACGGGCAACACGCTCTTTACGAAGTTCAGCGGTTGCTTCCTCTGCTTGCTTTTTCAAGTCTGTAATCATTTTAACAACTGATGTAGGAGCGGACTTCATATAGTCCTCTTCCTCTTTTTTAGGTTCCATTGAATTCTCGTCAATCGCCATTTCAACTTCGACTTCAGGCTTCATTTCCTTTTCGGCGAGTTTGGCTTCGAGTTCAGCGATACGGGCTTGCGCCGCCGCTAATTCTTCCTCAACGGTTTTTTCAACCTTATCTTCAGTTGCCTCGGTAGTTTTCATATCCTCCATAGTGGAGTCCTCCTTGGTCAGCGATTTGTCGAGAACCCTCTGAACTTCAGATTCGGATGCTGACTTCATAACAAGCCAACCTTCATGTAAGTGCGCTGGATGGTCTACGCCACTCGTTTCCTCAATGGCAAGATTCACCATTTTACGGGTACGGGGTTTTGCCAATTTATGCTCCTAACAAACTAGAGGTGAGTTTTTTTAGCATAGGACTAATAAAACTAACCTCGGGTCTTGACACGCTTAGAATACCATAGGTGTAATTCAGCCTATTTTTGGTTTGCTAAAACCCTTGTCTTGGTCAAGGCTTCAATTAAGTTTGGTGAAACCCACATTGAAAAAGGGTTTTCGTCAGCCCAAAAACGAGCCAATCTAAAGTGAAAGTCAGTTTGGTCTATTTTTGTCCAAACAAAAAATGCTTGAGCATCATTAGGTAGGTTTACTTGAATTCCTGCATACCCAGGCGGGGTTGAAACTCGATAAGAAGAAATGCCCATAGATTTAAGAACTTGCATTGTGTCATCAATAACGCTTGGCATAAAACTTAGTTCTTCTTTCTTGGATAATCCATGGTGTCCATCCATTTTGGGTCGTCAGCATCTAATTCTTGAAACTCTTCTTCGGAGTCATCTTTGTAAGGAACAAAATATGGTTTAACATTTTTTGGTTCTGAAGAATCTTCGCCTTCAGAATCATCCTCGCCGTTACCTGAACCATGACTTGATTGGTCATGGTCTCCGTGCTTTTCAAGTATTACTTTTTTTTTAGCGTAGAAACCTTATGCCCGACTTTTGTATCTGTTGGCTTTCCATCACGATAAAGAACAATTAGAGCCGCAGGGTCATCCTCTGAGCCTTCAATTTCAAATGATGAATCAGGAACATTGATTTTTCCTGAGCGTTCAATTCTTAAAACTTTACCTTCTGCCTGACCACCTGAAGCGTCCCAAGTGACCATATCTCCAACTGAAGCACTCTTCTGAAAATCTTTTAATTTGGCTTCTATTGCCTTGTTAATCTCGCCACCCATTAAGCGTATTGCTCGTTGGACTGTTGATTTTGCGTAACCACTAAGTCCCTTAAAACCAAACTTTTTAACATCTTCTTCAATCATCTTGAATTCATCTTCGTCCATACCAGCCAAAGGTCCCTTGCGAAGTTCCGCTAACATTCGTGAATCTTTTTTCATACAGTCTCTTCCTTCTTAGGTTTTTTCTTTGATGGTGACATTATTGTATCAACATGAACATCGGACACAGTTGGGTCATTCTTTTCTAAGTCTATATCAACGAATAAACGCTCGGCTTTGCCACCGATTGAGTATCCGCGAATCTTTCCTTCAGTAACCATATTCCATGCCCAAGGCTCCCATATAACACCTAGGAATACGGTATTGGGTGGATATGTGTGTTCTAAATCTTTGCCTTCAGGTGTCTTAATTGGAACTGTTAGAGAGTACGGGAAAGCCATAACTTCTACCCATTCTCCAGCAACTACATTTCGGTTATGTTGTAAACGGATACGGCGGTCATTGCTTCGAACATAATCCCAAACTGCTCTTTGTAATTCTTCTGAATCTGTCCACTCTCCATGAGCATCTTCCATGTCGGGGATATACATTGCGCCAAGCGTGTAACGCTTTTCGCCTTCGGCTTTTTGTAAATCAAATTTACCTAGAGCCTTTGTAGACTCTTCAGTAAATACATTAGGAAAGATTTGACGGGCAACATCTTCGGTTACTTCTTGGAACTCACCTTGCCCTTGAGTTAAATAACGCACTACATCAGCGTCGGGATTATCAACCCAACTCTTAGTACGAATATCCCATCTGTCCTCGACCATGGCTGTTTCCCCGCGCTCAAAACGATAAATGTTTATCGCTTCATTGTCTGCGCCTAGTTTTGCAAAATACCGCATACGGCTATACCTCCTCTCGTTATTGTCCACATAATATCAACCCCCGTTGATTTAGTCAATCCCGCTTGTTGAGCAGTCTCAAAAGTCTGTGTTACTAGCGTTCCAAGGGTCAATAGTTTGCCCATGTTGGCTGGTCTAGGGATTGCTTTAGCCTTATCGACCATTCTGTCCCACAGGGCTTGACGCTCTGTGTTGTCTTTAGAAACTCGGTATACCTCATAGTCATTATGTAAATCTACTTCTTTAACTCTATGAGATGAAGGTGTGTGTAGTTGTAGTTCAACCTTTACCCCGTCCTTGCTAATCTTGATATTGGTGCCGTCATAAGGGTCACCCGCTTGCCAAAAGTTTTTAACTGAATCAACTTTCCAACCAGTTTTTTCTAAAGCGTCTACTGTCTTTTCAACGCCATCTGTGTAATTCGCTTCATCAACATTAAGTGTGTAGCGGACACCATCAGAGATTGCTTTAGCCGCCGCTTCTCTGTCTCCGCCGTGGTCTTTCTCGGCATCGGCGTCAATCTTGCGAGCAAGAGAATCTGTGGACTTTAATCTTTGTTCGAGAGAACTCTTGCCATCTAATTCAGCAAAATCAGCATCAATAGTTTTAGCGATGCCTTCCATCAAAGATGTGATTACAGGTTCTACTGCTTCGGCATCTTTTCTAATTCTCTCGGCTTCTTTAACCGCGGCAGGGCTTCGCTCTGCTGATGCTGGTTTATCAGGTGCCATAGCGGGGCGACCACTTGAACCCTTATCTTCTCCAGCACTATCTCCGCCGTCCCGATTTCCGTGGTCGGCTTGGTCATGGTCTCCGTGCTTTTCCATTTCATTTTCATTTCGCTCCACCATTGATTCTGCCCAAGCGAATCCAGCATCTCCGCCCCAAGCGTCCCAAGCAACTCTTCCACCGCTAGGAAAACCTTTTTCCCCACGGCTAAAGCCAAGCGCTGTTTTATCTCCTTGATGTCGAGAGAAAAAAGATTTCATTCGCTTTAATGTTTCAATAGAAACACTTTCGCCTCGGGCTAATTGACCCGCTCTTGTTCTTCCAACTCTTGTAAATCCACCACCAGCAAGTCCAGCATCAATCCATTCGATTGCTCTTTGCGCCGCATCCCTTACTGATTGAGGAGGAGCAAAACTATCCTCGGCTTTTGCAACTGATTCAATCCGCATCTGATAGCCATTGACGGTAAAGAAAGTTTTAATGTTGCCTACGGTCTCACCCGTGGACTTGATAACTTCTAGGACAGTCTCGGCTGGTAATCCAGCGATTGAGGTTAGGTCTACATCATCGATTGAATCTATAAGAATCTCGTACTTATCCCAGTCATCCTTTGGGCGTTCCATCTTGCGTCTAGCCATCTCATTGAGAATTGTGTGGTGAACTTCGATAGTTGCTGGACTGACCTCGGACTTATGGACACACTCATGGGAGGCGTTGAGTTCTTCAGCGCTTAAATGAATTAGTTTGGGTGCAATATCCGCCATGTTCTAAGAGTAGCGGATGGTATTACTACTCGGGTTTATTTCCTTTAAGTATGGTTGAAATCTCATCCATAATCTTTGCCTCATCCTCATCGCTTGCCCCAGTATCGGAGGTAAAAGTTACCTTTTCTTCCCATTTGGAATAAGCCTCTTGGATGGCTTTTATTTTATCGCGTCTGCTCATAATCTAATTATACCCCCGTTTATTTGTTTCCGCCACTTGGCGCTGGTTTTTCACGGGCTGTTCCATCGTAAATCAATCCATCGCCGTCATGGTCGATAGGACCGTCAAGAAGTTTTTGACCTTCAGGTGTTAGGACTTTGACATATTTCATACCTCGACTTGCCATCAATCTTTTTCCTGCCCAGTCTTTTGCCCCAGGCGTATAACCAATGTTTGCGAAATCGGCGGGAAGAGGAAACCCATCATCCTTCATATCTCTGACTCCTGCATAGATAGGTTCACTTGAAGGAACATACCCATCCAAGTACCGACCCATTAAAGAATCAAATTCTGCTCGCTCGGGTGTTCCTTCTTGAAATTTAATGCTTGCGGCGTCAATTAAGGTACTAGCGTTTTCCCGTAGGTATTCGGGGTTGAAATCGTAACCCGCTCTTGCCCAATGTCGAGCGCCATCCATCGCCGTTGAAACTTCAATGTATCCAAATCCTCTTGCTACATACCAAGCCTCTGAATTTTGAATAATTTCTTTACCAAATCCTGTGCCTTTATAGTCATCCTCTTCAATGACAAGGGCTAAATGCTCAACATTCCAAACACCGTTTTCTTTGAAAAACTCTCTTTGCATAAAACCAACTTGCTCGCCATTTTCGTTAGTAAGACTTCCATCAATAATAATTGACCCGTCGCCCCTGTACCCAACCTGTGCGTCATAAATTTGTGAAGAAATAGTCCGCTCTTCTCCATCTATATTGTCACCAGTATGTGTAACTCCATAAACCTCATCAAAAAATGGCGTTAATTCTTGAGCGCTTACACCAAACTCACCCGAGTCCATCCCTGCCGCTAATTCGGTTAGTGTGTCTCTTTGAGACTCTATGTAAGTTTCAATCATTTCGCGTTGAACATCTTCGTAGATAGTTGCTTTTTCTTGCTCGGTATATTCATGATTTGGAAATTCTTCTTGTAAGTTACTCAGACGATACGCAACTAACGAATCAATCCCTGAAGTCGCATCAAGGTAAAGGTCTTGGTCATTTTCAACAATGAGTTTTAACTGCTCGTCGGTTTGAGTAAACTCACCTGATTCTTTGATGGCACTATCTAAATCATCAACGCTAGGACCTTTATCTCGCATTTCTTCAACGCGAGCAATTTCTTCTTCTGTATAGCCTCTAGCCCAGTTACCGTGTTCAGACTGGTCGTGTTCACCATGTTTTAATACGGGTTTCAAACCATAATCAAAGTAAATTACTTTGAGGGTTTTGCTAACTTCGCCCAAATTTCTTTGGCGTAAGCATCTATCTGCTCGTCTGTCATGTTCGACATATCGGGCAGTTCTACTGCTTCGAGTTTTTTCGATGCCACCTGTTCCTCCTGTATCTATCTCTTTGAAGTTTGCTACATCCCAAATTGAGATTTGGTCGCGGTCACGACCCCGAGAGATAGCCTCTCCCTCGTCCTCAATGTTTTCGGAAACATCAAGGTAAACCTGTCCATCCTCTGTATTATGCCATAACCCTAGGTAGTTATTCGAATTATTGAACTCGGATTTATGTTGTTTCATGTAGGACGAAAGAATCTCAGCGCCCTTAGCCTCATCAAAAAAGTCGTCAGCCTTGACTATCGCGGCGAACTTCTTACCCTTGGCGACCATAAAGCCCTTAGTAGGCTCAGAACCGTCCTTCAGGCTTACTGAGAGACCGCCATTCTCTTTGACCCTCTCAAGGGTTGAGCGGACAATCTCAGGGGCTACCTCGACCCCGTGCGCCCATGAGCCGTGCGATGACTGGTCGTGGTCGCCATGCTTCTCAACATCTTTGGCTCGGGTTATCTCAATGCCATCTAGGGTGTCGGTCAAGAATCTACTCATTTGTCCATCCTTTGAAAGACTGCCACTCGAGCCTCAGTTCCAACATCTGTTTTATATCCAAGAAACTTTAGTGGTGTACTGCGTGGAAGTAAAACTTCTTTTTCTGAATCTGAGATGGTGCTTGTGTCATCAACAACTGTACGGTAAATATCTACCGCTAAGCCCTTACCAGTTCCACTTTCGTTTGGAAGAATAACCGCAACGGTGTCAGATGAGTCGCTAATACCGCCCATCCAAGTTCGAGCAGATGATTGACCCTCTTGAGTTACATCGATACGAGTTGTAGAAAGAAAACCTCTGTCGGTAAGAACATCCCCCTCCGAAAGCCCCTCTAAAACCTTGTCAGAAAATACGCGATACAAAGTTTTATCGCCAAACAAAACGGGAGATTTGTCAATCAAAGAATCTAAGGCATCTACATCGCCCTGATTTCTTTCTGCCATTGGGGTATTGCCGCTATTTATTCTTTCCAAAATTTCTGCTTCGTGCTTCACAATATAGTTATCAATGGCTTCTTCTAAATCGGATTCTCCCATTTCGTATCCGCTTTCAACTTCATTATTTTCAGACCATTCATCTATGGCTTGTAAATAAAGACTTTCATCGTTTGCAATTAAGGTTTTTGCTTCGGCAGGGTCTAACTCTGTTTTTTTATCACCTTCACGCAAAAAACTATTGATTCTTTTGTATCCGCTTTGTGAGTAATCATCAATGGCATTATGTTCAGCCGCGCTCATACCGACTCTATTACCGTCTTTGTCTATGCCATAGCGCTCACCGTATGCACTTGCGGCGCCGTCGTATTCTGTCTCCTCATCAAAATTACCAGCCGCCCATGAGCCGTGAGTAGATTGGTCGTGGTCGCCGTGTTTAAGAACTGGTTTGTATCCAAGGGGAAATGCGATTGTGATACTCATTTACTGCTTCTCTCAGGTGGAATGATTACCATAGTGCAACGGCAATTAGGATGAACTCTGCCTGGAGTTTCATGTCCGCTAGAAAATGTTTCGTTCCAAGGAACTATCTCGCCGTCTAATTCAAGACAGATAGGGCAGGTGCGCTCATCTTCAGCAATAATCCACATTTTCTGTGATTCACCATCTACATAACCTTGCTCTGCCGCTTGGTTCCAACCTTCTTGGCGTCCCTCATTTTGAGCAATCTGAATCTCTGTGCGAGCAATCATGGTTGCTCTCTTACTCTTGAGAGAATCCGCATAACGGGTAGCGCGTTCGGTTGCACGGGTGCGAGCGGTTGCCTCTTTGATTCCGCTTCTAACTAGGCGGTCAAACTCTCTTTTTTCATAAGTGGTAACTGCTTTTGCCCATTGAGGGTGAAGCCCAACAACATTTTTAATTCGTCGGGCTGTTGCTCTGTAATCTAACTGCTCGTTAAAGGCGTCAATGATTGCTTGCCGAATTGAGTTACGGGAGATGGCGTCAATAGAAGTTACAAGTTCACCAGCACGGCGTTGAGCAAAGGCTAAAGAGTTTGGGTTTGTCTTATTGAAAGACATCGTAAATTCAACCTTGGGTGGCTTGGGTTGCGCCCATGCAGGAAGTTTAGTGAACTCCATGTTAGCCATAGGTTTCTTATTTGTTATCTGTACTTTAGTTGGCAAGAAGGCTGGCAAGGCTAATTTAGGTGCGATGCTTTGAATCTGCTCAATCGCCTCTTTACCGCCAAGGTCAATAGAACTTAAAAGGCTTTGCTGAATTTTCTTTTGATTAGCGATAGTAATTGTTTCTAGCAAACGCTCTAAGGTTGCGGGGTCCATATTACGGAGCAAAGACTCAAGTTGCTTAATTGAGATTTTATCCGTGGCTCGCTGAATAGATTCGTAGAGAGTACGGGCGAGCGCTTGCTCTTGAGGTGTTAGAGGGACTCGCTTATTTCGCGCCTTAGCAAAATGAATTGCCATCTCTAACCAACTTCAGGAAGTTTCGGAGCCTCAGTTTGCGGTGGAGCAGGAGGTAATTCTTCTTCGCCCGATGTGGTTGGTTCTTCAGGCATAGGAGGCATACCTTCAGGCATAGGAGGCATCCCAAAATTTTGTCCATCGTGTTCGGCAGGTGGCAATCCAGCCAAGTCGCGTAGATACTCTTCCAACTTAGGGTCAGGAACTATCGCACCTGTTTGTACCAAGTTACCGACGAATCCAGCAATCTCATTCAAATCAACATGGCTTACTTCACCATAAGTTAGATAAGGAGCGCGAGCAACATCCATGCCGTTAAGTTTTAGTAAGCGAGGAATAGCGTGTTGGTTCATTACTTCGGCAATGTTCTTAGCGATTGAATCAACTGACATTGACCACAAATCCATCTTGGATGTACCGAGGGCATAAGAGCCAACTCGGTCAGAGCCAAGAAGAATAAAGTCAGAAAGGATTGACATTGCAATTCTTTGGTCATAGCGCTGGATAACTTTGTCTGTATCAAACTGACGAGAACCGCCTGAAGATAAAAGAACTAAATCAAATACTTTGTGTCCTTGGTCATCGTACATAGAGGGCATAACAATTCCCTCTTGCTCATTACGCTTGATAGATGTAACGATGTTTTGGATTGATGCTAGGACTGATGCTTGCTCGGCTGTTGCTGTTGATGAAAGAAACTCAGGTGGTACATAAGCAACTGGCAAACCAGCCAAGTCACGCTCAATACCGATTGCTTCAATCTCTTCAATACGGCGCTTGAAATACCATGAGCGATAAGCGTTACGGAGAAGAGAGCGACCTTCAGGGTTATTCTTTTGTGCATTAGTGCGGAATAGTAAAGCCTTCTCGATTGGAATTGTATGTATACCACCCGAGGATGGGTCTACTTGAACCATGGCTTGAATACCGCCATCTTCATCCATTTCCCAACGGAATAAAGTTTCTTGAGCGCGAATAGGCATCTTGCGCCAACCGATACGACCATCATTAAATTTAGATTTACGCTGTGGGTTTTTGTTATCGCCCTCACGAATTTTGTAAACAATCTCATGATATGAAAAACCAAAAACAAGCATTGAAAGCATTTGAGATAGAGCAGAGTCCCAAGACTCGCTCATATCGTGTAGGCAAGATTCTATGAATACCGCTACTTCTTTATCCTCGGGAGAAATGTCTCCGTCTTTAGAATCATCTGAAAACGGGTCTACACGCCACTCAAGGCGAGTGATAACTTTTTCGATTGCGAATAGCATTGAGCCGATAGTCGGGTCATTGTCCGCCATCTCTCGATAGATTCTTGCACCGCGTTGCCCACGGAGATTTACTAAAAATTCTTCAAATATCGTTCCGCCTGAACGACGCAGACCAGTAGAGCCGAACTCTTGTAAATCAGGCGTTATTTTCTCAGCCATTTAATCCTCTACTCTTTGGTTGCTAATCCGACGACGATTGCTATTGCCTGTTCCTCGTTGAACCCCGCTCTTAATAACTCCGAAAATACTTCGTGAGTTTGAATTGCGAAAGCCCCTAAAACAGACACGACACCCTCACGATTGGGCGAAAGGTTATCGTACACCCGTCGATTATACCGTTAAGCGGATTTAGGCTTTTTAGTACCCGTCTAGGACATATTCAAAAGAGTTAATTCTTTTGGCAATAAGTCCTAAAGCAGATTTCAAAGCCAAATCTCTATCGCCAACTTGAGCAAAGAGACGGTTTTCTAATTCGCCACCAACTGCATCAAAGCGACGGAAGTAGATGTTGTATGGCAAAACATCGTGTTGGATGTTTAACTCAATCTCAACATATTCTTTTACGGCAATCTCTTGAGATACAAATGGTTTGCCATTTGAATCAACAACAACTTTTGAACCTGCTAACTCCTTTGTGAAGAAATCAGTCCACGCCATTTACAACCCCTTTCAAGAGTTTATCAACCCCAATAATACTACATCAGGGTTAGAAAGGCGCAATATCAGATAAAGGCACACTCCAAGGGTCTGAAGGTTGGTTTGTATTGGCTGTCTCCGTGCGGGTGCCGTTGCTTACTTGAGCGACTGTGTGGCGCTTCATGTCGATGCCTAAGTTCCAAGCGGTGACAACAATCTTTGAGCGCTTAGCGCCCGTGACCTTATCGTCCCAATTTTCTTGAAGTGCGGTGCCTACAACAATTACTGACATTCCCTTGCCTAAAGAATCTGCACAATTCTCAGCAATCTTGCCCCATGCTTTTACATCCCAAAAAGTTGTATCTATATTTTCCCAAGTGCCATCAGGCTTCTTACTGGACTTAGATGTAACTACTGTGAATACTGCTAAGGCTTTACCGTTAGGAGTAAATCTTAGTTCAGGGTCATTGACTATATTTCCTGTGATTGTTATTGGTGCGCTCATGCTACTTGCCTCTCATTCGTTATTGGTTTGGCGATTATGTTTAGTTGTTTTCTTATTCTGTCGCGTTCTTTATTGGATTTTCCACCCCAAATGCCGACTACTTTGTAATGTAACGCATAGGTCAGACATTCTTCTTTCCAGTAGCATCCATTACAAATCCTCTTTGCTTGCTTGTTCTCTTCCGTTATCTTGTTCTTCTCGGGAAAGAAATAAACTGTGTCTATCCCCCAACAACTCGCTCCCTGAAAATTCCAAGGCATCACTATTCTCATCAAGTTCCTCTCCGACAATTAAACGATTAGGGGAAGTAGCATCTAACTTAGCCACAATTCTTCCGTTTCGCCATACCTTGCCAGCAACTACACCATCATAAAAACTAGGCTTAGGCTGTACTAGAGAGTCACACTCTTCCCAAAAAATACATCGGGAACAATAATTTAATGCGGGTTGTGCTAAATCTAAATTGAATTGGTCAAAAAGCCATGGGTCAGCATCACGGCACGGCGCTTTAGATACAAATGAACCCATGTTTAATTTTAGCGCGAGGCTTCGTCATTGTTATTTATTTCGGGGGTCTTGCGTGTCGCCCAATCCCCGTAGCGCTCGCGTATCACTTCGTTCAATAAGTTAATTCTTGCTTCTTCATCCGTTGGTCTAGTTGTCTCTGAGTCCGACATCATCGTTGCCCTCCCAATTTTTTAATCCGTGGTGAACTAAACCAAGATGTCGCCAATCAGGATTTTGGTCATCGGCAAGAGTTAGCGTCCAATAATCCTTATCGCCCTCGCCCATCCATTCAGATACTAAAACCCATCCCGTACAGATAGCAGGTTCAACAAAGGCGATGCGCCCGATTTCGGCGAGCGCATCGTCTATTGCTGAAGGCTTCTTTTGTTCTTCTTCATTTCCCATTCAGGGAGGTTAGTAGTAAAAATTTCTTTCCCAAAAGCGCCACGCCGAACAAGGATTGGAATATCTATGTTCGACATAAATGAGTCCTCGGGTTACTTGCTCCTCAACTGATAAGTCAGGGTCAAGTCCGAGTATCTGTGGAATCCCGCCAGCATGAAGTTTTTCTCCATTTTGATAGACGGGTGTTTTGTTATAGGCATTAGGACGCCAGTTTGATTCTTTTGTCCATAGCGATAGTAAACATTCCCATTGAGCGGGAGTATCCCAACCATAAGCACCGAGACTCTTCTTAGCGAACTCTTTAGATGCTTCAGGAGTGCGTTCAGTAAGTATTGGTTTGATGATTACTTCAGCCGCTTGGGCTGGTTCATCAGGTGGAATGTGAAATGGATTTAGAAATATAAATCCAAGTATAAATAGTGCGACTGGAACTGGTTTCGAAATAACTTTTTCATAGAATCGCATATTCCTCCATAGTTAGGAGTGAACATTCATTCGCTACTGGATGTAGCGCTCTTCTGTTGTCGGTATCTGACCGACCTCACTTTGGCGAGTAGGTGTTTTGCGAACCTGTTAAAAGGGTACATCATCAAGATGAATGAGTGTCAAGGGAGGGCGCTCGGTGGCGGAGCGATGAAAGTCACGCTAGAGAGAGGACGGACGCGTGACAGGCGCTACTACGCCACCGAACTATTGGGTACCCGCGTAAATGATACCCCACGCATAACCATGAAAGGATAGAAAGTGGTTATGCGGTTCATCCCGCCAGTCTAAGAAGAGACCGACGGGATGAATTCTGTTTGTTACTTAGTCGATGCGAGAATCAACATAAGCATTGATTCCGTAACTTTTAAGGACTTCTACTGCTCCCTTAGCCGCGGCACACGCTCTTTCGTAACTTTGGTCACGACGGATGCTTGGTGCTAATTGCCATGAACTGAAGGAATATCCTCCGCCATAGTGAGCGCTACCAATCTTGCGCTTCTTTAATTCAGCAACAATGTTTCCTCGCGCTGGTTTGATGACCACGGAAGCGAATCCGCAAACGCCACCTTCGATAAACCATGTCTTTTGATTTGGGTCTACATCATTACCAAGTGGTGTTGATGGAGAACCAACAATAATTGCTTGCGGAGTGCAAGCCTTGACTGCGGCTTCTGCCGCTTCTGATGCTTCGACAAGAATGTCGTAAGCGCTCTTTGTTTTAATTGCTGTTGTCATTATTTTGCCCCCTCTTTAATTTTTCTCTGATGAAGTTGAATCAATCGACCTATTGCTTTTGCATATTCGGCTTGCTTTGCAAGTGGTTGAGCGAACATCGCTCTATCTAACTGGTCTATTGCCTTAGCAATCTCTCGAGCAGTCATCTCTTCAAGCGGCTTCATTTTGTATCCTCTCTTTGGTTACAAGATAAGTATACCCTACTGGGGTTAGGAATTCAACTTGAAAC
>Ga0209296_1002660_pt1 | contig 12627 bp, 31 predicted proteins | sample S_130206_EF_Meta_FD_187319 | JGI IMG/M metagenome (GOLD analysis project Ga0209296, IMG submission 187319) | Freshwater microbial communities from Lake Simoncouche, Canada to study carbon cycling - S_130206_EF_MetaG (SPAdes) (version 2) | ecosystem: Environmental > Aquatic > Freshwater > Lake ...
GATGGCAGCTGAGGCTCTTGTAGAGCAAAACATTCTCGCCTACGCAGACCAAGAGTTTGAGGAAGAAGACTGTGATTACTACGACGAAGACCCATACGACGAGTGGGCTGAGGTTGAACGTCGTGAGACAGTGGGTATCGAAGCCTATTCTCACTGGAACGAGGAAGCCGCTCAAAGGTGGTGGCTCGAAGAAGGTCGGTTTGGTTAGGCCGACCTTTAACCCTTTGTAGGTTTTGGGGGATCCCCCTGTTTCTTCTTAAAAAATCGTAACTATATTCTATAGTAGTATGACTCCAACGAACAAAAAACCGATTCTCGAACAATGCTACGACTACGTTGATTACCTCGCGCCACACTTGGTTAGGGTAAACCCAGATTTGCGCAAAGAGATGGCTCTTGAATTCTATCATGAGTTGATTAATAGCATCTAAGATTATCTTAAAAATAAAATATTTTTATCTATAGTAGTATAAGTTAGGAGAAAAAACAATGCGAGATTTCATGACCCTTGGTCCAGTTCCGTTTGAAGAAGATTGTGTGCAGGTCAACTCTAATGAAGACTACTTGCCTGAGATGAATAAGGAAGTAAGGCGATTTGTTGAGTTTCTCAATAATCGGTTTATCAATAAGCCAGAAAACGCTTATTTTGCAGTCAAGAGTGAGAGCCATGATTTTGGTACTTACAAGGAAGCGGCTGTCTTTTATGACACCAATGATTCTGACTCCGAGGAGTTCGCTTTCTTTGTAGAGTGTCGCCTCCCAGCAACTTGGGATGATGTCGAGCAACTCGATTGGCGGGTATCCAAGCAAGCGGAAGAAGTGGCTTAGAGAAATCTAAGCCTTTGTAATTTCTGGCTTCTCGAGTAATTCTTCTTAAAAAATAGCAACTATATTCTATAGTAGTATGAGTATCTTTACACTAAATGTCGTTTTCGTTGAATCAGTTGATGAGTTTATTAAAAGCATCAACCTTGAAAAATCAAACGAAATAGTATACCGTAATGTTCATGATTCTGGTGTCATTGATATCATTTATCGTGAATACAAAAGTGATATTGCTCTGAGTGCTGACATCATAGCATTTACTGATGGCAAAACAGAACTAGCCTTTTCTATGCCACTCAAGAATATCGGTCTGTCTATAAACCCGCATTATATCGCGCAAAGTGTGCATGAATATCTTGCAGAATGTTATAAAATAGCCGACCTTTTGGGTAAGGTAAGGATTCAGAATTCAGATTTGAGTTTTTAATCTATGGATAGTATTATTATTGATTTAGATGGTACATTAGCAGATTGTAACCATAGATTGCATTTTATCGAGCAACCGAAAAAAGATTGGAAATCATTTTTTAATCATTGTAATGAAGATTCAGTAATCGAGCCCGTTAGAGAACTGATTAATATGCTTAAAACAAAGTATATGATTATTATTCTAACAGCCCGACCTGATATTTCTAAAGAGGCTACAGTTAAATGGTTAGATGATAATAATATAGAGTATGATGCATTATTTATGCGTGGTAAAAATGATTATCGTAAATCACCCGTTGTTAAAAGCGATTTAATCGAAGAAATGAAATGCCATGATTACATACCTGTATACGCTATTGAAGATAGAGATGATTGTATTGATATGTTTAATAGTTTAGGTATATTCACTCTTAAAGTTTACAATAGTGTTCCGGCATAAGCCTTTGTAAATTTTGGAGCCTTGCCCGGTTCTTCTTAAAAAATGTGTATTGGATTCTATAGTAGTATGGAAACAAACTTCAAAATCGAATTCCCATCTGCTGGAGCCACATACTGCAACGATGTCTACGGTGTGTATGAGTATGGTGTTTATTCAGAATCGTCAGTTCTTGCAGGTCAAACTTGTAGGATATGGGTTGACGAGTTCGACACTCTTGAGGAAGCAAAAGCCGCTTACCCTCAAGCGTCATTCAATGATTGCGGAAGCAGTTATCACCCTCTAAATATGTCCAGCGTTGCTCCTGACTGGCTTGATGAATCAGATGCAGGCGAGTGTTGGGATGATGATTATTAGGAGAATAAAATGCCAAACTGGTGTATGAACGATTTGCGTATCAGTGGAGACACTGAAGAAATTCTGCGTTTTATTGAAGACAATAAAACAGATGGTGAATTTTGCTTTAAGACACTTTTCCCTGAGCCTGAGTATGCCAACCCGGAAGATTGGTACGAATGGCGTTTGCAAAACTGGGGTACAAAGTGGGATGTCGATGGTGATGTCGATGTTAGTAAATTAGATGATGATTTATATCGTCTTTATTTTACCACTGCATGGTCTCCTCCTATACATTGGTTTGAGACGGTGATAAAAAATTATCCTGCCCTTAAGTTCGAACTCAATGCTGGTGAACCAGGCATGGGATGGCATCATGTCTGGCAGGCTCAAGGCGGCAGATGTCTATTGTTTCACTCTTCAACTTTTGAAGACTCTATTAATTTCTGGGGTTTAGAAGATATCTATGCCGAGGATGAAACCTGCAAAATTTAGCCTTTGTAGGTTTTGGGGAACCGCCGTTTTTATCTTAAAAAATATATATTATATTCTATAGTAGTATAAGTTTGAGGAGATTGAAAAATGGCTTTTTACGATGATGATTACGACTTCGACGACGACCCATTTGACGCAGGCGATGGCACTCGCTTTGCCAGCAGCGGCTCTGCTCTGAGAGCGGCTACCAAGCGCAACCCACGGAACCTGCCGTGTCGAACCTGTCATCGCCCGAATATGCTGACTCCAGCAGACCGTGCCAAAGGTTATCAATGTGATATCTGCGCCCGTCAAGCGGAGCAGGGCTGGTAACCCTTTGTAGGTTCTGGCTCTTCCCCGGTTTCTTCTTAAAAACATTACATATGATTCTATAGTAGTATGAATACAACACTCAGAGCCTCTGGCAAAGCAAACGACTGGATTTTTGATAACGTAACAATCATCAACCCAGGTAGCAACTTTGGGAACACGTTCCTAATCCACGCTGGCGTTGGAAATGTATCCACGCCATATATCGTCGAGGCTTATCACGAGCAAGACGCTATTGAGGCGTTCGCTGATTCCAGACTCGGTCATTTGATTCTTCTTGATGAAGAAATGGTAGAAGAGGCTGAACTCGATGGCACAATCGAGGATTACCTCCACACTGAATCAGGTTATGTTGACCTGTCTTATTTCTCAATCAACAAAACTGAGAGATGTATTTACTCTGTCAGTTCCGAAGAGTTCTGGAAACTTGAACTCTAGTTAATAAAGGTACATTGGATTTAATCCTTTGTACCTTCTGGCCCCTCCCCGGTTTCTTCTTAAAAATATTGCACAAGGTTCTATAATAGTATGGAAGTTCAACTCAACACTTACTCCGATTACCTACTTAAGGTATCCAACGAAACGCTCATCCCCTCCTCTGTTTTCTCGCAGATTCCAGAGTTGGATTCTCAGATTCTCGATTCTGACCCAACCATTTATGCCAAGATTTTTGACACATTCACCAACGATGTGATTTATATCGCTGAAGCATCGCAGTTGGAAGAAGAGGTCGAGTTTTTTGGTTTTGTTTACAATGCCAGTGAGGGCGAGTTTACAGAATCTTATATGTCGCTCTCAAGCCTTGTAGATTCTAGGGATACAATCTTCCCTTATCAGTTCGATTTTGCATTCTCTCCGGCAAAACTCTCTGACCTGAAGGTATATTGATATGAAACAAGCAAAAACAATCCTTTTTAGCACGTTAGAAGCCACTATTTTCTATATGGCGTGTCTTTACTTGGTTATTGAAGTTATGGACTTCAAAGATGTATTATTTTGGTTTTCATTCATCCCTGTTGCAATCGCTTTTTCATGGATGTTGAGCCGAAGAACACACTTTTGGATGTTAAAACTGGATGATAAATGGTGTCCTGATAATAGATGGTATTATCATCATGATAAAAACTATGCTATCTTTGACAGATGGCAAGGTGTAATCAAGCAGGGCGAAAAAGATTGCATCAATAGAATGAACAACCTACAAAGTTAATCCTTTGTAGGTTTTGGCGCCTCAGGCAATTTATCTTAAAAACTATGCATTATATTCTATAGTAGTATGAACGAATATCCTGGTTATAAAAATCCCGCCACTTGGGTTGCAAGCGTCTGCCTTGGTGAGTCTATTCAGAAACTCCGTGAAGATGACCCTAAGATGACTGTATTAGATGTAAAGACGGAATGCATGGAGTTTTTACTCAACCATTCTAACCACAGGTTTGTTAATCAGTTTCTCCATGTGATTGCTGATGATATTGACTGGGACTTCCTGTACCATGACAATCTTAAAAGCCAACTTGCAAAGGTGTAAGCCTTTGTAGGTTTTGGCTCCTCCCCTTTTTTCTTAAAAACTATGCACCATATTCTATAGTAGTATGAATACAACAATCGACCTTCTCTGGGAACTCACTCAACCTGCATCCAACGGCGTAGGAATGTTGCTAAGTCTTGATAAGTTTACTGGTACTGAAGTAGAGCCAGAACTTGACAATGAGGGTAAGCCATACTTTACACTTGCAAAACTCTACGAGGTTTTGAATGTTGACCGCATCGAGATTGTTTATGTTCCAGATAGCGAACTGATTTTGGTTTGCGACGAGGAAGGTCTTTTGAGGGATAATCCTAGTTTGAATCGGATGGCTTCCATTCTGGCACAACAGCAGATTGTTGGCAACGCTCTGCTCTGTCACACGAATCTGATTCGATAAGAGCCTAGAACCTCAAAGTTTATCCTTTGTAGGTTTTGGGCCACTGGCCCGATATCTTTTTTCTTAAAATAAATAAATAATATTCTATAGTAGTATGAAAACAATGGTCATTACTCAAAAAGATATTGCAAAGGCTCGCAAGGCTAATCCAACTATCATACCTGCGTCTGAACGACCATGGGCTCGTCCTACGGTTTACAAATCTGGTAAAGAATACCAGCGTAACTCAAAACATAAAGGACGGGACTTCTAATGAATAATCACGCCGAAGAAGCACACAGCACACTTGTAATGTTAACCAAGTGTATGCTATCTGTTGCAATTGTAATGTTATCATTCTTTTTGTTCAAAAATTTAGCAGTTAGAGTGTCAATATTTTTTATTGCACCTATTATAATTTTCATGATACCTGGTCGCTATAACCGTTTGTAGCTTCTGGGGACTCCCCTGTTTTATCTTAAAAAATATATCTAGGATTCTATAGTAGTATGGAAATCAACATCAACTTCAGCGTCCCTTCTTCCGCTTCTGCGTCGGAGATTTGCTCCATCCTTGCCCGTGTCATGGTGGACATCGCTTTGAATGATGCCGATGGCTCTTTTGCCTGGGAACACTACGAGGTAAGTCATAATGGCGAGTGTATCGCTACTTACAGCGTCCTTGCCGAGCCTGATGCTGAGGACTCCACACACGGGTGGCTTGGGTTGCCCGACGACATGAGCGATGATGCTGAGGCTCTTGCATCTGCTGGTTTTGGAACTGATGAGGACTACGGTGGCTATGGTGGCGATTATTAGTCCTTTGTAGGTTTTGGGGCCTCTGGCCGAAAATATTTTATCTTAAATTTAATCAATTGGAATCTATAATAGTATGAACGAAATCAACGCTCGCTTAATTCAAGTCCTCATCGGATTCGGTTACTTCGCTCTCGCAATTGCTGTCTGTTACGGACTCATGAAATTTCTTGGTCATAAAATTCTTGCCACCGCTGGCACAATTTTTCTCATTGGTTTTCCTGCCATAGGAATTCTCGGCGGAACAATTGAGTGGATTATTACTGGCGTTGCTGAAGCATCAAAATCCGTTACTTTTAACATGGCAGATAAGTGTTTTGGAATTGCAATTGGACTTTATATCCTTGCATTCTTTGCATACATATTTTTCAGCGAAGAAGAAAAGCAACGCAGGAAATTAGATAAGTGGGACAGGAAAAGAGCAACAGAACCTTTGCAAGGGATGGAGTAGTTAACCCTTTGTAGGTTTTGGCCCCTCTGGTGATATCACAAACAAAAGTTTGTGATATTTTTTTTAGAACTCATTCTCCCAGTAGCCGAAGTCAGCACCATCCCCCGGATGGGAACCGAAGTACTGACCGTCTGGCGACAACTGGTCAAGTGCATCGAATAGTGATACAATAATCTCTTGTGCATCCATCTCGACAGAATCGACGTATGCACTACCGTATTCATCGGCATTGAGTTCGTGGAACTCAACTGCATCTGCCACAATGTGGCGGTATTCTGAAACAAAGCCCTGTTCAAAGTCCTTGAGAGCCTGACCGGCATTCTCATAGCGAACCTCTATGGTATCAAGGGCAATGCTGAGATAGTTAGCCAAGCGTGGCAACAGGTCAACAGAGCGGAGAGTTGCATTGGAGCAAGCACCAAGGGAATCGACTTCGGAGGACTGGAGGATAAATACTTCGTTCATACTACTATAGAATATAGTATATTATTTTTAAGATAAAACTTGATCTGATCCGCCCAGATGCCCCAGAACCTACAAAGTCTTAATACAGTGGAGGAACTGTAGGGTGAGTGTATTTTTCCACTTTGAAAGTCCCACCGACATTGGCGAGAGTGTACTTGATTTTGGTAGTAGTTCGGTAGAACTTTGGACCTTCACAATAGTTGGTAACTTCGACCTGCTCTTCGCGAGTTACAACGTCACGAGAATAGCCGATTCTCGGCAGGGAGCCATCTCGCTCCAAACAGATACGCTTCGCTTCGGCAATGGTCATTCTTTTCATACTACTATAGAATATAATATAATATTTTTAAGAGAATCCGCCCGACAGCCCAGAAGTCACAAAGGGTTAACTTTATGGCATTAGTGGTGCTAAATAGTCATCTTTACCGCATCTATCGCACTTTCCGTCATTATCTGTGTCATAACCGTAGCACCATTGACACTTTACGACATTATTGCGCACATCATTGACGATTGCAACAACATCTGACTGCATTACACGCAATCCGTTCTCAGAAACACCCTCGACAGCAACAGTGTTGAACTGGTCAGAAAAAAGGTGCTCGGTGTCAACATCCAACCATTGACCCTGAACCATGCGAAGTTTATCAGCAAAAGCTGCATTGTGAAGCATATTCTGCGAATGACGATTGTGACGATAGCAACGGGCGATGTAGTTAGCACAAGCGTTTGGATGGATTTGGATTTTCATTGCAGTATTCATACTACTATAGAATATAATATATTATTTTTAAGATAAATCGCCCGGCGCCCCAAAATCTACAAAGGTTTATGCAGATTCATCGTAACGCTTAACTATTTCATCATTATTATTAAAATAATAATCAAAAGTAATTTTTTTATTAGGATAAGTATTAACTAGCGCATCCACAATTGCACTTTTTAATGAATCTTCGCTATCAAATTCATTATTTGCAATCAAACGATTTACTTTATAACGTCCAATAAAATCCATGTCGTCATCTTCGTCTAATCCATAAGAAACAAAAGCACCATAGCCAGTTGAAGGTTCGTCGATATCTGCAAAGATGTTGGTAATTTTCATAGTTTTCTCTCTTATTACTATAGAAATAAATAAATTATTTTTAAGAAGTTACTTGTACTTTGGACCCATGAAATCACGACCCATAAGGCGAGCCCTGTCTTCAGGGTCTAGGTCGTCATCCCAATCACCATCAGGCGCAGGTTTGAATCTAGCAGGGCGAATATTGACATAATCGCCTTGAGAATTTATACTCTTGAAAGAACTAGGACACTTGGGAAGATTGTTGATATTATTCATACTACTATAGAATATAGTGAATGTTTTTTAAGATAAAACGTCAGAGGCGCCAGAATTTACAAAGGACTAATAAATCCCATGCTCATTCTTAATCATGTCATTGGCGAGTTCTTTAAGAACTTTCTTGGACTTGTCATAGCCACAAAAATCACCATCAATATAAAGATTCCAACCGCCACGGGCAGAAGGTCTGATTTCTACTTTAAAATCGTCCATAATAAACTCTTTTCAATGTTATACTACTATAGAATATTGCAACCAATTTTTAAGATTGTTCTGCAACAACAGTTTTATTTGAATAAGCCTTGGCTTCATCTACACTTGTTTGATAAGCATTCATAATGCTTTCAAGTTCACGCTGTTGATACTCGCTGGCGGTGTTGACTTTGCCAGATTCAACTAACTTTTTCAAGCGTTCCAATGAGCCACGAAGCCAGCCAAGTTGGTAGTGCAACTCATTCAGATTGTCTTGAGTTGCTTCATAGCGTTTTTGATAATACTCGGCTTCTTGTTTGTAGTAGTTTTCCATACTATTATAGAATCCAGTGTACACTTTTTAAGATAAAAACCCGGACGCCCCAAAACGTACAAAGGGTTATCAATCCTAATACATCTTAGACGCCGAGTGCAGGATGTAACCTAGGTCTTCCTGCGGAGAGCCGTTGAGAACTCCCGGAGCCGCATTCTTCAAGCGGGTGATTTCATTCTCAGAAGGAATCCTGCCGGGCATTATGCCCCGGTAGAGAAGAACCTTGTTCCACATCGCGACAGCCCATTCGGCTTGCTCGGTAGTGAAGGTGAAGTAGATGTCGTTTTGGAAAATGAGGTCTTGCATACTATTATAGAACCCAATAGCGCTTTTTTAAGATAAAGCCGGGAGCGCCCCAAAATGTACAAAGGGTTAAACCTTTATACATCTATCTCTATTGAATACACTTTGTCGCCAATCTCATAAGTGACAACTGAAATATCACCATCTTGAATAGTTACTTCATCAACAGAAATACTTTCTGAGTTATGAAGTTCAACAAACTCAATATCAGAATCATTGTCATGCACAGTATCTTTCAAAGCCTTGCGAAGCATCAGCCATTGGTCTTCAGTAAATGACTTAAAGTTGTTGGCATCCAAATCAAGGTTGTTACATTCAGCAACAAAAACATCAGGCTCGATTGTAAGTTCAAAGTTCATAGTGGCAATACCACGAATTACTACGGTTTCAAATGTACTCATACTACTATAGAATATAATATAATATTTTTAAGAGAATTCACCCGAGGGGTCAGAACCTACAAAGGTTTACCACGCCTCTTCAGCCATTTCCCAGTCAGCGGTTGCAGATTCTACCGCATCTTCAACTGAGATGAGGTTTTTCTCAACATCCTTGAGGTAAAACTCAACCAACTTGAGGAACAGTTGATCAGACTGCTTTGGATCAAATGAGAGTTCGTTGTAGTATTTGTTGATTAGTGTTTGCATACTACTATAGAATATAGTGCATAGTTTTTAAGAAGATCCCGCCAGCGGCCCAAAACCTACAAAGGTTTAAGATGATACTTAACAGCAGTAAATATCACCTTCGGTATCAAAACCGTGGTCAACTTGATGAATCAAGTCTGGAGTCTCAGAGTTGGCATACTCAAAAGACATCACCAGAAAATCAAACTTTACATCGGCAAAGTTTATCATAAATTTCTTGAACATATCAAAAAGATGCGAGTTCAACTGCTCCCAATCGCAGGGCGCGACTGTCGTATTGACAGTTTTACTCTTTACAGAACCCAGACCGGGCAACTTCGACTCAACCAGCACGTTTTTGATAATGAATGTTTCCATACTACTATAGAATCATGTAAGATATTTTTAAGATAAATTTTTGGCGGCCAGATACCCCAAAATCTACAAAGGCCTATCTCAAAGACAAAATAATAGCATTTATCTCTGACTGGGATACTTGAAACTCACGAATTATAGTGCCAATTTTACTTATTCTAAATACATCATTATTATTAAAAAAATACTTAATGCCGTTGGCTGAAAATGCACCATCAACAATATCAACGCCCGATGATAAGAGAAACTCTGCAAGGTTCATATTACTATAGATTCCTATTTTTTCTTTTTAAGAATATCAATTATATTAATACAATATTAAGTAAGAACCTACGCCCCAGAAATTACAAAGGGTTAATCATGCCTTACTTACGGCAGGCATGATTATAGTCGATTATATCCAGATGGAAGGGTTGCGCGTCATAGTCGGTGTCTTGGCGGGCGAATGCGGCAGTGAGAGCAGAAATGTCAACATGGTCATCAAAAATATCTAGCATACTCTTATAGAAACTCTTTCCTAAATTTTAAGAACTAATCATCACAACGATTGCGGTGTTTGGCGTTTCGCTGATATTCACGCCCCGACTTGTATACAGTCGGACGAGACCAAGGACGCTCGGAAGCTGGGATGGTGGAAGGGTTGTTTTTGCGCGCCTTCTCGATGTCGCGCTTCGTGATAATCATTGACTTCATACTACTATAGAATATAATAACAATTTTTTAAGAAGATCCCGGGGAGCCCCCAGAACCTACAAAGTCTTACGTTTTGCCTGAAGATAATCTTCAAGGTAATGAAAAGGCATACAAAGCAGACTGATTGCTGACCCAATAGCAACAAAACCAACAGGTATAAAAATGATGATGGCTAGAATGTGTTGAATGTTCATACTATTATAGATTCCAATAAAAATTATTTAAGATAAAACTAACTATGGAAGAGGATTAGCATCAATGTGCTTTTTAATCACAGTCCGTGACTGCCACGGTGCGACACACCATCCGATAACCTGGCCGTCACAAAGGACGTTGAAACCACCTGTATTGCATTGTTTGATTGTATAACTCATACTACTATAGAATATGGTGCATAGTTTTTAAGAAGCTCCCGGGACGCGCCAGAATGCACAAAGGCTAATAAGAACTAAGGCAATGGATTGTTCTTAGAATGTTTGTCAATAAACATTCTAGCACCCCAAGGGGTCGCAGTCCACCCAACGATTTCACCGTCGAGTTTGATAAAGAAGCCATTAGTAGGGGATTTTTCAATAGTATAAGTCATACTACTATAGAATATAGTGCATAGTTTTTAAGAAAATCCCGGGGAATGCCCAGAAGCCACAAAGGCTAAAACCTATTGTGCGACATCAATGAGAGCCTCGGCTTCCAAAATCTGATTGAATAATGGCTTGAACTTTTCAATAATCTCGTCCTGGTCAGAAAACCAGTTATAAAAGGCTCGCTCAAAAGTAAATGGCGCAACAAGTACATGAGGAGTGTCTCCAAAAGTCCACTTGTCAGATTCGTTCAGAAAATCATCTAGCGAGATATCAAGCGAGAAGGCGATTTCCGATGCAGGGACGATTGCTTTGATTGAGTGAAAGTTCATACTACTATAGAATATAATATAATATTTTTAAGATAAACCGCGATACCCCAAAACCTACAAAGGCTAATGAATCCAAGTCCATGTAGGTTGGAATCTATGAGCAATCAAAAATCTATGAGGCTTTATAGTAATAATCCAACAGCTGGTACGATTCTGAAAAACAAACTGCCTACCATGATTGATAATTCTATGACTTAACTTCATTCTGTGAATTTTTACCTAAAGTGAACGATGCGGTGAAAAGTACAATCAAACCCAATACATCAGCAACAATAATAATAATTGTATTCATATTAACCACGCTTCATAGAAATCAAACCAAAGACGATTGATACAACTGCAAGAGTGTCGGCGATTGCAATGATGATTGTTTCCATACTACTATAGAATATAGTATATTATTTTTAAGATAAACCGGGATACCCCAAAACCTACAAAGGCTTAGGAACAATCGTGAACCACGATTGTTTTTACACCCACCTTTTGGGCGAGTTCAATCGCCTCACGGCGCGAGAAGTGATACTTCTCATGCTCGTACATCACAGCGTTGTTGTTTTCAACCCAATCCCGCGCCATGAGATGGGCGTTGTAGTAGTTATGAGATTCACACCAATCCGGCATGAGGGTGTCATAGAGGTCGCTGATGTTGATGAATGTGAAGTCAGTGGTTTCCATACTACTATAGAATATAGTGCATAGTTTTTAAGAAAATCCCCCCACGGGCCAAAACCTACAAAGGCTTAGTGGAAGAGTTTACCCTTCGCAAAAGACCTTGCGGCTCCGATTTTAGGGAACCATGCGAGAAAAGTTCCATTGAATGTAACATTGTAACCACCGTGAGATGCTTTGTCGATTGTAATCATACTATTATAGACTCCTGTGTAAAGATTTTAAGATATTTAGAACGATGGCTGAATGCGATGTGCGAACAGCAAGCGGTGGGGGCGAAGTGTAACTACCCAGCAGTTACGGCGAGTCTGTAGAACAAGTTGGCGACCATTGTTGATTGTACGGTTACTGAATCTCATACTACTATAGAATATGGTGCATAGTTTTTAAGAAAAAACGGGGGAGGAGCCAGAACTTACAAAGGTCTACTGAACATATGATGCACATATTCCATGAATGCACCAATCCAGCAGATGGTAACAACCAGCATGGCGGAAACAATGATTGTGTCAGAGTGCTTTTTGAACATACTATTATAGAATGCAATACCTAAAATTTAAGATGTGAATATGGCAACTGCAGATCTCAATATGCAATATCTAGATCTGCAATATCAAAAACTCAAATATCAATATCTCAATATGCAAATATGCAAATATCATATATTAGTATACAGCATACAGCATACTACAGCATATACACATACATACAG
>Ga0209296_1002661_pt1 | contig 12627 bp, 26 predicted proteins | sample S_130206_EF_Meta_FD_187319 | JGI IMG/M metagenome (GOLD analysis project Ga0209296, IMG submission 187319) | Freshwater microbial communities from Lake Simoncouche, Canada to study carbon cycling - S_130206_EF_MetaG (SPAdes) (version 2) | ecosystem: Environmental > Aquatic > Freshwater > Lake ...
AGTAAAACTTAAATATTCTTAAGGATGACTCTCAATGGCTAAAGTAATCGCACCTTCTACAATATCAACAATCACTACAAACCTTGGAAACGCAGATAGACTCTTACGTGACCAATCAGCAAAACCAACATACTACATTACTGGCACTGTTGCTACCTCTTCTGGTTCCCCTACAATCTCTGGAACTAGCACCCTATGGACAAGTTTAGGCTTCAATGCTTCCACCGCTCCTGCAAGAATTGGTATCGGTAGTAATGATGCATCCCTAATCACAACATGGTATACTATCTCCGCTGTAGGATCTGATGCTTCTATTACCATTTCAACTACATTTGGTTCTAACTTAACACTTCAACCTTATGTAATTCAAATGGCTTCCAAACCAACAGCAGTAGATACAATTTATTCTAATACATACGAACTTAGTCTTTTTAATAGATTAATTCTTGGCGATGTTCTTTCTGAAAATGATATAACAGATGCTGACACAGATGCTACTTCTACTTTATTAAAATCTTTTAGAACTAATGAAGGAACAATGACATCCGCTCTTTCATCTTCTTTAACATCTTACCAAACAGCACTTGATACATACTTCACATCTATTTCAACAAAGACTCTAAGAAATTATTTTACAGGTCTTGACTCTAATGGATTAACCCCTGCTGTTTTAAATGTTTCTTGGACTGAAAATTATAGAAGATTTCATAGAAGCATTAAGAACGAAGAATTGATCGTAAAATTATATTCTTTAACTAACACCAGCGGAACATGGGGAAGTTTAACAAGCATTTCGAGCGTATCTGGAATGATTGCTACATTGTTAGAGGTTAGACTCTCCGCAGATTCTACACAAGTATCATCTGTAACCCCTATAGTCCTTAACGTAGTACCTATTAAAGCAGATGGTACAAATGATGCCACAATTGTTATCACCGTCCCTGTAAACTCTGCTTCTAATGCCCAAGTTACTTTCTCCACCAATAAATATATAGGAATCTCATCGGTTTCTGTCGCTTCTGGTGGGTCTGCTGGTAATAAGGTTGAATTCTGGGTTAAGTAGTATTTTATTTAATTTTTAAGGGAGGGATTTATTCTCTCCCTTTTTTTTGTGTCTATTGTAGATTCTTCTTGACAAGACCCCTAGATGTTGGTAATATATGAGTGTCAAGTTAGGTAGTCGTTGATTTAATTTGATGTTCATTTCATGGTGTGATTCCTTTCCGAACTCTAGTATTATCTTTTTAAGGTAGTACTAGAGGGGGAGGATTCAAAAAAAGATTCCAAAGAGTCTTGCACATGAAGTAGAATTTGGTAGAATAACGATGTAACCCCCGGTGGTGGAATGGTAGACACGAAGGACTTAAAATCCTTTTCTGCAAAGAGTACGAGTTCGAGTCTCGTCTGGGGGATTTGGTTAATTTGGGTCGGTAGCTCAGTCCGGTCAGATGCGTTCGCCTTTTAAGCGAAATGTCGAGGGTTCAAATCCCTCCCGACCTATTATCTTATTAGTATAAAGGTAAAGACTACCTATTAAGTGTATAAATATAATATACACTTAAGGAGTTTTTTCTAATGGTAGATAGAAAATGTAAAAACTGTAATAATTTAATCCCATATAAATATTATTTCGATGGTAAAGTTCGCAATCTTCAAAATAGAAAATTTTGTTTAGTTTGCAGTCCATATGGAGAACACAATACCAAATCAGATATTAATAAAAAAACGCTTAAAGGAAATTTACCTTACAAAGATTGGGATGAAACTTATAAAGAAAAATTTAGACAATATGGATATATAAAAAGATATGAAAAGAAAATAAAACTTTTAGAAATGTCTGGAAATAAATGTTCAAGTTGCGGATATGATAAATGTCCAGACGCTCTATCTTTTCATCACATAGATAAATCAACAAAATCTTTTGGTCTTTCAGCTGATATAATTCATAGTAAAAGTTGGGATATAATCTTAGAAGAATTAAAAAAATGTATCTTAGTATGTATGAACTGCCATGCTGAAATGCATTATAATGAAAGAATTAAATAATTTTACTTGGGTCTTTGCTCCTTTCCCCCAAGTAAACAAATCCCCTTCTTTGGCGGGAGAAGGGGATTTCTTATTGCAATCCTATTAACAGGTGATATACTAAACCTATGAACGAAACAATCGACCTTCAATCTTTCTCGGTGATAATTGATGATGGCACTTGTTATTTTAATTCTTACCCTGTATCTTTCTTTTCAAAATCTAATCTTATCGCAGAACTTTTGGATGCTATAGAAAAGAAATATGAAAAGACTGCTGACCTTATTAATGTTAACCAAGAAGAACGTGTACTCTATATAGGTGTTTAGAATGAATCTTAAAGAACTTTGGGAATCTACATCTTCAGTTTATAATCCTTGGAGACATATATACGAGAAACACACTCCATCTTTTAAAATAGAATGGAATGGTTTTATCTTCCATGAGCCAAAAATCTTAAGACACGAATCAGGTACATTTATTTTAAAAGTACACGTTAGAGATGGTCGTACTGCTCTTGTTAGATTATCTCCTGACTATCCTGTTTTGCCATATAATTTTAATTTCTTTGATACTGAGCCAATTGTTCACGAAGAATATTTCCATCGCTTAGGAATATTAAAAAAAGAAGAATCTCCAAAATTCGAGTACCAAGAATTAACTTTGTGCTTACTGTAAATATTTCTTGCAATCATTTAAAGACCTGATATACTAACGTCATGAACCCAACAATCACCCCAACCTATCTTGTTACTGTATCTTTTGATTGGCAGTATCCTAATCAACCCCTTAAAAATATAATTAAAAAAGGCTATATTTCGAGTGCTGAAGATTCTGACACTATTGGTAATAAATTTGTAGATTCGTTCATTTCTAATTATAAAGTTGGAATCTGCGAAGTTAAGAATCTTAAGTTTGAAGTAAAGCGTGTTTATACTTTTGATGAATGGGTTGAAAAGTACAAGCCTCTTAAGAATCATATTGAAGAATCTAATACTTACGAGGGATATGCTTTTGAAACTTATGGTGAAGAATTAGAATTTATTAGGGAACAAGAACCTGAGAAAATCTGGACTCTTATTGAAAACGGTACTGATATGTCGTTTGTTGCTTTTGGAATGCGATGGGTAGATAGAGAATTTTATTTTACTTCTAGCGTTCCTGTTCAAGAAGAAGATAAAAATCAATTGTTTTACGTCTAGGAGGATACCATGGGACTTGATAACTATTGGAAGAAGAGCGAAGAAGAAGCCGGAATTGTAGAAGGCGAGTTTCAAATCTGTGGCGGTATGTTTTCTGGTTCTGGAAACGATTCATTTCGTGGTAAAGTTTATTATCGCTTGGTTGAGGATATAACTGGTATTTCGTTGTACGGTTACACAAACGAAAGTAACGAGATTCCAAATGAAATTGTCAGAGATATGGCAGAAGGTTTGGAAGCAACAGAATGGCGAGATTCTTATATCCAAAACTATGACATTGAAGAAGAAGAATTTCGAGACCTTGTAAAGATGTTTCGACTTCATGCAGATGCTGGTCATTATCTAGTGAGTAGTTGGTAAAGATGAAAAATATTATTGTAAACGGTTTGGTCACTGTCACCTATAGTTTTGAAGTATCTGAGGCTAACTTTGCTCAGGCTTGTAAAGAGTCTAATGTATATCCTCAAGATTTTAAGAATTTTCGAGAGAATGATTGGCTGAGGATTCGTAAGCATCTTTTGCAATTGGTTATTGACAACGAGTATAATCTAAGTTATGATAATGTTCATAGTTACGATTCTATCTCTGTGGATGAAGTAACCCTCGAAGATAATGATATGACCCATGTACAGTTTGAAATTGGAGATGTGGTCGATTCAATGAGTATCAACGACCAGAAAGTATTTTAAAGATTTACAAGAGATTTTGCTCATATCTCTTGTAACCAGTCCCCTTCTCTTTTGCTCATGGGGAGGGGGACTTTTTTTAATCTTATCATCTTGCAAAACCTTAAGATAGATGGTAATATTAATAGTAAGTTCGGGCTTGTAGTTTAAAAGTAAAACATGGGACTCATAATCCTTCGAAGAAAGAGCGTTACTTTCCTGGCCCATTTAATTTTAATATTCCTTTGTCTAGTTCCCAGTGACAATTAGGGCAAAGGTATATAAGGTTTGATAAATCATTAATTTCTCTAATTGCTGTGTGTAATTCAAAAGAAGAAATAGATTTAATATGACATACTTCAACGTGTTTATCATATCCGCAATTTTGACAGCATTTTTTTATTCCAGACTTTAATAAATTCTTTCTGGCATATTCTCTAATTGTGCAATATCTTGATGCTTTTTTGCCATCCCTTGTTGCTTCTTCTAAGGTTTTGTCATTATAATAAAATCTACCTTTAATTGGTGCAAGGATTTTCGAGGCACAGTTTTTGCAATAAGTCCTTGAGGATTGGATAGGTATTTTACATTCTTTACAATTCCCTTCTACTGCACGTTTTGGATATTTAACACCATTGATTTTTGCAGCACAAGAACTAGAACAATAATGATTTGGAGATTTTGCAATTTCAGAATTCTTTTTATTAAATTTGATTGAACAGTTTAGACATTCAACTTCTGTGTAATATAAATATTTTAAAGACTTCCGATATTCTACAGCACAACTTCTGGAACAAAAATGAGTCAATCTTCTTTTGATTTCTGCTGGCTTTTTATAGAAATTTGTGTTACAATGAGTGCATAAGATGTTTGGCAAGGGACTTGAAGTATTCATGTTATTTTTATACAACATATATTGATTCTATTCCTTTTGTATCCACCATTTTTAATATAAAACAATGACACTAGAACAAGCAAATAAAATAAAAAACAAAGTAGAAGAATTAAATAAACTTTATGCTCCTATTACTTTGTCTTTTGATATGTTTAGAAATCCAAAAGAAGACCATGATAGTAACTGGTTTGTAACTATCGTATATCATGTTGTTCCTGAAGAATGGATGGCTTTTTCTAGTCTAGGTTTTAATTATGAAATGGTATCAGATAAACTTTCTGGATGGCAATTTGCTATGGAAGCGGTTCAAGCATATCAAGAGGAACATGGTAATATAAAATTTTCTCATTCTGACGAGCCTTTGGGGTAGGATTAAAATCTAAACAGAGTGAGTATATCCCTAAGAACATTAAAAATTCTTAGGGTTTTTTTCTTGCATTCGTAATTCATTTGTGATATAAAGAGTCATGGAACCCAACATAGACAAAAAAACCCTTGAGACGATTGAGAAACTCTTTCGTCTTTCAGAATCGTCTAACGAGAATGAAGCCAATGTAGCAATGAAGAAGGCAATGTCTCTTCTTGCACAACATAATCTCTCACAATCTCAATTCAACAATATTAAAAAGTCTGAAGAAGAGATTGGAATCAGTTTCGTTCAAGAAGGTAAGAATTTTATTACATGGCGTAGCATCTTGTTCAATAGCATTTGTAAGAGCCATTTTTGTAAAGTTATTGCATTCTCTAGCACTGGTAAATATGGTGTTATTGGAAAGTCTGTTAATAGGGATGCAGTGGTAATGTCCTATCGTTATCTCTGCCATGTCATTGAACGGGAATCTATGAATGCTCTTTTGAAATATAAAACAAATGAGCATGGCAAGAAATTTTGTAATTCTTTTAAAGTTGGTATGTCTCAAAGGGTATCATCAAGGTTACTGGAATCACAAAAGACCATCCAGAGTGAATCTAATGCTCTGGTGAAAGTTTATGATAGTTGTGAGAATGAAAATCTTAACTTTGTAAATAATAGGTTTGGAAATCTTCGTACATCCAACCTTAAAGTTAATTCAAATTCTGACAACGGATACTATCGGGGTTTGGTAGCGGGGGAGAGTGTAAGCCTCACCCCAGTAAAGGAAATTAATTAATGTATAGTGGTATGACTCGCCGGGAACAACTCTTGGCTTATCTTAATGAATGCGGTGAACCAAAGACCGCACGACAAGTGGCACAGTATTTTAAAAAGAATACTAAGATTTTTGATTACAAGACAGAGACACAATTACAAGGTGAGTTTAATCATGAGGTAACCGAAGACCTCTCGAACCTCTTCATCACTACAGGCTATCCACGTAAGATTAGCCTGAAGGAATATAAGGCTGTTGTGCAAGTTCAAAATTCTGCCCCTGTTGTAGAAGTCCAAGAGTCTGAGAATGATGCGGATACAACCTTCAAGATTCTCAAAATTTTCCTTGGTGATGAGAAGAATAAAATTTTCAAGTACAAGGGCGAGAGCATTAAGGTTAGTATGTAGTCCAATCCCCAGAATTCAAACCTCTGGGGATATCTATTTTAAAATGACATTGCTTGATTAGTCCTATTTTGTGATATACTTAGAACAGAGGAAACAACGATGAAGAAGATTCGAGTGATGATTGTAGCAGAGTTTGAAGTGCCAGACTCTGTAGTAGTGCATGAAACAGTTTTTGAAGCGGAAGGTGTATTTTTCCATCCTGAAGTTAGTTTTGATTGTATTGAAGCAAACCCAGACGATGATTCAGACCCAATACGCTTTCCTAATGATATCGTGAGCATCGAAGAGTACGAGATTATTAATATTAGTCACGAGGCAGAGGTTGAGGTTATTGAAGACTAGTTATGCAAAGGAACTAGTGAGACAGAGTAAGAGTGCTAAATGGGAACATATCTTTTTAGATTCTTACTCTACAGTCTTTCAAGGTGTCAAAATAATTAAGCGAAAAATCTCTAAGAATTATTGGCACTTTACCCTGAATAACGATATAACAGTGTGTCAGGTAAAAATCTATCAGAACGAGGTAAAACTCCAATGTCAGAAGTGAAGTTTAAAATCTTTTGCGATAATGTAAAATGCAAAGATTGTGGCAAAGAAGTCAACGAGATTACTTTTGAAGATATTAGCGAAGAAGATGCTATGTCTTTTGCAGAGTCTTTTGGTCATGGCGGGGAAGATGATACAGATTATTGTCCAACCTGCAAAGAACTTGGTAATCTCTCCGAAGTGTGATATTATAGAGGGGTAGAGAAATCTACCCCTCATCTTTCAAAAGGATAACGTCAATGCCAAACTGGGTTATGAATCAACTCACCTGTATTTTTAAAACATCTGAAGAATATAATGCTTTCAAAGAGAAGGCTAACACTGAAGGATTATATAATTCTTTCTTCCCCATGCCAGAAGTACTTGAGGGAACTGTTTCTCCTCACACAGAACCAGATGTTTATATTGCACAAGTAAATTTAAGGAAGAATACAAATTTTCTTACACTTGAAGGAATTGCTCTTGCCGGTGATGAGTGGGATGCTGAACGTGCTAAAAGTATTATTAAAAATCTTAAGGCATATTCCGAAGTTGGATGCACTAACTGGTATGATTGGAATTGTCATAATTGGGGTGTTAAATGGGAAGCCTCTGAATGTACAGTAAAAACTCTCTCAGATTTCAACACTGTAATTTTTAATTTTAATTCTCCTTGGGGTTGTCCTGAACAGTTTGTAACGAGTTTGTCTACACTCTATCCTGATGCTGTATTTGAAATGGTAACAGGCTCTATTGAAAACGACAACCATTATGAATTCACTTGTAACAATGGAACGTATAAAGTAACCTGCTCCTACGAAACATTCAAGGAAGCAGTGATGGATGGTAAATGGGGTGGGGCTAGAGAATGGGAGATTCTTTTTGAGGACGAACAAGTATGACACTCAAAGAAATAATCCAAACACTTGAATTAATTCGAGCAGAATATGGGGATGACATTAAGAGTGTTGTATCCATAGATACAGATGATGCTTTCAATGTTGCATCTTGTTTTGATATTGGTGTCTTTACAAGTAAAGATGGTGAAAATACTGTATCTTTCAATGGCTCTCTTGAATCTGCTTTCCTAGAAGATTTAGAAGAACAAGACTAAGATTCTCATCCAGTTGTTAAGTAAATCTTGACAACTGGACTCCCTCTATGATATATTAAAGCCATGGAAAACTTGAAGTGGATTCGTGCAATGTCTGACCGTTTGAGAGATGAACTTTCAAGCGAGTATGATGACGATACAAAAGATTTAATTATTCGTGCTTTTATGCAAGGATTACATCAACAGCCAGCAATCGTAGAAGAACTTAAATCTTCTTCCCTTATTGAATCAGATTATTTTGAGGATGCAGAATGAAAGAATTAAAATTTACAATCACAGGCACTATCTTTGTTCCTGATAATGCAGAGTATGAGAACGATTTCGAGAATCAAATCTATTCTTTTAAAATTGGTGATGAGGCATATTCTTTAATCGCTGGTCTTTGGACAGATGAAAAAGAAATTATTTTAACAGATGAAAATTTCAAAAGTCACAACATTCTTCCCGTTCAATATGAGGATGCCTACTTTGAAGAGTGAACTAATCTATATGGCTGATAGTCTATTCCTATATAAAACCGATGATGGGTATGTAGTTAAAGACCAAAATAATAATATCTTAAAAGAATCTAAAACATCTAGCACCTGTTCTAACTATATAACAAAAACATTAGAATCTCGAAGGTCAGCCGAAAGAGAAGCAAAGAGAATTTTAGCAACATGATTCCCGCTATTCTGTTTACTTTAATAAATTTAAACCCGATTAATAACTTTGTATCTTTAAAAACTTATATCTCTGAAAACGCTAAGATTCATTGCAAAGTTTATTTTATTAATGAAGACCTACCAGATTTCCCAAGAGTCAAATTAATTGAACCATCTAGGGTTGACTTCTTTAAATACCTTGATACAATAGGCGTGGAACATACAAAAGTAGGTTCTTACTATTTCTTCACTAGGAAATCAAAATGACAGATAAAGAGCGGAAGGTGCTGGACAAAGAAATCCAATATCTTTGCAAGCATTTCATTGACCGAGTACAGGCAATCAGGGGCTACACAGGCATCAACCCAGACTATACAGTTCTCAAAGAAGTAGAGACTATCGAATATCTCTATAAATCAATACTTGAAGAACGTAAACATGATGGCACATACTTCTGCGTTGGAACATCTGGATGGAATGTAGTCTATATCCGAAACAAGAAGACCTACAAGAAGGGTGAGAAATTTTGGATTAAAATCTATCACTCCTTCGTCTTCACCGACAACTTCGACTAAACAGATATAGGGGAAGAAAGTTTGGGTTCCTTCTTCCCCTAGAACCAAAACCCTGATAAAATAAGAGCAGAGGAAACAACAATGCCAAATCCAACTCTTGAATTCTTTGAAGGACTGCCACAAACAGAACAACTCACAATCCTTCAAACCTTCCTGTTCGCCCTAAAAGATGCTGATATCTATGACACAATCGCAGAAGACCTTGATTTGTCAGACGATACACTATATAATCTAAGAGAAGCGGTAAACACATTCATGGAGAATACTAATGAATAAGACATACGAAATCAAATGCACAGGAATGATTGATGTGCCAGAATCCTACGAAGTGAACAGGAATTGGCAAGGAGACATTACAGGCTTCACTCTCCCAGATGGCTCCCTTGTAGACCTTTTCATCGGATTGAGACAGACCAAAGGCGAACAAGAGAATTTTATAACAGACGAGAGAACATTCCAAGATTTAGGATTCCAAGCATTCCAATACGAAGAGACAACATTCACAGAAGAATAAAATTAATCCCCTTGAAATATAGGGGATTTTTAATATAAAGGTGTAAGGATGACAGATTACTTAGAACTATTTAAAAACCTAGAAAATTTACAATTATTCAACAGGAAACATGGCGAGAGTATTTGGGGTAAGGATAAGGATGGTAACTTTCATGTTCTTATGCATAATTTTTTAAGTTTCAATACAACAACATATATAGGAACTTTAAATAATACAAACCATTCCGAAGTTCTTGAGAGTGAGATTTTCGAGAAGATTAAAAAGATATTATAAGGAAGAGACACAGGCATTTTAAGAACAAACTATATAAGGAGAATTAAAAAAATGTCTGAACTCTTAAACCTTAATTCGTATCTTAATATAAATTACATCTACGACAACCACCTCGCAACTAAACCTGACGAATCAACCCACACTCCAATCTCTGTGTGGGTTAACGATTTTGATGAGACCGCTAATAAGACGTTTTTCGAGGAGTTTACTAAAGCGAATAACAATGACCAACCTGTTATTCCTATCTATATTGACTCTTATGGCGGAGATGTATATGCCCTCTCATTCCTCCTAGATGTCCTTAAAACAGCCAAGAAACCTGTAGCAACCATCTGTATAGGCAAAGCAATGTCCTGTGGCGCAATCTTACTCACAGCAGGTACAGAAGGCTATAGATTCATCTCACCTAACTCTGTAGTAATGATCCATGATGTATCCTCTGTAGCCAATGGAAAATTCGAGGAGATTGTATCTGATGCTAACGAAACTACAAGAATTCAAAAACTCTTCTATGATACTCTAGACAATAATTGCAAAAAAGATAAAGGGTATTTTGATAAACTAGTTTTTAATAGAGGTAGAGCAGATTGGTACATGAGTCCTGAAGAATGTAAAAAACATAATGTAATTGACCATATAGGATTACCAATGTTTAAATATGAAATCAAAATTAATCAGAGCTTCGGGTTGCAAGAAGATAAGCCTTAAGATACAATACATTGCCAGACAAAAACTGAGTAACAATTTCGAGAGAATAAAATGAAGAAAATTCATTTAAACCAACTAACCAATAAAGAACAAGCAAGAGAAATTCGAGAACAAATTAAAAAGAAAACTCTTATTCTCAATGATAGCATCGATACTATTAATCTTAATACTTTCCTACAACTAGTTAATGATAAAAAGATTATTCAAAAGGTTAGAGACTACGACTTTATTGTATTTTAATAATCCCTTAATATAACCTAAAGGATTTCGAGTATAATAAAAATAACAAAACAATTAAGCGAAGCAGCTTATTGGATTAATTTCCAGTAGGCTGCTTTTTTTTGTCTCTAGTAACTAAAAAAGATTATTTAGATATATACGACGGCGGAATTTCGAGGTAACTATGAATAAAAGATTTTCAATTTTCGAGTCAGTAACAATTATTTTTATTTTTATTGGCGGTATGATGGCTGGCAACGCTCTAACAATTTCGAGTAAAACAAAAGATATTAAAGTAGATGATGGAAGAATTGTCTGCTCTAAAGCACTCTCAAAATATTATCAATATCAATACGACAACTTTGCAAAAAAATCAAAAACTAAACCACAAACAAATTTAATGAAAGTTTCACAAAGATTAGAGAATTCGAGGTACTAAAAGACTTTACAACGCAGTCGGAACATGGTAAAGTATAGTAACTGAAAATCATATGCAAGTTCCTCCAACAAACATATGACAGAGTAAGCCTAAAGGAGAGTAATGAGTCGTGGCGTTACTCTCCTTTATTATATCTTGGAAGGAAAATAAAATGAACCGTGTCGTTGTAACTTTTGTAATCGCTGTGGCTTTCTTCGCTGCTCTAGGAATGGTAAGACTTCAACTCCTTATGCTCGAAACTAAAACATCAGAATTTATTCTTCAATCTGTTGTAGCCATTCTACTGTCTGATGCACTATATCGAAACCTTAAAAAGACTGAGTAATTTCGAGTAGATTTTTCGAAAGATTCATTGCGATTTTCGAGAGATAGTGTATAATAAGAGTGTAATCAAATGAAGAGATTCAAAGATTACATGATGGATAGTAGCACAATTGGCGGTGCAAGATGCTGTTTGATATTGGCAGCTTATTAGAGTAATTTAATATAGAAAATTGTCGAAATTCAGTGAACGCTAAGTTGAAAGATATGCCAACACTGAGCCAAGCCTGAAAAGGAAGGTGCAGAGACTATAATGACAACATCCTAATGGGTAATGCTAAGGATGATGGTATAGTCCAGACTACAAACAGTTTATCTGGTAGTGAAAACTATAGTAGTAAGTAACATCGAGGTTGATAGTTCGAGTCTATCCTATCCAGAATATAATCCCCATATGTATGTATGGGGATTTATTATTTTTAACTTTCTTGAGTAGACTTGTTTCGTGGTATAATATAGACATAAGGCCTGTTAGTCGAGTGGTTAAGATGCGTCCCTTTCACGGATGAGACCAGGGGTTCGATCCCCCTACAGGCTACTAAAACTCTTTTGGAAAATTCCAAAGGAGTTTTTTTATTTAAGTACGTATAATAATAATGGCGTTCAGTTCGAATGAACATCATTAGGAGAATTTATGAGAAATTGTTTAAAATGCAACAATAAAATTCCATTTAGTATGCTTATAGATGGAAAAATAAGAAAATTTGATAAAAGAAAATATTGTTTGGATTGCTCACCTTTCGGATCACATAACACAAGAAGTTTGCAAGATGATGACACAAGAGTCGTTATGAAGATTTGTAAAATTTGCGAAAGAGAATATCAAGGTGGACACAGACAACATAAAGATAAATGTGGTAGATGCTATAGTTTAGCCTATAGGACTAAAACAAAAGAAAGAGCTATAGAATACAAAGGTGGAGCTTGTTCAGTTTGTGGTTATAAAAAATATATTGGCTCTTTGCATTTTC
>Ga0209296_1002662_pt1 | contig 12625 bp, 10 predicted proteins | sample S_130206_EF_Meta_FD_187319 | JGI IMG/M metagenome (GOLD analysis project Ga0209296, IMG submission 187319) | Freshwater microbial communities from Lake Simoncouche, Canada to study carbon cycling - S_130206_EF_MetaG (SPAdes) (version 2) | ecosystem: Environmental > Aquatic > Freshwater > Lake ...
GTCCACCTGGCAGCGCGCCGGACGTGCCGGGCGTCGCGCCAGCCGGTCGGCGGCGGTGATGGTGGCGAGCAGCGCACCAATCGATCAGTTCATCGTGCGCAACCCGTCCTACTTCTTCGACGCCACGCCCGAGCGTGCCCTCATCGATCCCGACAACCTGCACATCCTTGTCGACCACGTGAAGTGCGCCGCGTTCGAGCTGCCCTTTGCACAGACCGAGTCGTTCGGGAAGCACGACCTGCAGGAGGTGCTGGCCGTCCTGGCCGAGCAGGGTCTGGTGCATCGCTCCGGTGGCAGCGACGATCTCGACAACCCGACGGACGATGGGCAGTGGAACTGGACGAGTGAGTCGTATCCCGCGGATGCGGTCAGCCTCCGCTCGGTCTCGTCGGACAACTTCATCATCGTCGACACCACGCACCAGACGCGGGTCATCGGCGAGACCGACTTCACCAGCGGCCCGTCCACTCTGCACGAGAAGGCCATCTACATCATGGAAGGCACGCTCTACCAGGTGGAGAAGCTCGACTTCCAAGGGCGGAAGGCCTACGTCCGCGAGATCGACTGCGACTACTACACCGATGCAATCACCTACAACAAGGTGACCATCATCGACACCTTCTCCGAGGTCGCCGTCCCGGCGAACGGGGAAGTGCACGTGGTCTCGCGCGTCGTCGGCTTCAAGAAGATCAAGTTCTATACGAACGAGAACATCGGCTCTGGCGAGCTCGACCTGCCGGAGCAGCAGATGCACACCACGTCCTACTGGCTGACCGTGCCGGCCGAACTGATGGGGGTGCTGCCGTTCGCCACCGACGATCGGCGCGACGGCATCGTCGGCCTGTCGTTCGCGATGAAGCAGGTCGCGCAGTTACTGCTGATGTGCGACGGCCACGACATCGGCATTTCGATCGACACCGAGGAGCAGCGTCCGCGCATCTTCATCTACGACAACTACCCGGGCGGCATCGGCTTCAGCGCGCCGCTGTTCCGCATGCACGAGGAGTTGCTCACCGCTACCGAGCGCCTGATTGCCGAGTGTCCGTGCGAGAGCGGCTGTCCGGGCTGTGTCGGTCCGATTGGCAACACCGGGCCGCTGGCGAAGACGGCGGCGCTGCGCATCCTCGGTTTGCTCCTCGCTGACCGGATCGCCGCATGACGATGGACCCGGCGAAGCTGCGCGATCGACTGCGTGGCATCGTGCGTCCGCTCGGCAGCGGCGCACCTGCGCGTCCGGCGCCTGACGGCGTTGCGGATGGGACCAGCGCCGACGCCGCACTCGCGCTGCCGCCGAAGGCCCCTGCCGTGGCGCGGGCCAGCGGCGTGCTCGAGCGCGTGCTCGACGGCGAGTGGCGTAGCCGCGATGGCGCGAAGTCGTTCGTGGTGACCAGGCGCTTCGAGGCTGACGCTCCGTACGGCCATGGCCGCGTCGGCGACTTCGCCGCGCGGTTGACCGCGGCGCAGGCTGGCGCGTCGCTGCTGACGACCGGCACGCCGCGCGTGCCTTTCGTCTTCTTCGACCTCGAGACGACGGGACTCAGCGGCGGCGCCGGCACGCATGCGTTTCTCGTCGGCTGTTCGTGGTTCGATGACTCGGGCGCGTTCGTCGTCGAGCAGCACCTGATGACCGACTACGCGTCCGAGCGCGGCATGCTGACGTTCGTCGCGCAGGAACTGGCGACCGCCGGGGCGCTCGTCACCTTCAACGGCAAGTCGTTCGATGCGCCGGTGATCGAAACACGCTACCTGTTCCATCGGCTCACCTCACCCTGCACCCCGATTCCGCACGTCGACGTGCTGCACCCGGCGCGCCGCTTCTGGGGTGGCGACCCGGCGCGGGGTTGCTCGCTCATGGCCCTCGAACAGCAACTGCTCGGGGTGCGGCGCGTGGGCGACGTGCCCGGCGCGGAAATTCCAGAGCGCTACTTCCAGTTCATCCGCTCGGGCGACGCGCAACCGCTCGCCGAGGTGTTCGAGCACAACCGGCTCGACTTGCTGTCGCTGGCGGCGTTGACCGCGCGCCTGTTGATGCTGGTGACCGAGGGGGCCGCGGCCACCGACGACGAACGCGAGGCGTTGGCGCTGGGACGGGTGTACGAGCGAGCGGAGCAGACGGGAAAGGCCGAACAGGCGTTCGAGCGCGCCGCGGAACTGGCGGGGCGCGCCAGCGAGCGTGGCGTGCGTCGCCGGCAGGGCGTGGAGTGGATGTGGACGCCGCAAGGCATCCGGGCCGAGGCGATTCGCTCGCTCGCGCTCAGCGCCAGGCGAGGACGGCGCTACAGCGAAGCGGCCGGTCGCTGGCGTCAGTTACTGGAATTGCAGGGGTGTCCGGCTGCGCTCAGGCGTGAGGCAACCGAAGCGCTCGCGATTCATCACGAGCACCGGGATCGCGACCTATCAGCCGCGCACATGTTTGCGTTGAAGAGTCTGGAAGCGGGAACAGAGAAGGCGTGGGGCGATGCCGCACGGCATCGCCTCGCGCGCCTCGAACGGAAGCTCGTTACTGAGCAGCCGTCCCTTCCTTCTTTGCCTTCGCAGCAGCCTTGCGGCTCTCCGAGGTCTGGACGCCGAACTTCTTCGTGAAGCGTTCCACACGGCCTTCCGTGTCTAGCAACTTCTGCCGACCGGTGTAGAACGGGTGGCAGTTCGAGCAGATGTCGAGATGCAGTTCCTGCTTCGTTGAGCGGGTCTGCCAGGTCGCGCTGCACGCGCATCGGGCCTCGACATCAAAATACTTGGGGTGGATACCTTCCTGCACAGCGAACTCCTTAGGCGTTCCGGGAAACCCCAAGTATACAGTTTCAGCCGCGGTCCCACCGATGAAACTTCAGGGCCTCGTGACTGCGGGGCGGCAGGCGCTGCCCGTCGCTGACGGCGAGGTTCCGCTCGACGTGGGCGGTTCGGCGCATTCCGGGAATGGTGGTCGAGACCGCCGGATGCTCGAGGATGAAGCGCAGGGCTACCTCAGGGAGGTCCATGCCGTCGGGGATGAGCATGTCGAGACGCTCGACCCGTTCCACGATCTCGGCCAGGCGCGCCGGCGTGAAGTAGCTGTTGCGCCAGTCACCCTCTGGCCAGGTGGAGCCGGTCGTGAGCGCGCCAGTCAGGCTCCCCTCATCGAAGGGGACCCGTGCGATGACGGCGATGTTGTTCGCCTGGCAATACGGGAACAACTCGTCCTCGGCCGCCTGATCGAAGAGGTTGTAGACGACCTGGACAGAGTCGACCAGCCCCGTCTGCAGGGCGCGCATGACGTTTGTCGGCTGCCAGCGGTTCACGCTGATGCCGAACGCGCGGATGAGCCCCTCGTCCTTCAGGGCGCGCACACCGCGCTGCCAGCCCTCGTCGTCGGCCCAGGTGTCGCTCCACACGTGGCACTGCTGCAGGTCGATGACGTCGGTGTCGAGATTACGCAGGCTCTTCTCGGTGTACTCGCGGATGTGGTCGGCCGGATAGGCGTCCGCGGCCGCCGTGTCGGCACTGGCAGGCCACCGCATGTTCTTCGGCGGAATCTTCGTGGCGATGCGGATGGGCGCGTGCGGATAGCGCCGCCGCGCCTCGCCGAGCAACTGCTCGCTCTTGCCGTGGCCGTAGACCCACGCCGTGTCGAAGAACGTGCAGCCGAGCACGATGGCGCGCCCGAGCGAGGCGAGCGACTCCTCGTCGTTCGAGCCGGTCCAGCCGCCCATGCCCCACATGCCGTAGCCGATCTCCGAGACCGGCCATCCCGTGCGTCCGAACGTGCGGTTCTGCATGGGGCGATCTTATCCGGAGGTTGGAGGTCACGGCTTGTAGCCACACCTGTGGCGCAGGTGGATGGCGACGAGACCGCGCAGCGGCAGTTCGTCGCGGCGCTCTTCGAAGTAGCAGGTCTCATCGGACCAGCTGCGCACGTCCGCCGACTCCTCGCGGCTGCGGAAGAGCACGACGCTCGGCGTGGTGAGTTCGCCCAGCCGGCGGACGATGTCCTTCACCGTGGTGCTGTCGGGGGCGTAGAGCACGTTGCGGCCGTCCATGGCCGACGCGGCCACCTGGTCGAGCCACCAGAGGTCGGTCACTACGTTCGCGTCTGGCTCCGCGTTCGCGGCAACGAAGTCCACCAGCCGGCCGTAGGTGGCCTTGGTACCGCGCAGCGAGCGATACGCGGCGCGCTGCACCCAGATGCCGGCCGCGAGTACCAGAAGGATTGCCGCGCCAGCGAGCAGACGGCGTCGCGGCAACTCCTGCAGCGTGTCGACGGCCAGCAGCACGAGCGGCACATACGCGAAGAGCAGATAGCGCGGCCCCCACTGTCCGCCGCCATCGTTCGGCGCGGCGGCAATCACGAACACCGTCGTCATCAGGGCGACGAGCCACAGGAACGTGCGTTCATGGCGCTCGGAGCCACGCGCCAGTCCAAGCACCGCCACGACCGCCGCCGGCGACACGCTCCAGAAGCCGGACGGGTGAACGGGGCCGCCGCGCGTCCACCGCGACGGCGACAGCCATCCGACCGCCACGTGCAGCCGTTCCGCCCACCACGACGTCCCAATCAGTCCGGCATTGGTGCCGACGTGAAGAGGCACCACCGACCCGGTGTGCCAGAGCGTATAGGCCTCGAGCGGCACCATCGCCAGCGCGATGCCGGCGAGCGCGATGGCGATCGATCGCCACGTCGGCCGATGCACCAGTGCTCGCGACGCGAGCATCACCGCAACCACGAAGCCGGCCGACTCGGGGCGAAGGACGATCGCGCCGCCCATGAGGAGCCCGGCAAGGAACGTCGGCACGGTGTCAGCGTGACGGCCTGGGTTCCCACGTGCCACGGCCAGCATCCACGCCGCGCCGGTCGTCCCCAGTGCCAGGGCTGGCGTGTGCTCCCAGAACTCCAGGCCGTAGAACAGGAAGGGGGTGCCGAGCGCCGCTGTGGTCGCAACCAATGCGACGGAGCGTCGCGGGTCGAGCACGAAGGCCAGCCATGCACACGCTGCCAGCGTGGCGACGACGCCGAGCGCAGGGAGCACGTAGAGGCCCCGCATTCCGAGCGTCGCCAGCAGAGGCGCCGAGAGCAGCGGGAATGCTTCAGAGGTCACGGCATGTGCGTGGGTGTTGTCGTGCACCGCGAAGAACGGCTCCACATGCGGAACCGCATCGCGGCCGATGCGCGGCAGTGGAATGTCGAGTGGGGTGGAGGGAGTGCGGAGGGCGGCGCGCGTGGCGATCAGCTTGACGCCAGGGTCGCCAACGAAGAACGCGTCCGGCCTCAGGTTCGAGGCCAGCAGTGCGAGCGCGATGGAGACCGCAACGAGCACGAGCGCCAGATGCTTCATGGGCAGTCCCACGGATCGGGGCAGTCGGCCGGACCCCGAAGGCCCGGCCCACCTCGAATGGCTAGCTCTTGCCGCCGGCCATCGAACCGAGGAAATCCTGGTTCGTCTTGGTCTTGCCCATCTTCGAGAGCAGCAGTTCCATCGCCTCGACCGGCGACAGCGGCGTCAGTACCTTGCGCAGTACCCAGACGCGATTGAGGTCTTCCTTCGGAATGAGGAGTTCCTCTTTGCGCGTGCCGCTCTTCTGGATGTCGATCGACGGGAACACGCGACGGTCCGTGAGCTTGCGATCGAGGTGAATTTCAAGGTTACCGGTGCCCTTGAATTCCTCGAAGATCACTTCGTCCATACGCGACCCGGTGTCGATGAGCGCGGTCGCCATGATGGTGAGCGAGCCGCCTTCCTCGACGTTGCGTGCGGCACCGAAGAAGCGCTTCGGCCGCTGCAGCGCGTTGCTGTCCACACCGCCCGACAGCACCTTGCCAGACGGCGGCACGATGGTGTTGTAGGCGCGTGCGAGGCGCGTGATGGAGTCGAGCAGGATGACGACGTCCTTCTTGTGCTCGACCAGGCGCTTGGCCTTCTCGATGACCATCTCGGCCACCTGGACGTGACGCTGCGCCGGTTCGTCGAACGTCGACGAGATGACCTCGCCGCGCACCGAGCGCTGCATGTCGGTCACTTCTTCAGGCCGCTCGTCGATGAGCAGGACGATGAGGTAGACCTCGGGGTGGTTGCGCGTGATGCTGTTGGCGATGTTCTGCAGCAGCATCGTCTTGCCGGTACGAGGCGGCGCAACGATGAGGCCGCGCTGGCCCTTGCCGATCGGCACCATCAGGTCGAGCACACGCCCAGCCAGGTTGTCGCTGTCGGTCTCGAGCTGGATGCGACCCTGCGGGTAGAGCGGCGTCAGGTTCTCGAAGAAGACCTTGTCCTTCGTGCGCTCCGGCGGCTCGAAGTTGACCGCTTCGACCTTGATGAGGGCGAAGTAGCGTTCGCCTTCCTTCGGCGAGCGGATCTGGCCCGACACCGTATCGCCCGTGTGCAGATCGAACTTGCGGATCTGCGACGGCGACACGTAAATATCGTCGGGACCTGGCAGGTAGTTGTAATCGGGGGCACGGAGGAAGCCGAAGCCGTCGGGCAGGGTCTCGAGGACACCTTCCGAGAAGATGAGGCCGCTCTTCTCAGCGCGCGCCTTCAGGATTTCGAAGATCAGCTCCTGCTTGCGCATCCCGGTGGCACCGGGCACGTCGAGCTGCTTCGCGATCTTGGTGAGGGCCGCGACGCTCATGTCCTTGAGCGTTGCCAGATCGATGCGTTCGATCTTCTCGGGTTTCTCGGCCGGCGCAGCGCCGCTCCCCTTGGTGTCCGGCTGCTGCGTGGTGGTTACGGCTGCCGGCTGTTCGCCAGCCTGTCGATCAGTTTCCACAGTTCGTCCAGTCCTTCACCGGTCACTGCCGAGACTGGCAGCACGGTGTTTTCAAACACGGATTCGAGTTGCTTGAGCGCGCGTATCCGTTGTCCGCGCGGAAGTTTGTCGATCTTGGTGCCCACGAGGGCCGTCGGTGCCGCGCGCTGCAGCCACTGCCAGGCCGCGCGGTCGTTGTCGAGTCCGGGATGCCGCGTGTCCACCAGCAGGATGGCGCTGATGTTGTCGCGGGAGAAGACGGCCTCGGTCAGCGCCTCGAACGTGGTGCTGTCCGGGACCTTCGACCGCCGCGCGTAGCCGTATCCCGGCAGATCCACCAGATTGAACGGCGCGGCTGACCCGCGCTGTACCCGGAATATGTTCGCCAGCCTCGTCTTGCCAGGCTCGGCGCTCGTCCGCGCCAATTTCTGCCGCATCAGTGCGTTGATGAGGCTCGACTTGCCGACATTCGACCGTCCAACCATGGCGATTTCCGGAAGACCGTCGTGGGGAAAGTCGCGGAGGCCAGCGGCCGAGGTGATGAATTCAGCGGTTATTTTCAAAGGCTGGTTTGGCGGGTCAGGCCGGCCGGGCAGGTGAGCTGGTTGTCGTGCCCACCAGCCGTACCGCCCAACCGTGCCCCACCTGCGCCTGTGTCAGTGCGTGATGGTGTCGTCGACGTCGGCGGTGTCGACCGGTTCGGCCTGCGCTTCGGCAGGAATCCGTCCGACCAGTGGTTCCACCAGCGCGATCTTCAGAACCTCGTCCATCGTCTGGACCATGTGGACCTTCAGGCCATCCAGCACGTTCTTCGGGATATCCGCCAGATCCCTTTCGTTGTCCTTGGGCAGGATGATGGTCGTGATGCCGGCACGATGCGCCGCCAGTAACTTCTCCTTCACGCCGCCGATCGGCAGCACCTTGCCGCGCAGTGTGATCTCGCCCGTCATCGCCACGTCCCTACGGACCGGCACACGGGAGAGCGCCGACACCAGCGCAGTGGCGAGGGTGATGCCAGCCGACGGGCCATCCTTCGGGATGGCGCCTTCCGGCACGTGCACGTGGATGTCGCTGCGGCGGCTGAAGTCGACCGGCAGGCCGTACTCGTCGGACTTGGTCCGGACGTAGCTCATCGCCGCCTGTGCCGATTCCTGCATGACGTCGCCGAGCTTGCCGGTGAGTGTCAGCTTGCCGCGGCCAGGCATCAGCGTCGCTTCGGTCACCAGGATCTCGCCGCCGACCTCGGTCCACGCCAGACCGGTCGCGATGCCGATCTCGTTGGTTTCTTCCGCCATCGTGCTGCGGTAGCGCGGCACGCCGAGGTACTGGGTGACCTTGTCGGGCGTGATGTCCTCGCTGAACGAGGTGCCTTCCACGACCACTTTGCGCGCCACCTTGCGGCAGATCGAGGAGATTTCGCGCTCGAGGTTGCGGACGCCGGCTTCACGGGTGTAGCGGTTGACGACCGTCTGCAGCGCGTCGTCGGCGAAGCGGATGTTGGCCTTCGTGAGACCCGCGTTCTCCACCGCCTTTGGCGCCAGGAACATCTTGCGATCTCGATCTTCTCGAGCTCGGTGTACCCGGCGAGTTGCAGCACTTCCATGCGGTCGCGCAGCGCCTGCGGGATGGTGTGCAGCACGTTCGCCGTGCAGATGAACATGACGTGCGACAGGTCGTACTCGACGTCGAGGTAGTGGTCGAGGAACGTGCTGTTCTGTTCCGGGTCGAGCACCTCGAGCAGCGCCGACGACGGGTCGCCGCGGAAGTCCATCGACATTTTGTCGACTTCGTCCAGCAGGAACACCGGGTTCATCGTGCCGGCCTTCTTCATCATCTGGATGATCTGGCCGGGGAAGGCGCCGATGTAGGTGCGGCGGTGGCCGCGGATTTCTGCTTCGTCGCGCACGCCGCCGAGCGACAGGCGGACGAACTTGCGGTTCATTGCGCGGGCGATCGACTTGGCAAGCGAGGTCTTGCCGACACCGGGAGGTCCGGAGAAGGTGAGGATGGTCGCCTTCGGCTTCTTGACGAGCGCACGCACGGCGAGGAACTCGAGGACGCGTTCCTTGAGCTTGTCGAGGCCGTAGTGGTCCTCGTTCAACACCGCTTCGGCGTGCTTCAGGTCACGGCTCTCGCGCGTCTTCTTGTGCCACGGTACCGCAATGAGCCAGTCGATGTAGTTGCGCGAGACGGTGGCCTCGGCCGACATCGGCGGCATCGCTTCCAGCCGCTTGAGTTCCTGGATCGCCTTCTCCTCGACGTCCTTCGGCATCTTCGAGGTCTCGATCTTCTTCTTCAGCTCGTCGACCTCGTTGCCCTTCTCGTCCTTGCGCCCCAGTTCCTTCTGAATCGCCTTCATCTTCTCGTTGAGGTAGTACTCCTTCTGCGCCTTCTCCATCTGCTTCTTCACGCGAGACTGGATGCGGCGGTCGACCTGGAGCTTGTCTACTTCGATTTCGAGGATGCCGGCAATGCGGTTGAGTCGCTCGATCGGCGAGATGATCTCCAGCAGGTTCTGCTTCTCGTCGACGCCGACCAGCAGGTGCGCGGAGATCGTGTCGGCCAGCTTGCCCGGATCGTCGACCCGGACCGCGGCGACCATGGCGTCGTAGTTCAGGTTATTCGAGAGCTTCACGTACTGCTCGAATAGCGAGACCACGCGGCTCATCGTGCCTTCGACGTCGCCGCTGCTGTCGCGCTGCTTCGGCAGCACCTTGACCACGACGCGGTAGAAGCCCTTGTCTTCCTTCCACTCGATGGCGCGGGCACGCTCGACACCTTCGACGAGCACCTTGATGTTGCCGTCGGGCAGCTTGAGGCTCTGGACCACGTTCGCGACGCAGCCCATCGTGTAGATGTCTTCGGGCTGCGGGTCGTCGGTCGACGCGTCATGCTGCGCCGCGAGGAAAATCCGCTTGTCCATCAGCAGCGCGTGCTCGAGGGCGCGCGTCGAGCTGGGCCGTCCAATGACGAACGGCATCATCATGTGCGGGAAGACGACCACGTCCCGGAGCGGGACGATCGGCAGGGTCTCGTAGACTTCGAGGGTGTTTTCCATGGGATTGGATTGCTGACTGCGACAGGCTAATTGCCCAGGTGCATCGGCGCTACGGCAGTCGATCAGCGAGATCGATCAGCGAGGCGCCATCAGCACTGGGCAAGTTCACGAGAGCGGGCGTCAGCCCGCCTTCTCGATGAGCGCGATCGGCTTGTCCTTGGCCATCACGATTTCGCGCGTGATCGTCACTTCCCTGACCTTCTTCTGGTTCGGCACCTGATACATCAGGTCGAGCATCAGGTCTTCGATGATCATCCGGAGGCCGCGCGCGCCGATCTTCCGTTCGAGCGCCGCCTCGGCGATCGCCTCCAGCGCATCGTCCGAGAAGCGGAGCTTGACGTTCTCGTACTCGAACAGCTTCTGGTATTGACGCGTGATGGCGTTGCGTGGTTGCGTCAGAATCTGGACCAGCGCCGCCTTGTCGAGCTCGTGCAGCGTGCCGATGACCGGCAGGCGGCCAACGAACTCCGGAATCAGGCCGTACTTGATGAGATCCTGCGGCTCGAGCTGTTCGAGCGCCGCACCAGGCTCGCGACTGGCCATCCCCTTGACGTCGGCCTTGAAGCCGAGCGTCTTCTTGCCGACGCGACGCTCGATCGACTTGTCGAGGCCGACGAACGCGCCGCCGCAGATGAAGAGGATGTTGGTCGTGTCGACCTGGAAGAACTCCTGGTGCGGGTGCTTGCGGCCGCCCTGCGGCGGGACGTTGGCCACCGTGCCCTCGAGGATCTTCAGCAGTGCCTGCTGGACGCCCTCGCCCGAGACATCGCGGGTGATGGAGGGGTTCTCGTCCTTGCGGCAGATCTTGTCGACTTCGTCGATGTAGATCATCCCCTGCTGCGCCTTCTCGATGTCGCCACCGGAGGCCTGGAGCAACTTGAGGATGATGTTCTCGACGTCCTCGCCGACATAACCCGCTTCGGTCAGCGTGGTGGCGTCGACGATGGTGAAGGGGACGGACAGCAGCTTGGCCAATGTCTGCGCGAGCAGCGTCTTGCCCGTGCCGGTCGGTCCGATCAGCAGGATGTTCGACTTGCTGAGCTCGATGTCGTTGCGGCTACGCGGCTGCTTCTGGATCTCGATCCGCTTGTAGTGGTTGTAGACCGCGACGGCGAGCTTCTTCTTGGTCCGATCCTGGCCGATGACGTACTCGTCCAGGAACTTCTTGATTTCCTGTGGGGTGGGCAGCGAGGTCCGCGTGCCGCGGTTCTCGAAGCGATTGTCGTCCGCAATGATGTCGTTGCAGACTTCGACGCACTCGTCGCAAATGAAGACCGTCGGGCCCGCGATGAGCTTGCGGACATCGTTCTGGTCTTTATTGCAGAACGAGCACCGGAGAACCTCCGCTTCGCCGCTTTTCTTCACCATTTGGGGCTCCTACGCCCTTTTGCGGATGACGTCATCGATAATACCGTATTCCTTGCCCTGATCGGCCGTCATGATGTAGTCGCGCTCTGTGTCGTCCTCGATGCGCTTGACCGTCTGGCCGGTGTGCTGGACAAGGATGCCGTTCAGGCGCTCGCGCATGCGCAGGATTTCGCGCGCGGCGAGGTCGATATCGGTGGCCTGACCGCTCAGCCCCTGCATCAGCGGCTGATGAATCAGGATGCGCGAGTTCGGCAGCGAGAAGCGCTTGCCCTTCGCGCCGGCCGCCAGCAGCACGGCCGCCATCGACGCCGCCTGACCGATGCAGTAGGTCTGCACGTCCGGCTTGATGAACTGCATCGTGTCGTAGATCGCCAGACCCGCCGTGATGGAACCACCAGGGCTGTTGATGTACAGCAGGATGTCCTTGTCCGGATCTTCAGCCTCGAGGAACAGCATCTGCGCGATGACGAGGTTCGCGATCTGATCGTCGATGGGCGTCCCGACGAAGATGATGCTGTCCTTCAGCAGGCGCGAGAAGATGTCGTAGGCGCGCTCGCCACGGTTGGTCTGTTCGACCACCATGGGCACGAGCTGCGCGCGCGGATCGGGAAGCTGATGACGCATAAGCGTTAGCGGTTCGGCGTGAAAGCGCTCTTGTTTTCGGGAAAAGGCGAGCGGGAAAGGGGCTTACTCTCCGGAAATTGTAACACGCGCCATAACATGATCAACCGACTTCTCCCGGCGCAAACCGGCGTAAATACGGGAGATTCCGCCCTCTTTCTCGAGCGTGGCACGAACCGCGGCGGCGCTCCGGCCGGTCCGTTCCGCGTAGCGCCCGATCTCCTGTTCGATCTCCTCGTCCGACACGGCGACGGCCTCCTTGCGGGCGACCTCATCCAGTACGAGGGCGCCGCCGACGGCTTCCTTCGACACCGCACGCTGGCTCTCCCGGAACGCCGCCCAGTCGATGCCCGCCTGACGGGGGTCGAGGTTCTGCTGCATCAACCGGCTGGCGAAGTCCTCGAGGCGACGGTCGATCTCACGCTCGATGAGCGACTCCGGAATCTCGAACGGCACCCGTGACGCCAGCGCCTTCATCAGTTCGCCGCGCAGTTCGTTCTCGACGGTGTGCGTCGCCTCGTGCTCGAGGTCGGCGCGGACACGCGTCCTGAGCGCCTCGATGTTCTCGAACTCACCCATGTCCTTGGCGAACTCGTCGTCGAGCTCCGGCAGGTGGCGACGCTTGATCGCCTTCACCGTGACGGTATACGAGACGCTGGTGTTCGCCAACTCCCCGTTCGGGTAGTCCGCCGGGAATGTGATGGAGAACGACTTGACGGCGCCGTTTTCGAGACCGAGCAACTGGTCGTCGAATCCGGGCGGGTTGGCCTTGGCGCCGAGCTCGATCGCCACGTCCTTGTGCGCGTCGCTGGCGCCGGTCGCATCGGTGCGGTCGATGTCGACGGTGACCACGTCGCC
>Ga0209296_1002664_pt1 | contig 12615 bp, 9 predicted proteins | sample S_130206_EF_Meta_FD_187319 | JGI IMG/M metagenome (GOLD analysis project Ga0209296, IMG submission 187319) | Freshwater microbial communities from Lake Simoncouche, Canada to study carbon cycling - S_130206_EF_MetaG (SPAdes) (version 2) | ecosystem: Environmental > Aquatic > Freshwater > Lake ...
TAATATTATAATGATGATATATATTATATTAGCATTATTTATAATTGTTATAGCATCTGCAGCATATTTAATATATGACTTTTTTATTTACACTTATGAAACCAGTGCGAGAAGCGCGAGCGGCGTGAATATTAATTTATTAGAGGAGGATGCTCAGGCTACTGAGGATATTACTGAGAATTATGAAAATAATGATCATATATATTTTATGACTTATAAGGATACTGCCAACTTTTTTGCAAATGACGCTGATATGTATGTGCGCAATATGACGGATTTAGATTTACACGCACGGAAAGTAAAAACACATATGGAATATATAAATAATATTGAAGATACTGCTATTTCTTTTACAGAAGAAGAAAAGGGGCTGCTAAAAAGATGTGCTGAAAACGCTGATATATATTTAAGAAAAGAGACTTTCAAGGAATTGAAATATATGAAATATATGAAATATATGAAATATGAGGCTTATATTAATGGTAATAATATAGCGGAAATTAAATGGGTATTTGCTAACACATATACAAACCGTTTTAATGATATACTTAAGGAAAATGAGGAAGGATTGCCGCATACGCGTGAAAATGTTATATTTTTATCTAAAAATGTTTTAAAAAACGATGAGTTAAACTTAACAAATACTTTGATACACGAGAAGATCCATATATATCAAAGATATAATTCAAAAATATTTGACAAAATAATGCGTGAGATGGGTTTAAAAGAATTAGACAAAAAATCATATAAATTTGCTAAATATATCCGGTCAAACCCTGACACTAACAATAAAATATATTACGCGGCTACCGCTGCTACCGCTGCTACCGCTGCTACAGAAGCTGCAGAAATAGATGAAGAGAGTATAATGGTATGTTTATATAGAAATAATAAACCCAATGGTATTAATGATGTAATACATACTAATTACGCAAAAGAGCATCCATATGAAAAGATTGCTTATGAAATTGCAGAAAACTTTTATAAAAATAATAAGGATAAATATATAAATATATAAATATATAAATATATAAGATATAGTAATAGTATAGAATTATGGAAGAAGTTATTAAGCAAGCACCTGAACATATTTCTAAGGAAGATATTGAAACCATTTTTAAAAAGAATAATGATAATGTTATAGATACTTTAATAGAATTATGGGATATTGAAGCTCCTAAAGATACAACCGACAGTAATCCCGAAGAGATTGATTTAACAACTCCAGAAAATAAATGGGCAAATATAAGGGATGTTTGCGACTCTTATGATTTACAAATGAAGGTGCATATGAATAATATGAAAAGCAAGACGATGATCTAATGCATTTGGACAATATAAATTATTTTTATTTGAGATATATTGAGATATTATATATTATATAATATTAAATGGCTATTCAAAAATATGAATTTAGAGAGATTACACAAATCATTAAGGAGGTTTTTCCTCCTGTTCCTTGTACTAATATATACTGCAAGTTAAATATAAATTCATTAAAAGGATATTATAATTATTCAATGGGACTTATGGGTGGTAATAAATACGCTTTGAAGCGGCTTAAAAAAATAGTAAAAGGTGGTAATTCGGGTGATGATGATTTAGATTTTTTATCAACATCCAAATATTTATATTATAACACTGATAAAAAAGAATATTAATATCCTTTATATAATTAGATTTAATAAGATTAAGATTATAAATGTTTCAAAATTTTCAATTAGAAATGTTTATAATGATATTATTATTACTTATTATAATTTCTATGACACCTTTAATAGAGTTAAAATACCATAGCGATTTATATGATAATATTGACGCATTTAATAAATATTGTTTGAATAATGACATCAAATTAATCAACGAGCTGGATGTGAAAGAGACATATATGTGGAATATGTGCAAGTATATCTTGGATTTTGATAATTTAGCCAACTTTTTTTACAAGAAGGACGACAGCAATAGCAGCAACAAGGAAGATTATGCTCCGCTCAACCGGAATGTTAGCATAATCACGATTAATAACATTAATATAGATAATATTATGAAAATATACAACTACTATTTATATATGTCATTGCCGTTTTTTATATTACTAATAGCATTTTTTATTAGCCAACTATATTTTTTTATATCTATAAATGCTGATGATGATTTAAAAATATGTATGGCGGGCAGTAGCAATATTGAAATTCAAGATTGCTTTCGCTATTACACATATATGTTATTTGTATATATTCTATTACTTATAATCTTCTTCTCAATAATACTAAAGAAATTAACGGAGTTATACGCGGATACTGATGCCTACGAATATCTAATGTTGATGAAAGAGTTTGACATCCTTTTAAAGGAAAACAATACCGCGAATGCCGCGATTGTAGATATTATAAAGACGCATTCTAAAAGCAAAATTAATGACATATCATATACGACATTAAATAATAGCGCGGTATCAACTGAGATTTTAAAAATATATAACAAGGACAAGTTGAAAAAATACGATAATAATAATAACTACAAGATAACACTACATAATATTGAAAAAATGGATTATTATAATAGCGATGATGCAAAGAATAAAATCAAGGCCAAGGTGGAGGATATCTTTAGATTTATATATGTATATATTATATTCCTAATAGTCCCCCTATATATACTTTCAATATCGCTGCAAGGAAACTATGTATATCTATTATGTGTTATAATAGCTATAATAATATTCAGCACATCTGTGTATAATGTTTACAATACTTTGCAAAACTAAACTAATATCATAATATCACAGAATCTCTTACAATATCTTTTTTTCTTTCTAAGGTTTAAAGTAAAAAATACAAATTATGTTTGCTTCCACTATAAATCTTACAATATTTATAATGATGATTATAATCTATTTAAATGAGCTGAAAAATGTATCAATGTTTGTCTTCAATTTCAATTATATTAAGGATTTGTCAAAAATAATAATGGAACAGAAATGTAATAACATCTATTGCGAAGCAGAAACAGACAGATATCAAATTGCAAAGAACAGTTATAAATTATTATTACCCAATGATATATTTAATTCCAAGACTTATACTATTATGGTTTTCATAATATCAATAATGATATATCTATATTACTATTATCTGCTATTTGATTCTACAGATAGCAATAAATTATACCATTTTCTTGCGCTTCATCTTATATTATTGACAATTTTAATTAGTATGATAATACTCAGGTATGTCCCTCACGATGAAGCAGGATACTTAAACTATTTCAAGGAATTTAATAATCCCGAAAATTCTTTCGCTACATTTATTAAATTTTTTAAATTTTTTATTTGGGTTTCTATGGGTCTCATTCCAATAATTATAATTATGATTAAAAATAATAATAGTATTTTTATGTCTGCTAATGTAGCCATTCCTTTGTTTATGAAAATATTATGCTATTTGTTATCACTTGTTCTCCTATTTAATTTAATGAATATAGTGATGAGTTTCCGCACTAATACAAAACCTATTTTAAAGACTAAGTCATTATCTTGGTCTCTCCAAAAATCTTTTGAAAAATTATATAATGACTTTACAGAAGGCGAAAAGGTAGTATTAGAAGCTGGTATTAAAGTTGAATGGGATATATTTATAGCTTTAAAAGATACAGTTATAGCAAGTGGAACTGCAACAAGTGAGCAAAAAATATCATATATTATAAATATATTCATTGCATTTAATGAATTAGCAAAGATTACTTTGAAAGGATTTACTATTAATGAGAAGGATATTAATAGTAATTATATAAAAGATTTAAAAAATACAATAAAGGATAATAATACTAATTTGAAAGCAGTCGCTGCTCCTACTATTGATACAAAGGTTTCAAATGTAGCTCTGATATATGATAAAACTGTAAAGATACCCGCCACTTACAATTATACTAAAGAAGATTTAGAAGAAAAACAATATTTAGATGAACACACCACTAATAGTAATGATAATAATACGGATTACATATATACAGCGGACATATCATACGATAGCCCTAATCTATTTTATGAGAAATACTGGGATGTTAACTTTGGATCTATGTGGAAGTATGACTATTTTGTGCCTACAATACTATTTGCTGATTATAAACCGAATTTATATAAGATTTTTATGATAATTGTTATTGTTATTATAGGTATTTTTATTATACACGGAATAGCTATGTTTGCAAAAACAGAAGGAATAGACTATAGCTTATTATATACTATATTACAGCCGTTGATTATGCTTATATTTTTAATAGGATTTATATTATTATTTATTAATTTCAATACTTGGTTTAATAAATATGTGGTTTATATGTGTCTTGATAGTAGCTATAAGAGGTCTTTAAATAAACTTAATAATATCGTAACGCCATACATAAGAATGTATGATAACAAAATAATAAGAGGCAATAAAACTTACATACGCCATTATATTATTGCTAATGTATTTTATTCAATACTGAGTGGTAATATAAAATTGAATGATGGGGGTGATTTAAATCCTACATCAGAGCAAAGTAGTGCAATAACCAATAGAGATAAAATAACAGCCGCATATGATGCAGCAAAAAAAGCTAATGAACATATAATATTATTGCTTACAAATTTAAATGATGTTCAATCTAAACCAAATGCAGCCCAAAAAGAAAAAGTTAAAAATTCTGCAGATGTTCTATATACACCTCTTTTAGGTGCTGTAGCTGAAGCGGGTTCAGCAACTGTAGCTGAAACTACGGCAAAATCAGCATATTATAGGAGTGAAAAAATAACAGCTTTTATTGCTGCATTAAATGATCTTAATACAAAAATAGGTGAAATTGTTATTACTGATATTACAGCTGCTAATTTTTCTACAAAATTACCAGGTATTAAGACTAAAGTTGACGCTATAATAACAAGTCAAGTTGCTTCATTAAGTACGGCACAGAGTAGTGTCCTTGCATCAAAAGAAATAAGTTCTGAAACAAGTGGTATTGTTGATAGTGCCAAAGAATCTGTTACAACTCTGCAGACACAAATAAACACTATAACAGCTACTGGAGCTACTGGAGCAAATGATATAAGTAGTATTAAAGCAAAAGTTAAAAATGCAAAAAGTTTGGTTGCTTATGCAAAAAATATAGTGGATGATGCATATAGATTACAATTAACTTCTGTAGATTCTGCAACAAAATTAAAAAATTCTTTAATTACAGTTAATACTACAGAAGCTGTTGATCTTACTGCTGCTAATACTGAACTAACTATTAAAACAACTGCAAACGCATATTACAAAAAAGTAAGAGAAGCAAAAGGATTATCAGACACAGCATTAAGGGATGCAGAATTAGCAAAAAACGCTGAAATTAAACTTAACCCTGATTCTTCACCATTAGCGCCCATTGATGAAGATACAAAGGAGACCAAATATTATGATATCTCAAGAATTAAAGAAAATAGATTGAAATTTGCAAATATGAATAACAGTATCCTTAGCAATGATAATGAATATAGAGAATATTACAAAGGTTTATATGACAATATATATCAGGAAACTTACACTGAAACACAGGCTGAAAAATTATACAAAGTATTTAAAGATATTTTTACAAAACCTGATGGTGCTGCAAATAATATAACAGCTGAGGCAGGAATAGACGCTTACTTTAAAAATCTTATCATTACTAAGGATGCAGGAGCTAAAAAGGAAGGAACTATTGACAAGATTTATTTAATTATTAAAAAATGCATTGATTTATTTGATGAAGAAAAGTTTAATAATAATTTAATATATTATAATAATCCCGAAAACAAACAAAAAGGGATTGACATTGACTCTTATGCTAAGTTTAAATTTTATAAATACGGAGACAATGTTATACCTTATAAATTTATATTAAATTTAAAGACGACTACAGAATATGATAACTTTGTGAAGGATATAAAGACTGTCGCGATGGCAGATTTCAATAAATATACAGATTCTACAGATATAACAAAAATATTAGAAGAAAACGACGAAGAGGATTTACTAAGTCAGGCGTCTGATATAGAAAAGAAACAGGATAAGAATTTGATAAAAATAATTGCAAAGTATTTATTAATTCTCGGGCATATAAATTATAATAGGATTGAATATAGTAGTGATGCCACAAAAAAGCAGGAAATATATGAAAAGAAATCATATTATTTATATAGATTATTTTCAAATATACTATATGATGATACATATGATATTAATGATACCTTTAAAACATCACCTGCGCCAACTCTTCTAATAACAAATGCAAAATACTATAATTTAACATATATATACAATTATTTAGAAACAAAGTATGTCGTTATATCCCCTAATAGTAATAAGAATTATTTGATAAATATCATTAAGAGTATTAATAATAAGATCAATGACGACGATAAGACAATGAATACTGATGCCAAGAATGCGCGATATTTATTTCGTGAAAAAATAAATAACAAGAATAACCCCGAAGAATACGATAACGAAGAAGATATTCTAACTATTGCCAATAATATATCAACGAGCTCTTTCATTGCGACATATGTATGTAATATTGTTGTATTAACATTGTATTTTATAATTATATCTTTCAATATTAAAAAATCTTTTTAACTATTTAAATAATCTTTTTAACTATTAAATATAGATAATATTATACTTACAATGGGTGATGAAAAAATTTGCAACAATATAAAGTGTGATAGCTATAATAGTTATTATGATGAATCTAAAAAAGAAGATAAAAAAGACAGCGAACATAATTGCTGCTATGATTTAAAAACAAAACTACACGAATTTTTGCAAACAGACAACTATATGTTAGACTATAAGAACCTTTTTAAGAAGGAAGAAAATGTAGACAGATTGAAAGTATTATATAGTAAATTCTTCCAACCATATAGTGTTTTACAAAATAACAAAGTATGCGCTGAAATTAATGAGAAATATTTTGATATTTTTGGAATTATACCTTTAGAATTAATACCTGCATCATATATACCATTTAATTATAAAAATTATGATATGAACTTGGATAGGCTCAAAAAAGGTGAAATATTTTTTGAGGATGATTACAAAAGGGTCTTTGTTGATTATAATCAACACCCCGATGCTCTTGATAAAACCTATATTAGCGAGAAAGATTTAAAGGAATATTTAGAGTTTTGCCTAAAGGACAAATTAAACAACCCGAAGTCAATATTCAACGCTTATTCAATATATACGATGACATTTTTAGTATGCCTATTATGGTTTTTTATTGTTATAATGATGCTATATGTGCTGTTTTACTATTATAGGGATATATATTCATATATTCTATTATTTACTACTATTCTCTTAGTATTAATAGCTATTATTTGGAAAATGATTTATATACTTAATATAGATTAGATTAAATACAATTTATTATCTATAATACGATTAAGGAAGTGCAATATAATGTCTATTGAAGAGAAAGATAAAGAAAAAGATAAATCAATTTACAATTACAATATGATCTTCAACAAGATTGGTAATAATAACAGCGAGGAAGATAATAAATTTAATACAGACCTGATAAGCGATCTTGATTTACAAAATTTTGACCCGAGGAGATATGAATATTATACAAACTTACTAAAAATATATAACGAAGACCCAGATACATTATTCAACTTATTGAATAAATATAATAGCATAAAATACACAAAAGAAGATGAAAAGAAACTAATAAGACAAATATATGATTATGCAGTAAAATATGCAAAGGCAAAGAAAGCAGATGATGATTGGAAAAAAGGAACACCAACAATAGCGACTGAGCAAGGAGGAGGAGGAGCACCAGGAGCAGCAGGAGCACCTGTAGGAAAAGAAGCAGCAGAAGCACCAGGAGACGGAGCAGGAGCAGCAGGAGATGGAACAGGAGCACCAGGAGCATCAGGCAAATTTAAAAAAGCTGGAAAAGATGTTATTACTTCTAATAAAGTTGTTGATGCATTTAAAAACAACGCAGAAACTGCAAAACTAACACCTATTGAACTATTGATAAAAGGGCTAAGCGATAAATTAAATAATGTCCTCCCTAATCCTAATGAAGATGAAGCCACCAGTGCAAAATATACTGATACCTTTGTAAATGATTATAATGATGAAAAGAAATCTCCAGAAGAAAAATTAAAAGAAATTGAAAAGAAAAATGTAGATAAATTGAAAAATACATATAAAGAGAATGATACAATAAAACTTTCTCCAAAAAAAGAAGCTACTCCACCACCACCACCAGCACCAGGAGACCCACCACCACCAGCACCAGGAAACCCACCAGGAAACCCAACAGGAAACCCAACAGGAGTCCCAACAAGAGGCCCAACAGGACAAGAACAACAACCGGAAGAAGATAAATTATTAATGGGAGCTATTGTATTAGATTTAATAGGAAATCTACCTGTCTCAGAACAATCACCACCAGCACCAGCACCACCACCAGCACCACCACCAGCACCAACACCAGCAGCCGCAGAAAATAAAATATTAGACAGTGCTTTCAATTTATTACCTGGTTTATTAAAAAATATAGATGAAGATGAATTATTAAAGCAAGCTCTTGAATTATCACAGAAAATTTTAAATAATATTAATAAAATAGAAATAAAAGAACAAGGAAAAAGAACAATATTAGATGATGCTGTTGATTTATTACCAACATTATTACATAAAGAACCAGCAGAGCCAGCAGAAGAAAGCACATTATTAAATAGTTCATTTGGTTTATTACCAACATTATTAAATATAAAAGCAGATGCAGCACCAGCACCAGCACCAGCAGAAGAAAGCACATTATTAAATAGTTCATTTGAATTATTACCAAAATTATTAAATATAAATGCAGAAGCACCACCAGTGCCACCAGCACCACCACCAGTGCCACCAGCACCAGCAGAAGACAAAGAAATATTAGACAATACATTAGACTTATCAAAAAAACTTTTAGTTCCTGGTGCAGCACAAGAAGGAGGAAAAAAGAAAATAAAAGGAGGGGCAATTGACAAATACAGTGATGATATTTTAAAGATGCAATATTTAAATACCAAACGCTATAATAATGTAAAAAAAGCTGATATTGAGGATTATAGGAAAGAGCAAAAAATCCGTAAATACAATATTGTTCCTACTGAAACAAGTAATAAAATTGAGCAATTATCTAATGATATTGATGTATATAATGATAAAATAGAAAAAAATAATGATGATGACAAATATATTATTCAAAAAATAAAAATTTTTGAGAATGACCCTAAAAATCCTATAGAAGAATTAGCTTTAACTTTTGATGATAGAATAGTATTTATTATTGCTACTTTTTTTATTAGATATATAACTATAATTATGGTTCAATGGTGTATAGATATTAATATTATTAAAACATTTTATGAAGGATTTATATATTATGCCGTAATATACATATTAATATTTTGGTTTATTGTGCTATTTGTTAATATAGATAATACATATGATGTAAAATATATGAACTTTAACGGAGTTATAAATAGTATCCGCACATTATTTTACTATTTTTATATGGGAACAAATGGAATATCGCGGCTACTTATTCATACCTCCCTAATAATAATATTAATAATAATACCTATAATATTAAATATTAAAGGCAAAGTTGAATTCAAAGACGAAGACCAAAGCGAGGCTGTCGTAATACTTGCTTATGAAGAGCGAAAGCAACTATCAAAATCTCTATCATTATTTACAATGTTCATATGGTTATTTACAAGTATAATAGCAACCAAATTTTAGTATATTATATATCTCTAATTATTTTAGAAAGGATACAATAAGTAAATGGATGGGAATCTACGCTATATATCTTTGCAATATATCAAAGGAGATAATTACGAGGAAATAACCTGTTTCAAATATGCAGAAATAATGAAACTATTAGGTGGTGATGATGTTGCTGAGGCAGCTCCTGCTGTTCCTGCTGATGCTGCTGTTCCTGCTGCTCCTGCTGCTCCTGCTGCTCCTGCAGATGCTGCTGATCCTGCTGCTCCTGCAGATACAAATAAAGTTAAGATGCAATTAAAAAAGAATCCTTTAAAATTATATTTTGAATTAACTGATACAAAAGAAGAAGAAAAGTGTAAAATTGGTGAAACTTTTTTAAACGATTTAGTAAACTATTATAATTTCAAAGATATAAAGAGGATTTTAATAAAAGCAAAAAAAACTACAGAGGAATTTATAGATGAAGATAAAAAAAATACTAAAGATATTGAAAATCTGAAGATAATTAAAGATAAAATTAAACTTTTTGAAAATATAAATTCCGTCTTATCTCCATCAACAGGATCAGTAATAAAGATAATAAAAAAGAAAATGGACAAGGATTCTGCAGCAAGTGATGATATTAGTAAGGAAAAAAGAAATAAAATTAAGGATTTGTTAGAAGAATTAACAAAAGAAAATACAACACCTCAAGTGACAGATGAAAAAGATATCAGTAAAATTAAAGAAGACTTAAAAAATGCAACTGATTTAAAAACTTTCAAACTAAAGAAAGAAGAATTAAATGATGCTTTATTTAAAGAACTTCAACAATCTGCAACCAATTTATTAGAAGATCTTCGTAATTATGATAGTGATGACAGCGAAGAAAATAAGGAAAATGAAGCTACCAAATTACCAATTTTTAAAGTTAAACTAAACGAATTACATACGCGCTTATTTCAAGATATAAAGGATAAGCAGAAGGAGTTAGATGATAAAAAGGAGGCATTAGATAATTTAATGAGATTATATAAAACCTATATTAAATATTGTAAAATTAATATGGAAAATTATGAAAAACTGTTTAAGTATAATGAAATTAGTAATATTGATGAGGCTTTTATGATTGAATCGTATTCAAAGTTTTTAAAGAAATTGATGAAATTAAAAGAAAATTTGGAAAGCAAAGACACAGGGAAATTGAAGCGACTTTTAGTGGATACCTTTAACAGGTTATTTAATAAACATGGCATTGACCCAAATAAAACATTAAGTAAAGAAGATAATGAATATATAATAAATCTTATATTACAATAGCAAGTTTTTTATTATTATTATTTTTATTATTATTATTATTTTTATTATTATTATTATTATTTTTATTATTATTATTATTTTTATTATTATTTTTATTATTATTATTTTTATTATTATTTAACTTAAAAATACAAGAAAAAAGAATGAAACAATGAAAGAAAGCATATATCACATATATAACATATATGCATATAATTTAATTGGAATAGGCAAGGCCGCCCATACCAGAAAGGATACGGAGAACATTGTAATTCACGGCATATACACTGATTATACCGGGGATGCTTGAGGATAATGATAAAACAGCGGTATCAATACGGGACATATTAAGAGTGCCACTGGGTTGATGCTCCTCGGGTTTAAGAGCAAAAGAATATACATTGATACCTTGGTGATACTTGTTAGGAGTATTTTCGTGATGCTGATAGGGTTGAACAAGTGTGAAATAATCACCCTTGCGAGTCGCAAAGCGATCATTGCCGTTAAGCATTATCTTGGCATTAGTAACCGGGTTGGTAGAGTCAAGATGGTCGTTATTATTAACAGAACCACCAGCAGTTGAATAGTTATTCCAATAAATATCACCAGTGCTCTTCTTGATAGTCCATACTAATTCCTTGCAGGGATGATTGAAATTCATTCTTATGCTTTTCATTGATTCTCCAGTGGAAGTTATTGAGTCAGCGCCAGTGAATTGAAGTTGCTCAATAAGATATTCGTGGGATAGCTGGGCAAATCGGCGACGCTCATCAGTGTCAAGGAATATGTAATCAACCCATAGATTAGCCTTATCTAAGACAATAGATCCACTGAGGCTGGTATGCTTATTATTTACATAAGAAGTTGTTCCTGTTAATTTAGTTTCTTCTTCAAAAGTATAGTTAGTTTCACCAACATCTTTCATTGCGGCTTCGCTTTCATATTCAATATTGATTTTTACTTCGTGATATTGAAGAGCGATTAAAGGAAGCGCGAGACCTACATTGCGACAGAACCAGAATTCAAGGGGAACATAAAGTTCATATGTCTTAGTGGCTTCAAGTTTAGTTGAGATATTTCGTGCATTAGCACCGACCATAACATTATATCCATCGCGCTTTCCAACGGGAAGAGAGAGTTCATTCCAAATATATAGCCATTCAGAGTAATGCTTATCTATGCGCTGACCACCGATTTCAAGTTCTATGGTTTTTAAAAGCTTTTGACCAAAGTTAGGAACAAGTGCTACAGAGTTTCCTCCAGAAGCTGATGTATTCTTAATTACACCATAAAAATACACGCGATGAATTAAATCACCATTACGAGTTATTTGGAAACTTGCGCGAGAGCCAAGAGAATTACTACCGGTTGATGTTTGTTCAATAGCTTCAATAGCGAAGTTAGTATGACGGCGATATACAACCTTGAAGAAGGTAATTTGAGGATTACCAGTTAAATAAACATCCTGTGCTCCATAAGCTACTAATTGAAGAAGACCACCACCCATTTACGCTATATTCTTTATACTATTAGA
>Ga0209296_1002665_pt1 | contig 12614 bp, 12 predicted proteins | sample S_130206_EF_Meta_FD_187319 | JGI IMG/M metagenome (GOLD analysis project Ga0209296, IMG submission 187319) | Freshwater microbial communities from Lake Simoncouche, Canada to study carbon cycling - S_130206_EF_MetaG (SPAdes) (version 2) | ecosystem: Environmental > Aquatic > Freshwater > Lake ...
AAGATGCCCTTAAACAGGCTATTGGGGATGCGGTCAGAGCAGAGAGCAAGGCCGCCAAGAAGTAATCAACAGCGATTACGTGGGGGCAATTTGCTGGAGTGCATAGCCCCCGCCTAACATGGGTACTTATTCACAGTGAGTGCGAGTGATCGCAGGTGGATAGCGACGCGGGGTGGAGCAGCTCGGTAGCTCGCTGGGCTCATAACCCAGAGGTCGTAGGTTCAAATCCTGCCCCCGCTACCAATTCAGAAATCGGTTTACTTAAAATTTCGCAAGCGCAAATAACAATTCAGAAATTGGCTTACTTAAAATTTCTTTATTTAAAATTTCGCAATCGCAAAGAATTAGTGACTACGAAAATACTTGAAAGCGCCATCGCTGCTCCTGCATACATTGGAGAAAGCAATCCGGCTGCTGCAATTGGAATTCCAATTGCGTTGTAAGCAAAAGCCCAAGCAAGGTTTCCCTTAATAATTCGCAAAGTCTTTCGTGAAAGTTTCAGTGCTGTGATTGCAGAAGTTAAATCTGAGCGAACTAAAGTTATATCTGCAACAGCGATAGCGGTATCGGTACCAGTTCCCATCGCCATACTTAAATCTGCGCTGGCAAGTGCTGCGGCATCATTTACGCCATCACCAATCATCAGCACATGATGACCGCTGGCTTGTAACTCTTTAATTGCAGCAACTTTTTGATCTGGTAATACTGCAGCTCTTACATTCTCTGCTGCGATATTTGCTTCTTGAGCAATTGCATTTGCGGCTTGCAAAGAATCTCCACTTATCAACCATGGAGTGATCCCGAATTTTCTAAATTTTGCAATTGCTGGCGCAGAGTCAACTTTTATTGAATCACCAATTGTAAATATTGCGCGGGCCTGACCATCCCATGCTAAAAGAATTGTGCTTTTTCCTGCAGCGGTAGCTGAGTTTAAAAGTTCTGAGATTGCTTTTGTAAATGGTGCAGTTCCGTAAGAAATTGCAGTAGGTGATCCAACAAGTGCAGTGTACTTAACACTGTCTATCTCTACTCGACCCGCTATACCTCTTCCCGGAGTTGCTAAAAAGTCACTTACCGATACAAGAGTAGATTTATCAGCACCATTATTTATCGCATACTTAACGAGAGCTTGTCCGATTACATGCTCGCTGTGATTTTCTAGAGCAGCAATAATGGTTAGCGCTAAGCTCTTATCGCAATCAAAATATTCAGCTGCCAATATATCTATATCGCCAGTAGTAACAGTGCCAGTTTTATCTAGAACTACTAAATCGATTTCACGCGTATCTTCAAGCACCGCTGGCGAAGAAATAATTATTCCAAGCTGTGCTCCGCGACCAGAAGCAACCAAGAATGCAATGGGTGTTGCTAATCCCAAAGCACATGGACAAGCAATTACTAGCAAAGTTATTGCTGGAACAATTGCTTCGGAAAGCGAAGAACCTGAGAGGTACCAGCTTAAAAAAGTGATCAAAGACAGGGCCATAATCACTGGCACAAAAATTGCACTAATTCGATCAGCCATACGCGCTAATGGTGCTTTTTCGCCTTGAGCTTGGATGACTGAACGAGTTATTCGGGCAAGTTGAGTCTGTGAACCAACTTGTTCAGCACGAATAACCAATCTTCCATCTTGATTTAGGGTTGCACCAATTACTTTGTTTCCTGGGCCAACTGTTTGTGGAAGAGATTCACCTGTTACTAAAGAAGTATCAACAGAACTTGTTCCTTCAACAATTACTCCATCAGTTGCAATGGCTTGCCCAGGACGTGCAATAAACAAATCTCCAATTTGTAAATGTGAGATTGGGGCAAGTACCTCTTCACCATTGCGCAATATTGAAACTTCTTGCGTTCCAAGTGCAAGTAAAGTGCGGATTGCATCCCCTGCACGTTGTTTCGCACGAGCCTCAAGAAATCTTCCAACCAATATAAAGAGCATTACGCCAGCAGCAACCTCAACATAGATATCCCCATTGCCAGTCGAATTCACATAAACCGACCAAGAAAAAGCAACAAGAGTTCCGAGAGAAATTAATGTATCCATTTGAGGGTGTCTTAAATTTCTAAGCCCTACTCGATGAATTGGCCAACCAGCAATGAAAACAACTGGAATGCTAAGTGCAATAGCAAGCCAACCCCATGGAGAATAAGCCGGATGCAAGATATTTACTTTATCTAGGAGCAAGTTTATATTTTTATCAATACTTTCATGCAGAGCAGAAAACATTGCGATCACAATTGTTGGTAATGCGAAAATAATCGCTAAGGTCAAACGCCAACCTATATTTGGAGCTGCAAGTAATTCGTTCCCAGAAAGCGAGAGAATCGAAGCACGGTATCCGCTTCCTTCAATTGCACTTATCAAATTCTCTACTTCAACATTCTCAGGAAGCGTTGCGTGCGCGCTCTCAGTTGCAAAATTGATAGTCGCGCTAACCCCTGGAATTGAATTCAAACTTCTTTCAAGAGTTGCCACACAAGAAGAACAGCTCATTCCTTCAATTTTTAAATCAACAGTACGAACATCCATACCTAGAGGTTATCGCTTTGCGAAAATTCCCAAAACTTCCTTATGCAATAAGCCGTTAGTGGTCACAGCGTTTGCCCCATTTGGTCCATCAACACCTGAAAAATCAGAGAATCGACCTCCGGCCTCTTTCACAATGATCGAGAGAGCGGCCATGTCCCAAAGCGCTAAAGAGGGTTCAGCGGCAATATCAATTGCTCCTTCGGCGACAAGTAGATGTGACCAAAAGTCTCCGTATCCACGAACGCGCCAAAGCTGGTCAGCCAGAGAGAGCAAACCCGTCTGCTTATCTCCCCAACCGTCGTTTCGTCCTAATACATTTGGTGTTGCAAAAGTTGAAATTGAAAGTGATGCATCTGCTAATTGGGAAATTCCAGAAACCCTTAGTTTTCGAACAGATTGCATGTGCGACGAGGAATCTGAAACTGTTTGTGAAGAGCCAACACCGACTTGTAAGTAAGCGCCACCATCTTTTTGACTAAACCATCTCCTGAAAAGTGCGGGCGCTGAAACAACTCCAACTACAACCTCATCGCCTTCCATTAATGCAATAAGTGTTGCCCAAACAGGGACTCCGCGGACATAATTTTTTGTTCCATCAATCGGATCAATAATCCAACGCCGATTTGTTGCGATGGGGGATTTACCAAACTCTTCTCCGGTTATGCCGTCTGCTGGTCTCTGTGCCTCTAATATTTTTCGAAGTTCTCTTTCTATTTCCTGATCTGCATCTGTAACTGGAGTTAGATCAGGCTTTGTTTCGATTTTAAGATCAGTCGAAAGAAATTTTGATACAGATATTTTATCGGCAATATTTGCTAACTCATGAGCTAATTTAAGGTCATCGGCATATTTCAAACTCTTGCCGGCTACATCAATGGACATAGTCAAAGGTTAGCGGATTGCCATGATTTCTCGTGGCGTTAATATTAAAACTACTTATTTACTCATCTAATGAGGCCAGAATACGCCGCAAATTAGCGACTCGACCAGTTCGTTCTAAATTTTCAGCCGAGTCATTAGATGCCAGTTGCCAGACATTTAATTTACATTCAACTTCATCGTGGGAACAATTCTTTTGGCAATCTGTGACTACTTCATTTAGATCTGGAAATGCAGCAATAATTTCAATACGACTTACATGCGAAAGCCCAAAGGAACGGACTCCAGGCGTATCGATAACCCAACCCCCGGTTGCTAATTTAAATGCAATCGCACTAGAGGAAGTGTGTCTTCCCCGCCCTGTTACTTCGTTGACCTCTCCGGTCTCACGTCGAAAATCTGGAGATAAGGTATTAATCAAAGTTGATTTACCAACACCGGAATGACCAATAAATACAGATACTTTTCCGGCAATTAGCTTCGCAAGTTCACTATCGGGTGAAAATTTGTTAGTTGAGAAATTTGGGATGTGAAGAGCCTCGTATTGTTTCAAAAATTCTTTAGGATCAGCTAAATCACTTTTCGTCATAACAATAATTGGTTGAATATCTTCGGTGTATGCCGCAACAAGTGCGCGGTCAATGAATCCAGTGCGAGGGTCTGGGCTGGCTGAAGCGGAGACAATGATTAGGTAATCAACATTTGCAACAATCGTTCGCTCAGATCCATCTTCAACTGAACGCCTTAATGCGTTTTTTCGGGTTTCTATTCGAACTACTCGAGCAAGTGATTCTGAATCACCGATGACTCCAACCCAATCACCAACAGCTATAGATCTCCTACCTAATTCCCGGGCTTTCATTGCATCTATCTGAGCGCCATTTTCATCAATACAGGTAACCCGCCCACGATCAACGGTGATTACCTGGGCTCTTATTGCAGCTGCATGTGTTGGACGATCTTTTGTACGTGGGCGAGTAGATCGAGACGGTCTAATTCGAACATCATCTTCATCAAGTTTGTCGATACGACCTCTACCCACATTTGCCATTAAATAATCACCAATTAATTACTTGTTTCAAGAATGCTGGTCCACAATGAAGTGAAATCTGGAATTGTCTTCTTTGTTGTTTCAATATTCTCAACGTAAACATCTTTAACTGCTAATCCGATTATTGCTCCAGCTGTTGCAAGTCGGTGATCCTCATATGTGTGGAATGTTCCGCCGTGTAATTTACGCGGCTTTATTTCAAGTGAATCGGCATGGGCGATTACATCTCCGCCTAATCCATTTATTTCAGAAGCCAATGCGTTAAGGCGATCAGTTTCATGTAGTCGTAGGTGTCCAATACCGCGTAGATGTGAAGGAGATGAAGCCAAAGCAGCAAGGGCTGCAATGGAAGGAGTCAATTCCCCAACTTCATTTAAATCGATATCAATTCCATTTATATAACCTGAACCAGTAACAGTTAAACCACCATTGGAAAACTCTAGATTTGCGCCCATCTGTGTGAAAATCCCACGGAGTTGGTCGCCAGGCTGAGTTGTTTTAGTTGGCCAATCCAAAATTGTTACAGATCCACCAGCGATCATCGCTGCAACCATAAAAGGAGCAGCATTTGATAAATCTGGTTCAATGATGCTCTTTACTGCAAATATTTCTCCCGGAGATACTTTCCACACATTAGGTTCTGAGTTATCAACTTTTATTCCGCGCTCACGCAACATTGCAACAGTCATTTCAATGTGCGGTGCAGATGGAAGTGAAGGTCCAATATTTTTAACAGTTAAACCTTTATCCATTCGCGGTGCAGCTAAAAGGAGAGCGGAAACAAATTGACTTGATGCGCTTGCATCAATTGAAATTTCGCCACCTTTTAATGATCCAGAGCCATGAATAATTAGTGGTAAACCAAAACGGCCGCCGTGATCAATGTCGGCACCTAACTCGATGAGCGCTTTAATAACTGGAGCAAGTGGACGCTCATGCGAGCGGGCATCTCCGTCAAAAGCGATATCACCAAGAGCTAGAGCCGCTAGCGGGGGCAAGAAGCGCATTACGGTTCCGGCATTTCCAACATCAATCGTGTTGACCGCAACTAAAGGACGTGGGGAGATCGAGATTGATTTCGGTTGTTCATCAATCCAAGTGCCCATGGCCCGCAATCCAGCAACCATAAGTGAGCTATCCCGCGAGTAGAGCGGCCGGTAAAGAGTGGAAGGTGTGCTCGCAAGCGCACCAAGTACCAATGCGCGATTCATTACCGATTTTGAGCTGGGGATTGCAACTGACGCGGCTAACATCTCGCGAGCCTGCGGGGCAAGCCATAGCTCGTTCGATGTATTTGGCACCTGCTAAGGATACCCATTTAAAACCACCGAGATTTTCAGCGTATGGATGAGTAACACCTGCGTATTTGCGCTGATGGATCAGAATTGCTGCGGATGGATGCGGATGGATGCGGATGGATGCGGATGGATCAGAATCCAAGGTGGTGCAAGTGGTGCAAGTGGTGCAAGTGGTGCAAGAGGTGCAAGTGGTCTGAGTAATACGAGCACTGCGGCTAGTGCATCGTAGGCTTGGCTTATGTGTGGACGCTTTGCCGCAACGGCAAGTATCGATGAGATCGCAACCCAGTTTGCTTTAGTCGGAGTGCCAGAGCGCGAATTAAATCAAAGTTGGAATGTTGCTCCGACAACAGATATCTATGTGATTGTCGAACAGCGTTTGGAGATTATGAAATGGGGATTAATTCCAACTTGGGCAAAAAGTGGATTCACAGGTGCAAATACCATCAACGCTAGAAGTGAATCTGTTCATGAGAAACCATCATTCAAATCTGCCTTCCGCGCTCGCCGATGTTTGATTCCAGCAACTGGATATTTTGAGTGGGCTACCGAATTAGGTCAATACCCAAGTAAGCAACCGTTTTTTATTCAGCGAAAAGATAAAAAACAATTAGCGATGGCTGGAATTTATGAAAATGGAACTGCAGCAATAATTACAAAAGAGGCGGAAGGATTTCTTGCAGGTATTCATCACCGCATGCCACTTTTTTTACCTAACGAGGATTGGCAAAGATGGTTAGATCCAAAAATCAATGATGAAGTTAGTGCTCGAGATTTGATCAATCATGGTTTATCTCCTGAGAGTGCAGGGTTAAATGCGCATCCAGTCTCTAATCAAGTCAATTTTGTTCGAAACAATTCTGCTTCGCTGTTAGTAGAAATTCCGTTGGGCGAAGCACAAACACTTTTGTAAGCCGGCTTTCATAACAAGCGCCTTAGAGAACAACCAAGACAAAAGGGCATGATCTGGGTATTCAGGAATATTCAGGAATAGATTGGAATGGCTGGGAATAGATTGGAATGGCCGGGAATAAGACCTACCACCAGATTGTTGATTTGAGTATGAGTGTAAAGTCAGCTCTTGTGACGCGCGCAAAAGATATTGAGGGGATAGAAAGCCGTTCAGAAGGCTCTCTAGAACCTTTGGCACGTAACAAAACGGTTGCGAAAAGCAAGGAAAGCGTTAGCCAGCGCAAAGCAAGATTTGAAAAAGATGCACTTCCATTCCTTGATGCTCTTTATAGTGCCGCTCTGCGGATGACAAAAAATCCTGAGGATGCCCAGGATTTAGTCCAAGAAACTTATGCGAAAGCTTTTAATTCATTCCATCAATTTGAAGAAGGCACAAATTTAAGAGCTTGGTTGTACCGAATTTTGACAACTACCTTCATAAATATTTATCGAAAAAATCAACGTCAGCCTTTAATTTCTGACGGAGAGATCGAAGATTGGCAATTAGCTAAATCTGCTTCACATACGAGCGATCAAGGAAAATCCGCAGAAGTTGAGGCGTTGGAGAATCTTCCAGATGGCGATATTAAACGCGCGATGCAATCACTCCCAGAAGAATTTCGTCTTGCGGTTTATTTAGCTGATGTAGAAGGATTTTCTTATAAAGAAATTTCAGAGATTATGGATACACCTTCAGGAACGGTTATGTCTCGTCTTCATCGTGGCCGGAAACTGTTGCGCGACTTACTAACTGATTACGCAATTGAAAGTGGATTTATAAAGAGTGCAGGTGACGAAAAATGAGTTGCGGCAATCCTCACCAAACGCCATGCACTGACGTATTGCATGCACTGGTTCTATTTATTGATGGTGAAATAGAAGATCAGCAAGTAAGTCATGCCATTGAATTTCATTTAAGCGAATGTCCACCTTGCGCTGATGAGCAAGTGGCTGAGCATAGATTCCGAAAATTACTGTCTAGGTCATGCACCGAAACAGCACCACAAGAATTGCGGCAACGGATCGCCAGCGATCTGGCGGTTCAGAGCATCTCATGGTCACAGACGATCACCTACACTGAAATTTCTACTGACACTTTTATTCAAACTCACGTCGAAATTCACGAGAGTTACGAGCAAGAGTAATAATTCCTGAGTAAGTTGCTCGTATGGCTGAAGCACACCAGAAGATCAACACGATTCGCGCCGAGATGGTAGCGAATGTGTTGTCTATTTCAGTCTCTGTAGGGGAATTGGTAACAATCGGTCAAACTGTTTTACTTCTTGATTCAATGAAAATGGAGATCCCAGTTCTATCTGAGGTTTCCGGAAAAGTAATCGAAATCGCAGTTGTACCTGGAGAGATTATTCAAGAGGGAGATCCATTAATAATGATTGAAGAGCTAGGAAAATGAGCGCCGAACAAATATCAGAAAAATATTTAGGTGTAGTTGGAATGTCAGGAATGAGTGTGCGACAAGGCGACACGGCAATTGCACATGGAAGTGGAGATGTTCCGGTACTCGCCACTCCTCAAGTTATTGCCCTTGCTGAAAGCGCGACAATTGCAGCACTGTTGGAAAGTATGGAACAGGGTGAGACATCTGTGGGAATTCGAGTCGAGTTTGATCATATTTCAACGGCGAGTATTGGTGCCGAAGTACGAGCCATAGCCACTTGCACAAAAGTGGAGAACAACCGACTTACTTTTGAAATTGAAGTTCATGAACAAGAGCGTTTGATTGCCCGCGGCTTGGTGATTCGCGCTGTAGTTGATCGCGTTTCATTTCTTGCTAAAGCCGCGGCCCAATCGTTAAGCCATCAATAACTTACTTTTCTTGTCCTGAATAACTCATTTACTAAATTACTTGGACAAGTATTACTTCTTTATTACTTCTTAGTTGCCCAGAAGATCTCAGAGATCTCTTCAATTTTTGCTAGCAACTTATCGGCAACTGCAACGTCGTTAGTGCCTTTTGTTCCAGCAGCACCAGCAAGTTTTGTTGCTTCGTTAAACAAGGTGTGCAGGTTTGGATAAGCCTCAAAATGATTTGGCTTAAAGTAATCAGTCCATAGCACCCACAGATGTTCTTTCACCTGGTGAGAGCGTTCTTCTTTAACTGCAACAGCACGTGATTTGAAATCAGGATCACTGCTTGCTGCATATTTTTCCATGGCAGCCTTGACTGAAAGTGCCTCAATTTTTGCTTGGGATGGATCGTAAACTCCGCAAGGAAGATCGCAATGTGCCAGAACGATTTGCTTTGGAGCGAAGAATGACTCGACTGCTTTTAATGTAGCGCCAGCGCTATGAGAATTAAATCTGCCTTTAAACATTTGTGCCTCTCCTAATTTCATCCTGGACCTGGAAAAGGTTGCCATGTCTAGGTTTTGGTTAAATCGATTAAGTGCCAGACTACTACTGTGTCTATCAATCCTGCATTAGGGAAATTCAAGCCGAGAACTCAGGCGGCCATCTTGGTTGGCCTCAAGGTTTTCGTTCGCCTTGCCAGAAGGTTTTTAAGTAGGTTCGGCACAGTCGCAGTTAGTGGAGCGTCTATGGCCCCAACATTAAATGAGGGCGACTGGATTGTGGTCAGGTGGAGACCAAGACGCAAGAAACTTGAAGTAGGAAATATCGTGGTCATTGAGAGAGATGATCAACCTGGGATTCAATACATTAAGCGAATTATAAAGATAGAGAAAAAACGATTTTGGGTTGAGGGTGACAACTCCGAACCAAGCATAGATTCTAAAAGTTGGGGTTTTCTTTCCCGCAAAGAGATTCTTGGAAAATACTTATTTAGATATTGGAAAAGTAAAAGTTAATTGTAAAAAGTTTTAATTTCCCACTGGGAGTTTTAAGAAATTATTTCTAGCCGCAGGAAATTATTTCTAGTTTTTCAACTAGCGCTGAAAAGCTTCAAAAATTAAGGCTTTTTGCTCTTCTTCATGTAAGTGATGATTTCCAGTAGCCGGAGCTGCTGAAGCACGGCGAGAGACTCTGCGCAGTACGCGACCATCAAATACTTCTAATGTATTAAGTGCAATGAATGGCCAAGGACCTTGGTTTGCTGGTTCATCTTGGACCCAAAGCATCGATGCATTTGGATGTTTTGCAGCAACTTCACGCATTGCTTGAGCAGGCAATGGATAAAGTTGTTCAATTCGAACAATCGCAGTTGTGTTCTCGCCTAACTTTGCGCGCTCGGCAGTCAGGTCGTGATAAACCTTTCCAGAACAGAAAATCAACCTAGTTGCATTTGAAACAGTTGGATCATCCAATAAAGGTTTGAAATTGCCAGTGGTGAAATCAGCAAGTGATGAAGCGGCAGCTTTTAAACGCAACATTGATTTAGGAGTGAAAACAATTAATGGACGGCGAGCAGGGTTAGCCATGTGCCAACGTAATAAGTGGAAGTAAGAAGCCGGTGTTGAAGGTTGCGCCACTGTCATGTTCTCTTCAGCGCAAAGCAATAAGAATCTCTCTATACGTGCTGATGAATGATCAGGGCCTTGGCCTTCATAGCCATGTGGAAGTAACAACACAACAGAGGAACGCTCTCCCCATTTTTGCAAGGAGGAAGAGATAAATTCGTCAATGATGGTCTGTGCACCATTTGCGAAATCTCCGAATTGACCTTCCCAAAGTACAAGTGAATCTTCACGCTCAACTGAATAACCGTATTCAAATCCCATCGCAGCATACTCGGACAACAAAGAGTTAATTACGAAGAATTGATTTTCGTTTTCGATTAATCCTCTAAGTGGAAGCCATTCATTTCCGGTTACTTGATCGGTAATGACTGCGTGACGTTGGCTGAATGTTCCACGGCCAACATCTTGCCCAGCTAAACGAATGTGTTTGCCATCTAACAAAATCGAACCGAATGCGAGTGCTTCGCCCATCGCCCAATCGATAGTTCCTTCATTTAACATTTCAACTCTGCGAGCAAGTTGTGGAATAAGTTTTGGATGAATTGTGAATCCATCAGGTGTTGCAGTTTGGGTCGCGGCAACTCTGCGAGCAACAACTTCAGGTATTGCAGTATTTATTGCATCAGGACCATGGAATTCAGGCACCTTCGTTCCATCGGGTTCTGGTTCAGTGTTATGCACTGCAGCAAATATATTTTCTAGTTGGCTCTGGAAGTCGCGAAGTACTTCATCAGCTTCTTCAGTTGAGATATCTCCACGTCCAATTAGCGCTTCGGTGTACAAAGTACGAGTGGATCGTTTTTCATCAATCAACTTATACATAAGTGGTTGAGTAAAGCTTGGCTCATCGCCTTCGTTGTGGCCGCGACGCCGGTAACAAATCATGTCGATTACAACATCTTTATTAAATTCTTGGCGATATTCAAATGCCAAACGAGCGACACGTACGCAAGCTTCTGGATCGTCACCATTAACATGAAAAATCGGTGCTTGAACTGTTCGAGCAACATCAGTTGCATATCTTGATGAACGAGCAGCGTTTGGTGAAGTTGTGAATCCAACTTGGTTATTAACAATTACGTGGATCGTTCCACCAGTGCGATATCCAGGAAGTTGCGACAAGTTTAAAGTTTCAGCAACAACACCTTGTCCAGCAAATGCAGCATCACCATGCATTAGAACTGGAAGAATTGAATAAGCCTCACGGATATTTGTGCGATCTTGCTTTGCGCGCACGATTCCTTCAAGAACTGGATTTACAGCTTCTAAGTGAGATGGGTTTGCGGCTAGATAAACATTTGTCTGAGCGCCAGATTCAGCGGTAAATCTTCCAGTGCTTCCTAAATGGTATTTAACATCGCCTGAACCTTGGACTGCATTTTCAGCGTAGTGGCCTTCAAACTCTTGGAAAATTTGACCATAAGATTTTCCGGCGATATTCGCTAACACATTCAACCGGCCACGGTGCGGCATACCAATACTTACTTCTTGCAATTGTGCTTCGGCTGCAGAAGACAGAATCGCATCAAGAATTGGAATTACAGATTCGCCACCTTCAAGTGAGAATCGCTTTTGCCCAACAAATTTAGTTTGTAAAAATGTTTCAAATGCTTCTGCACTATTTAATTTACGTAAAATTCTAAGTTGTTCTTCGCGGGGAATTCTTGGTGATCCAACTTCAACTTTGCGCTGCATCCATTTGCGTTCTGTCGGGTCACTCAAGTGCATGTACTCAATACCAATTGCTCGACAGTATGAATCACGCAAAATTCCAAGAATATTACGTAACTTCATAAACGGCTCAGTTCCGAAACCCCCGGTAGCAACTTCGCGATCTAGATCCCAAAGTGTTAAGCCATGTGTCACGACATCTAAATCTGGGTGCGAGCGCATGTGGAATTCAAGCGGATCAGTATCAGCCATTAAGTGACCGCGACTACGGTAAGCGTGGATTAATTCTTGAACGCGGGCAGTCTTGTGAATGTCATCATCTTTACTTCGCTCAATATCTGCGTTCCAACGAATTGGAGCATAAGGAATTCGAAGCGCTGCAAAAATCTCATCGTAAAAATTCTCTTCACCAAGCAAGATCTCATGAATACGGCGCAAGAAATCTCCGGATTGCGCACCTTGAATTATGCGGTGGTCGTAAGTGCTTGTCAGGGTCACAGTTTTGCTAATAGCAAGGCGAGAGAGCGTCTCATCACTTGCTCCTTGATATTCAGCTGGGTATTCCATCGCACCAACACCAAGAATTAAGCCTTGACCTTGCATTAATCGTGGAACTGAATGAACAGTTCCGATTGTTCCTGGATTTGTAAGTGAAACCGTAGTGCCAGCAAAATCTTCAACTGTTAGGGAACCTGTTCGAGCTTTCTTAACTACCGCTTCATACGCTTCCCAAAATTGTCCGAAATCCATTCCTTCGCAACCTTTAATTGATGGAACCAATAATTGCCGCGTTC
>Ga0209296_1002666_pt1 | contig 12611 bp, 7 predicted proteins | sample S_130206_EF_Meta_FD_187319 | JGI IMG/M metagenome (GOLD analysis project Ga0209296, IMG submission 187319) | Freshwater microbial communities from Lake Simoncouche, Canada to study carbon cycling - S_130206_EF_MetaG (SPAdes) (version 2) | ecosystem: Environmental > Aquatic > Freshwater > Lake ...
CTCCCCATGACCGTCCGCTCCAGCCCTCAATTCCTCGCCCTCCCCTTCGCGCTCCTCGCAATTGCCGTGTTCTTCGCGGTGAAGGAACCCGCGTTTCTCGGCCCCCGCAATCTCACCCAGCTCATCGTCGAGTTCTCCATCGTCGGCACCCTCGCGCTCGGCATGTTCATGATTTTGCTCACCGGTCAGATTGATCTTTCTGTCGGCAGCGGCGTCGGTCTCGTCGGTGGCATCGCCGCCGTGCTGGTATTTCAACACAATTGGCCCGCTCCACTCGCGATGCTCGCCGCCTTCACGGCCGCCCTCGTGCTGTGGCTCCTCATGGGCGCGCTGATCGTGAAGCAACGCATCCCGTCGTTCATCATTACCCTCGGCGGCCTCCTCATCTTCAAAGGCCTGTTCTGGCTCGTCATCCAAAACTCCACCGTCCCGGTCTCTCGGGGCGACCAGGACAATCTCTACTCGCTGCTCACGACCTACTATCTCCCCAGCCACCTCGGCCTCGCTCTGGCGGCCCTCGTCGCCATCGCCTTGGCGGTCCTCACTTATTTTGCCCGCGCCGCCCGCCACACCCACCACCTGTCCGTTCCTCCGGCCGCGCGCGTGATGGCGCAATGGCTCACCACCGCCGCCGCGCTCGTCGCCGTCGCCCATCTCTTCAACCAGTTTCGCGGCGTGCCCCTCTCGCTCCTCATCCTCTCTGCAACCGCCGCGACGGTGTATTTCCTTACTCAACACACGCCCTTCGGCCGCTACCTCTACGCCATCGGCGGCAACGAGGAGGCCGCCGTCCTCTCCGGGATCGCCGTCCATCGCGTGCTCATCGGCGCCTACGTGCTCATGGGTGTAACCGTCGCCCTGACGGGATTCATGACCACCGCCTACTCCGGCTCGTCGACCACCACCGTCGGCGACCTCATGGAACTCGACGCCATTGCCGCCTGCGTCATCGGCGGCACGGCGCTCAAAGGCGGACGGGGCGCGGTGTGGGGCGTCATCTTCGGCGCGCTCATCATGACCGCCCTGCTCAACGGTATGACCCTCCTCGCCGTATCCCCCGAGGCAAAATTCATCGCCCGCGGCCTCGTCCTCACCCTCGCCGTGTGGATGGACGTTAAACTCAGTCGCTAACCCGTATCCATAAAATCGCGTCAAGCGCCACCGGGTGTTTCGACGATCGTCCGCCGATCACGAGAATCAACCGCGGACTGGACGTCTCCCGTCCCCCGCCCATCGTGCAACCATGGAATCGCGCCCACTCCTCTTATTCCTCGCCCTGCTCTCGTGCGCCGTCAGCAACGCCGCACCCGAGCCCCCAACGGTCAACCGCACCGGCGATCTCCTTTACTGGGCCGCCGAACAAATGCCCGGCGGCACCGTCACGGTGCGCGCTGGCGCACTGGATATCCAAGACGCCGGCGGCTCCACGATTTGGCTGCGTGAAAAAATCACTGCGCCCGTCGAGATCACCTACGAGGCCACGGTCGTCATGGCAGGAGGAGCTCACGACCGCCTCTCCGATCTTAATTGCTTCTGGATGGCGGTCGACCCACGCGAAGTCGACACGCCGCCCTTCGCACCGCCCCACGCCCGCAGCGGAAAATTCCCCGACTACGACTCACTGTTCACCTATTACGTCGGCTACGGCGGCAACAAGAACTCTACGACCCGTTTCCGCCGCTACGACGGCACATCGGAGCGCCCCCTGCTGCCCGAACATGACCTCAGCGCGAAACAATTTCTCCTCGTGCCCAATCACGCCTACCGCATCCGCCTCGTCGCTCGAGACGGCATCGCCGAGTATTGGCGCGACGGCGAAAAGATCTTCACATTCCGCGACCCCGCTCCCCTCGCCGGCGGTTGGTTCGCCCTCCGCACCGTGCGCTCGCATCTCGTGATCCGCGACCTACGTATCACGCCGCTTCGTTGATCCAATCGACTAAGGTAGGTGGTGGGACCCAGCACTCTCAAAACGTGCTCTTGATCCCGACCGTCCACAGCGAAGCGTAGTCAATGCGCTGGCGGAACTGCGCGTGCGCCGGCGTGTGCGGCCCGAGGATTTCGGTGTCTTCGGTGGCGTCGGTGACGTTGCGCAGGTTGGCGAAGAGACCGACCCGCTTCCAAACGTAATACTCGCCGAGCACGTCGACGTAGAGGCGTTTGCCGGAGTAGTTGAAGGTGCCCGGTTCAAGGCCGACGCCCGTGACCGGTGCATTGCGCTGGCGGCCGCGGTAGTTCCAATTTACGCGGGCGTTCCATTTCTGGCGCGTGAGACTGACGCCCCAGCTGGCGCTACGCGAAATAAAGCCGTTGAGCGACGCGGTCTCATCACCCAAGAGGCGCTGCGAGCTGGCATTGGCGAAAACTTGGACGCCCCGCCCCCACTGGGGCAGAAACGTGAGCGCCTGCTTATAACTGAAGTCCACACCCTCCATCCGAACTTTGCCGTCGAGGTTTTTTTGGGTCGCGACGTCGTAGGCGCCGTAAAGCGAAGAATCGAGATTGTAGACTGAGAGAAATTCGGGCGTGGCGCGAAAAACCGTCGCGCCGAAGAAATTACTGATCTGCCGGCGGAACCCGCCGAGCGAAATCTGTCCGACGCCTTGGAGGTAGCGCTCAATGCGCACCGAAAACGTCTCGGCCTGCCACGCCTTGATCGCCGCGTTATTGACCTGGATTTGGTTGTTGTTCGCGGGCAGTAGCGAGGTATCGGGAAGCGTGATGCCGCCGGTGTATTGACTGAAATCCGGGCGGCCGACGGATTGAAAATAGGCGCCGCGCAGCACCCAGTTTTCGTGGAGCGTGTAACTGGCGTTTATGCTCGGGAAGAGGCGCAGATACTCTTTTTCGACGTGCGCGCCGCGGTCGAGGAACGTAAGTTGGGAAACACCGAGCGCGTTCGTCGTCGGAACGATGGGGACGGGCAGATTGTTGGCGCCGCGAATGATTTGGCCGCTGGAGTTCCGTTGGAAATTGAGCGTCGGGTCGGTCAGCGGGCCGGCGGCCTGGATGTTGGTCTGTTCCGCGCGCAAGCCGCCGACGAGCTTCAAGCGGCGCTCGAAAAAGCTGACGTCGCCGCGCAGGTAGAGCGCGGAAACAATCTCCTCGGAAATGCGAGAACCCGCGACTTGGTTGCGGTAGTTGGTGTTGTCGTTGGTCGTAAACTGCGATGGGTTGGCAGCGTAGTTTTCGTAGAACTTGCGATTGCTGATCGTCTGGAGCGCGGGGAACCCATACGGCAAGATCCGTTGGGAATAGACCGGATCGAAGAAGGGCGTCGCGCCGTCGTCGGAGCCGACCGGAGTCGTGCTAGCGCGCCCGTCGCGACCGACGTAGTTGAAGGTCGTCGTGCCGCCGCGAAAATCACGGAGCGACTGACGCAAATCATAGCCGGTCCGGAGCGTAAACGGAATCGTCGTGAGGAAGTCGCGGCGCAAATTGCCGTAGGCTGTGCGTTGCAGGTCGAAGGTGCGGTCGGCCTGACGCGTAGCCGTCGAGATCGCATACGTGCCGAGATTGAACGGATCGATCGCGGCGCCGGTCGCGCCGTCAGTGACGGTGATTTGGCGAGGGCGGAGGTAGAAGATGTCGTCGAAAGAAATCGTTACGCCGGTGCGCTGCGACGTGACGACGCGAAAGTAGCCCTGATCCATGTCGCGGTTAAAGTCGCTCTGCTGGGAATGACCGAGACCCATGTCGTATTTCCACGACGGGCCGTCATGACGCCAGACGAGTGTCGGCATGAACGTGCGGTTGAAACGCTGACGCTCCTGGTGAGCCGACGTGAGTGTGCCGGCGCCGGCGGCGCCCCGGGTGGAGAACGGTGTAAAGTCCGTCGGCAGCACACGGACGGTGTTGAAGGTGACGTTCGACACGACGAAGCGGCCGTCGAAGGATGAGTATTGAAACCCGAACGTGACGCGATCGTTCGGCGTGAACTTGTAATCAAACGAGGTTCCGAACGCCCGGCGCGTCGTGACCTTCGGAGCGTCCTGAATCAAATATTGGGAGAGGTAGGGTTTGTCTGGCGTGGTATTCGGGAAGGCCACCCCGTTGGTCGCGGTGTTGGCGCCGCGCCAAACGGTCTGGGCGTTGTCCTGCGGCGAGTAATTCGTGGAAATGCCGCCTGACAGCGTATAACCGAAGGTCTTGCTCACGGGGGCGACGTAGGAAAAATCGAACCCGGGATGGACGTTGGGTGTCGCGCTCGGTTTCGGACCGGGGACGGCGCGGAAATCGCGGGCGTTGTCGCGCATCAGCAGGTAGACACTGGCGTTGAACGATGGACGAGAACGTTCGAACGCGCTGCGCGGAACCATGTTTACCGAGCCAGCGAGCGCCGAGCCCTGCGACTCAGGTGTCGGCGAGTAGTTCACCTCGATACGCGAGAGGTTGTTGATCGAAATCATGTCGGACTGCACCGCACGCGAGGTGGTGCCGCCGGTCGCTGCGGTCGCCACGCTGAAGCCGTCGACCATCACGGGCACGTAGGCCGACGGCACCCCGTTGATCGAAATATCGCGCGCGTTCCCACCGGTATAGTCGATCGTGACGCCCGGCATAAACTTGATGAACTCGGCGACATTGCCCTCGGCGACGTTGCCGTATTCGTCGGTCGACACGACATTCTTGATACTGGAAGCGAAACGCTGCTCGTTGATGGCGAGCGCGGAGCCTTCCATTTCGCGACTAGTCACCACGCGAAACTCGTCGAGCTTAACGACCGAGCCATCCGTATTTCTCTCGGCCGCGCCCAGCGTCAAATCCAGCCGGGCAATCTGCCCCGCCGGCACCGTGACGGCTGTCAATTGCGGCGGCAGTCCGGTATAGAAAACCGCCACCCGAGCCGCCCCCGCCGGCACATGGGAGAGTCGATAAGAACCATCGGTATCCGTTAAGGTCTCCAGCGCAGTCCCGTCGACCGTAATACGGGCGCCCGACACGTATTCGCCATTGCGCGCGTTCAACACGCGCCCCTCGATCGAGCCAACGGCCGCGCTCTGCGCAACCAGCAACGTTGGGGCAAGCCAGCCAGCGGCGGTAATCAAAACACACCGGGCAATTATCCTAACAAATCCAAATGGAATTTTCATGGGGTAAAGGGGCTAGGTGCACTCGCACCAGTCTGAGTCGGTCCGACAAGAATCTGACCGGCAAATATCAGCAGCATACTCCGCTCAATCTGAGCGAAAAATCAACCCTTCCGATTAATATCTCTCGCTGAATGCTCCATCATGCTTCGGCAGCCGCTTGTATTTGCGCTATTCATTTGGCGCCACCGCGACAACGAAGATTTGGGCGAAAGATGCACCGCCGTTCGAGACTGACCGCATGAACGCAACCTGAGAGCCGTCGGGCGAAAACACACAGGCGAACGGGAGCGCCATCTCCCCAGTCGAGCCCGTCAACCGACGCGTTGCCCCACTCGCCGAATCGGTCACACATACTCCGCCATCCTTCACGTGCGCAATCGTGCGTCCGTCGGGGCTCCAGGTAAACGCAGAGGCCACTCCGGTTGCGTGGCGGGTCACCTGCCGCGGCGCACCGCCGCGCGGCGACACGGTCCAGAGTTGCACGACGCCGGCGTCGTCTTTCATCAGAAACGCAATCTGACTACCGTCGGGAGACGCGCGCAACCAATGCCGCGGCGTCGTCGCAACACCGGGAAATTTTCTCGACTCGGTAAATGTGAGCCGCCGCTGCACGACGCCCGCAGGTGGACTGGGACGGCGTGTCGCCGTGCCTTCCAGTGGACCGTCGCCGGCCCGAGTTAGGTCGTCCGGGAGATCGACGATAAACACCTCCGCGTGCTCCCGTCCGTCTCGGGTGGTCACATTACCCAGAAACGCAAGCGATCGCCGGCCATCGGCTCCCATCACCCAGCCCTCCTCATAGGCGCGACTGATCTCATCTGAGCCCGGCCGGGGCCGATTCACCGTGCGCGTGACGAGCACGGAGAAAGCATCGCCGTCGTGATTGCGCGGATGACTGCGGGCAACGCGCACGCCGCTCCCTGTTGGCGCGGGCACCGAAACCGCGATGTTTCGCTGGTTGACATCGCACTCACTGGCCTCGGCGGTCGCGACACCGAGGCACGCGAGCACTTCGTCCTCGTAGGTGCTACTCACCCATACTCCGTCCGGACTGAACACGTGCACGTGCGTGCCGCCGCGCAACGCGCCCGGCGTAAACGGAGGCGCGTAATTCATAGCGTCGAGTGGGCGAGTCACCCCGGGGCGGCGCCCTTCGACCATCACGCCGCGCCTGCGCGTCATGCCGTAACTCCATTCCGGCGTGGGATGCTCCGGTCCGTGCATGAACACGACTGTCGGCTCGTGTGGGTGGTAGGTCACGACGCCGCATGCCGCGCTATTCTTCGCCTCGTAGAGGATCTGCACTTTGCCCGTTGCGACCTCCACCTGTTCGATCCGCCGTCCATCAAAAACACTGTCGACCGAGCGAACGTCGTAGACAATCCAGCGGCTGTCGGGCGACCACACGTTCACGTTCGTCAACACATGGCCGTGGGGCGCGTGCGTGAGCTGGCGTTCAGTGGCGCCGACCGAAACCCCAACGGAAGCGAGTGCGCCGGTCATGGCTGCAAGCGATCGACGCATGGAATAAAGCCACCGTGCATCGAAACATCAGAGACCCACCGGATCGATCACGACGTGGCGGATGCGTTGGCGCTTCCAGGTGTAGGTGATGTGCACGCGGCCGTTGCTCGTCTGGATGATCGCAGGATACGAAAACTCGCCGGGTTGATCTTCGAGCGTGATCACGTCCTTCCAGGCCTGGCCATCGCGCGAGATGGCGACGTTCAGCGGAGTCCGGCCTTTGGGCACGGGATTGTAGACGATGAGATGGCGACCGTCTTTGAGGGTCACGGCATCGGTGCCGGAACTGGGATTTGCGAGCGGGAGAAGCGACATCTCGCCCCAGGATTTTCCGGAGTTTTCGGACGAAACCGTGAAAACTTTGCCTTGCCGCGTGCGACCAACGGCCTGGAGTTTCGCCCCACCGAGGCCATCGTGAAACAAGATGCTCGGCTGAATCGCACCGACGGCGAGGCCGTCATTCAGGAAAGGCGTCTTGGCCCACGTCGCGCCGCCGTCGGTGCTGCGTTCGAAATAGACGCGCCACTTGCTGGGCTTTTCATCGGTCTCATCGCTCGTCGGCGAAAGGATGGTTCCGTCCCGAAGTTGGACCGGCTTGTTTTTGATCGGACCGTAGATGCCAACCGGCAGGCGACGCGCGGCGCTCCACGTGCGACCACCGTCGGTCGAGGTGCGGAGTTCACCCCACCAAGTCTGCGGCGAAGGTCCGACTTTGTAAAAAAGCATGAGCGGCACGTCGCCCTTCGGCTGAAACAGGACGGGATTCCACGTCGGGTGGCGTTTGCCGTCGGACTGCACGCCATTCGCGACCTCCACGCTTGGCGTCCATGATTTCTTTGCCGCGTCATAGCGCGAAATCCAAATTCCCACGTCGGGATTTTTCTCCGCCGTGCCACCGAACCACGCGGCAATCAGCCCACCCTGAGCAGACTCGACAATCGTCGAGGCGTGGCAGGACGGATAGGACGCCTGTTCGTAGATGAACTCCGAACGGATGACTTGAGCGCTGGCCGCCGTGCGCCCGAACAGGGCGAGGATTCCTATGACAAGAAATGAGACGCGATGGGCATTCATGAGTGGTAAATTCTATTTTTTGGCCTTCGCCCCCTGAGCGTTCTCTCCGGGTGAACCGGTTGTCGTGCCGAGTGTCGACGCCTCGCGCGCCTGCGACGGCGTCGCGCCGAAACGCTCGCGCGCGACACGCTTAAACTCCGTGCGAATCTTGCCGGTGTCGCCAATGAAGCCCGCCTGTTGGATGAGAAAGATGGTGATGAGCCCGCTACTGGTATCGACGGCCGTCTCGGTGTTCAGCGCTCCGCCATGGCCAAACTCGTGCTGCCCGACCGTGAAGCCAAAGCCGTATCCCTGGTTAATCGCCGGTGGCGTCTGCTTGCTCGTCAGCGTTTTCACGGCGGCAGCCGAGAGGTAGCGGCGGCCGTCGAGCTCGCCGTCATTGAGCAGCATCCGCGCAAAGCGCGCGACATCCGCCGCCGTCGAAAACAATCCGCCCGCCGGCATCGGGTAGCGTGTGCGATCCGTGAGCGGATAGCGGAGTTGATCGTAGAGCGTTGCTTCGAGGCCGGTCTTCGCGGCGTTGGGTTTGTAGACTTTGGCCATGCGTCGCACCTGCGCTTCAGTCGGCCAGAACGTCGTCTCCTTCATGCCAAGCGGCTCGAAGAGCCGGGTGCGCATGAAATCCTCATAGGCCAGGCCGCTCACCACCTCGATGATGCGTGCGGCGGTATTAATGCCCGCGTTGCTGTAGAGGTATTTGCTGCCGGGCTCCCACTGAAGCGGCTGCAGGGCGTGACTGCGCACGGCGACCGCGAGCGGCAGCGTGTCGAGTGTCGGCTGCTCGAGCGGCGACTTGAATCGAAACCCACTCGTGTGGCTCAGGATGTCCCGCACGAGCAGCAGACGCGCCGGCTTGCGCAGGACCGTTTGGGTCGGCGACTCCTCGGCGACGACCAACTGGCCCTTGAACTCGGTCAGATATTTTTCCACGGGATCGTCCACGCTCACCTTGCCCTCGTCGACGAGCATCATGAACGCCGTCGTCGTCATCGGCTTCGACTGCGACGCGATCCAAAAAACCGTGTCGGGCTTCATCGGCCGCCGGGCCGCGAGATCCGCGAAACCGAACGCCTCGGTCGCGAGCACGCCATTCTTGTCAGCCACAAGGGTGACGGCACCGGCGATCGCGTGACGTTCGAGATAGGGTTGAAAAAAATCTCCGAGGCTGGCCGGCGCTGCACCGGCACCACCGGTCGCCACTGCCACCACGGCGACTACCGCCAGGAAAAATCCGCGACAGAGGTTGGACGTTTCATTCATTTTCATGCGGCGGACTTTTCTTCGGCCGGTTTGATCCTCAGTACGATGAAAATCGAGAAGAGCGCGACCCCGGCAAACGCGCCGAAGATGAGGTTGAGCGGCACGTTTCGATCACGCAGTAAGCCAAACGCGTAGTCGCCGAAGCCACCGCAACTAATGCTCACGAGGTTCATGATGCCGTAGCCGGTCGCACGCCATTCGGGCCGAGCGATCTGACAGAGGATCGGCATGTTGTTACAGTCAAAGAAACCCCAGCCGAGGCCGAAGACGATGAGGCCGACAATGGCGAACATGAGCGTGGGGGCATTGCCCACGCCGAAGAGTGCGGGCAGAAACAGCGCCATGCCGATCGCGCTCGTGAAGATGCGTCCGCGATTCGTGGTTTTCATCCAGCGATCCGCCAGCGTGCCGCCGATGAGCGCACCGATGAGCGAGGCGATTTGGACGTAGAGGATCGCACTGACCCCGGCCTTGCCTTGGCCCAGGGAGAATTTTTCGCGCAGGATTTCTGGCATCCAGTCCCGCACCACCCAACCCGCGATGGCCGGTAACGTAAAATAGGCTACAAGGAGAAGGAAATTCCGGTTACCCAACAGCCCGCGGATCACGCCGGTTTTCGCGGCGACAGTGTCAGCCGCCGTCGGCACCGCGCGCACGGGATCGCGCATCGCGGCGACGAGCGGGATGGCGTAGATCACGCCGATCATGCCGCAGGTGGAAAACATCCAGCGCCAGCCGTGGTCGGGCGAATCCGCCACGTAGCCGGCGAAACCGCCCAGAATCTGGCCCACGTAGATCCCCGCCTGATGCAGCCCCACCGCCCGCGAACGCGTGGGCCCGAGGTGATACTCTGAGATGAGCGCGAGGGCCGCCGGAATATAGAACGCTTCGCTAATTCCCATCAGCGCGCGCGCGGTCATCAACTCGTGAAACGTGGAAACGTGTCCGGTCCACCACGTGACCACCGACCAAACGAGGAGACTGCCGCCGATAACGTAGCGTTTGCTGAAACGATCCGCGATGTAGCCGCCGAAAGGACTGAGGACCGCGTAGGTCCACTTGAAGCAGCCCAGCACGAGGCCCCAGTCCGCACGGTTCGCGATGCTCGGGATATCGTGGACCATCGAGGCCTTCATCGTCGCCATCATTTGGCGGTCCAGGTAGTTCAGCAGTGCGACCGGAAAGAGGAGCGCAACGACGAACCAAGCGTAGCGCAGAGCGTTTTGGGCGGGGGGCATGAACGTAGGCTGGGGGAACAACAGGCGGGGTTACGAGGGGGAGCGGGTGGCCGGAAAAACAGACCACCCGCACAGCAGCTGGGCGAAACAACGGCGGGTTGTCGAACTCACGCTGCGGTCGCGACCGGACCGAGCGCGAGACCCCATTGGAGAAACAGGGTGCGCAGCTCGGTTTCGATCTTGGCGGCGAGGGCCTGCGAGGCCGGCGAGAGGATCGACTTCGAAGCCCCCGGGGAGAAACCGCGGGCGGCGAGGCCCGCGCCGACGTTCGGCGGGAAAGCGAGCTGATCAATCACGCGGCCCAACTCGACCATGCGCTCGGCAGACAGCGCCGCGTCACCGGGACGTCCGGCCGCCGAGCAGCGGAAGATGTCGATCATCAGTTCCGGCACGATGTTTACGAGACCGCCCGTGCAGCCGGCGGCGCCCAAGGCGAACACCTCCGAGAGCCGCGTGTCGGCACCGGACATGACGACATAGTTCTTCTCGCGACCCAGCGCGATCAGCTCGCGGTGATAGGCAAACTCGCCGCCGCTCTGTTTGATCGCGCACATCGGCGCGCGGTCGGCAAACGCAGCGATGGTCGCGAGGTCGAGACGCTTGCCGCAGAGCTCGGGAAAATTGTAGAGCATCACCGGCAGATCGACGGCCTCGGCGACGTGCAGGAAAAACGCGAGAATATCGTCCTGCGACAGCGGAAAAAACGGCGGCGGCATCAAGCCGACGGCGGGGAGGCCGAGCGACTTCGCAAAACGGCCGAGCTCGATTGCAACCTTGGGGCGCAAGTCGGTGATGTTGGCGATCACCGGCAGCGGCGCGGCGAGTTCGGCGACGGCGGCGAGTGCGACCTTGCGTTCGTCCGGCGAGAAATGTGGAAACTCGCCGGTGCTGCCGAGGGCGAGCACGCCGTTGATCCCGGCACTTTTCTCAAACGCTAAATGCGCGGCGAGCGCGGCCCGATCAAGCCGGCCGGAGGAATCGGTCGGGAGCCATTGGGCGGAATAAATGCCGCTGGGACGATAGGGGAAAGTGGACGACATGAATGGATTGGAAAAAAGAGGGCAGGTCGAAGATCTGTCCTACTGCTTCGTGACGGGGCGTTTCACCTGATAAAAGAAGCCGTCCTCCGCCCCGATCAGCAGTTGCTGGGTGGTGGAGAAAAAAGTAGCCTTGGTCGCGTGGCCGGCGAGGACGTGCGTGCTCACCGGACCCTCGTCGCGGAAGGCCCATTGGCCAGCGGCGTTTTTGCCAAGGTTGCGGAAGAAATTCACGTTCGGGCTGCTGTTCATCAAAATATCGATCTTGCCGTCTCCGTCCCAATCGACGGTGCAAAACGTGCGGCGACCGCCACGGCCATAGGCGCCATCGTTGAGACGGAGCAGACCTGACGTGCTGTTCGTCGGCTTCCCGTTACTGTCGAAACTGCTCGCGCCTTCGCTCCAGAAAACCCGCTGCGGCGGCGAGAGCATGAGCGAGCCGTCGGCGGCGCGCGTCCGCTCGTAAAGCGCGAGGTAGCCTTCGCCGTCGGACATCACGAGATCCATGAGGCCGTCGCCATTCCAATCGATCATCTGCGGCGTGGTGCGCCACTGCGAGACCAGCTCGCGGCCTTGCGGGCTCCACCAGTTCCACGGGGCTTTCTGCATCGGAGAACCGGGCGCGAGTTCCACCGGGCGACCGGCGGCGAGTTTGGGCGCGGTGCGCGTGCCGATGTTCTTATACCAAGCGACTTTTCCCCAGATGCCGTTGGTCATGATGTCGGGGAGACCGTCGCCGTCCCAATCGGCGACGCTGAGAATCGAGTAGCCCCACTTCGCCTCGGCCGGGCCTTGGATGGAGCCGTTGGGGCCGGCTTGCTCACGGATGAGTTTGCCGGCGGCGCTGAGATAAACCGGCGCGGCCCAGCGCGTGGGCGTGCCGCCGAGATTTTTGATGAACGCGATGTAGCCCGCGCTGTTGCCCGAGATGATATCTTCAAGGCCGTCGCCGTCCCAATCCACCGCGTAGGGTGTGGCGAGGGCGCCGAATTTCACGTCGGCGGCGAACTGCCGGAAATAACGCGGCGGCAGAAACTGCGGCATGCCATCGACGACCCTTCCGGTGTTTTCAATGAAGGCCACGCGGCCGTCTTCGTCGCCGCACACGATGTCCAAGAAACCATCGCCGTTAAAATCAACCGCCGTCGGCGTGATCATGCACAGATCCATTTTGACCGGGACACCTGCGCTCAGCAGCGCACGGCCGGCTGCGTAGACTGGTTTCGTGCGCGTGCCGGTGTTTTCGTAGAAGGTAAAGCCGTCGCGAAACTCGCCGCAGATCAGATCGAGTTTTCCGGTGCCGCGAAAATCGCCCCACATGGGCGAAGGCATGCCGTAGGGATCGACGTCCTTGCCGCCGGCCTGGACGCGGACGGGCGCAGCGT
>Ga0209296_1002669_pt1 | contig 12594 bp, 12 predicted proteins | sample S_130206_EF_Meta_FD_187319 | JGI IMG/M metagenome (GOLD analysis project Ga0209296, IMG submission 187319) | Freshwater microbial communities from Lake Simoncouche, Canada to study carbon cycling - S_130206_EF_MetaG (SPAdes) (version 2) | ecosystem: Environmental > Aquatic > Freshwater > Lake ...
AGAGAAAGAGATTTCTGATTCAGTTAACGCAAAAGAAACAGCTAGGAAAAGTCTTGAAAGCATATCCAAAGAAAATGGTCTTGAGTACAAAGAGAATTGGACTGATGAAGATTTAAGACGTGCTGGTGTTAAAAACGAAGACTTGCGTAAAAAGATTATGAGACAAGTAAGGGCTATTCAAAAATGATTGACCAACGATTCATGGATGATTTGGCTAAAGACTTTGTCTTGCCAACAGAACAGCCAGACACATTATTAGCAGCTGGCCCAGCTCGCGATCGAGTTGGCACAGTTACTGTTAGCGGATTTACAGAGCCACAAGTTGTAACTGACGTTATGCCAGAAGGCGCTGGTATGGTTCAAAAACCATCAGGTGTACGAGTTGGCCGAGGTGGCTTAACTCTTGAACAATCAGCACAGGCTGGTAACTTGGATCGACCATTAATGGCTTTAGCAGATATGTTGGCTGGAGCTGGGCGAGGAGCTGTATCACAGACGATTGGCATTGGCGGTGATGTAGAAAGCATTTTTACTGGATTAAAAAATGTTTTTACAAACCCAAATAATAAATCAATGGTAGATGCGTTTTTAGAGGGAATGTCTCAGCCAACTACATTGCCGACAACTCAGCAAGTTAGTACAGAGGGTTTTACGTTGCCTGGCACAAATCTTAATGTACCGCCATTGGCTCCTGTTGTACCGCCAAGCGCACCAGCACAAGCAGAGCGCAAAGCAAGCGCAGAGTACGGCCAAGGAGCTGGTGAGTTCTTGCCATTCCCAGGAGTTGTTGATGCAGCAAAGATAGCGGTAAAAGCAATCAAAGCCACCAAGGGTATCCCAGTTGGTTTAAGCATTAAAGATGTTAGCGGTACAAAAGAAATAGCATTTGCTGCGGCTAAACCAATAGCCCTTACAAATATTGACCAGCAAAGTTTGCCAGCAATACAAAAGATTGTTTCTGATGGTGTTGCATCCAGTATGTCAGGATCTAAAATTATTCAAATAGTTGAAGCGCAAACGGGAACGAAATTAACTGGAAAACAAAAAAAAGAATTAAAGGATTATGTTTTTGAAAATGTTCCAAAAGGACAGATATATTCTGACCAAGCATTTAAAGATTTGATTGCTCAACCTTTACCATTTGAGCCATCAACACAACGCTTTACACAATCGTTTGATGCTGCAATAAATTGGATTAAAACGCTTGACACAGAAAACATTAAAAATGCTGCTATTTTAGCGGATCAACGTTTAAAGCCAATTTTGGGAATTGATGCTGAAGGGAACGTTAATCATTTACTTGCCACCAATGGCAAATTGCTTAAAACAGAAAAAGGTGTTGAAGGTGGTGTACCTATTGAGTTGCCAGATGGCCGTAATATTGAAAGCGCTGGTTTATCAATATCACCAGCATTTAAGGTTGGCAAATTCAGCACTTGTCCAAACTCCGCAAGTTGCGCTCAAGAATGTCTTGGAAAAACCGCTGGTGGATATTTTACTTATGGCGGTGGTAGAGATTTAGATGCTATGAAAGGCGCTCGTTTACGCAGCTTTAGAATGACACAGGCTATGTTCAGAGAGCCGGAGGCTTTTGCAATCAAACTCAATGAAGAAATATTCTCATTGAAGAAAGCAGCAGAAAAGAATGGCAACGCTTTAGCTATTCGACTTAATATGCTTTCTGACATTGATCCAAAGGTACATAAGTCAATTATTGAAGCAAACCCAGACGTACTTTTCTACGATTACACAAAGATGAAATACCGCCCAGTTGCGCCAAATCATCACTATACCTACAGCTCAACAGGATTGTCACAGAAGGCTGGATTAAATGGTTTGACAGTTGATGTTGACAATCCAAATTCCAATTGGTCTCAGATGCGCCAATGGCTTGATGATGGGCAAAACGTAGCAATGGCATTCAGTAGCAAGCAAAGCCTACCAGAGTCTGTAATCGATGAGGTTACAGGAAAGGTATACCGAGTAGTTGATGGTGATGCTTATGACTTTAGGCCAATGGATGCACAGCCACAAGGCTCTGATGGTGTAATTGTTGGGCTAAAGAACAAGGCTATGACTCGCAAAGAATCTATAGCTGCACAAGATTCCAATGGATTTTTTGTCCAATACGATCCAAAGCTCGGCACCCAGGTGACTATCCCCCGCCAAAAGAAAGAGGTTATTATGCTCAAAACGGATGGTCAAGAAACCCCATCCGTTATGGAAACTGGTGAGCAGATTACAGAGAGGGCAAAGAAATGATTAACGATATTAAACTAAAAGAGGAAGATTTTCTTCAGCAGTTCCCACGAGCAACGGAATTTATGCAAGATGGATTGCCATTTGCTAATTGGTGGGATGCCGGTGAGGATAGGGCCTCGCAAGGTAAACCAATCAATGTTGCCGACTTGGCAGCAATGAACAAGGGGCTTGGATAATGTCTATAAAGCCATTAAACGAGCGGTTAGATGAACTCTCGACAGTAGAGCAAGATGTTGCCGCGCTGCCACCAGAATCCGAGCCATTAGATCCCACCGCCCTAACAGACCAGAATCCTGAGTTTGAGCCAACCTTAGTAGCTGGCTTTAAGGGAATGCTTAGAGAGACTATTAAAAGAGCGCCCAAGCGCACAGAAAGACCTATCCTACCCGAAGGTACAGAGACAGGGAAAATAGGCCCTTATAGCGTTATTAAAGAGGCCAAGCCAGCACAAGCAGAGGCTATTGAAAAAGCCACTCCAACCATGCCGACTACGGGTAAACCCTCACCCACACCAACAGAGGTTGCGGCTGGTGTGCCAGAGACTGTGCTTAACCTAGATTTGATTGATGGCCCAGACACTTTTAAACAGCACATTGAGGCTGTTGCTAGGTCATTTGGCGCAGATAAGTTTGAAAGAATTAGCTATACAGACTTTGCTGCTAAGGCATCCGCTGAAGGATACGATGAGGCATTTGTTGCCAGACTGCTAGATCCAAGCGTGGCTACAGAGGCTGATTATGGCAAAGCATACAAGATGCTATTGGTTCAGTCTGATGCCAGCAAGAGAACCTATGACCTTGGGTTGAAAGTTAAGCAAGCCAAAAAAGATGGTAAATTAACAGATGATTTATCCTCTCAGTTTTTACAGGCCATTGATTATGAAGGGGCGGTTGTTAAGGCCGTCAAGGGTAGGCAAATTGATATTGCTAGATCCCTCGGTATTTTCTCCCAAGCTAGACAGTCATCAGTAAATAGAGGTGAGATGCTTTCTGGTCTCATGACTGAAGCCGGTGGTATTAATTCTGCATTTGATTTGGCTAACAAGTACACAGCCCTATCAAGCAAATCTGCTATGGGAGACCTTGCAGAAAAAACAATATCTGGGACATTGAAAGACATATGGTTCTCAACTTGGATTAATGGTCTATTGTCTAGCCCAGTAACCCACGCAAAGAATATTGCGGGTAACTTATTCTTTGGCGCATTACAGATGCCAGAGCGAGCTGTTGCATCCTTTATTGGCAAAGGTAGAAACCTATTGTTTAAGGGTGGCGAAGAGGCTATCTCAACAAACGAGTTATATGCACAGGCTGTTGGATTCTTGTATGGCCTTAGAGAGGGTGGCGAAATAGCTGGTACTGCATTTATCAAGAATACGTCAACTGATCCATTCACCAAGATTGAAACTGGCCGAGTTGGGCGAGATGCATTTGACATTGACTTTGGTGATTCTGATACAGGTAAAGCCATTAGTAATGCGTTGCGTTATTGGGGCAAGTTCGTTACATTGCCCGGCAGAGCGCTTATGGCAGAGGATGAATTTTTTAAGGGTCTGGGTTATCGCATGGAATTAAATGCTATAACAGCTAGAGAAGGTGACAGAATGTATAAGAAGTTAATACAATCTGGCCTTACTCCAGATGAGGCAGCTAAACAGGCATCTGACTTAACAGCTAGTTTGCTTGCCAACCCAACACCAGATATTGACGAAGCTGCTAAGGCTGTATCTCGTACAGTTACGTTCACTCGTGAACTAGAGCAATCCTTGCAAGGCTTGCAGTCAGCAGCTCAGAATCCATTAATTAAGATATTTGTACCATTCGTTAAGACCCCTACAAATATTGCTTTAGAGGCAATGGCTAGAACTCCAGGCTTGAACTTTGCAAGCCCCCGATTCTGGGGTGACTTTAATGCTGGCGGTATTCGCAGAGACCAAGCAATGGCTCGTGTTACCCTTGGCGGTGCAATGATTTACTCAGTCAGCGCTGGTACATTTGAAGGCAAGCTGACAGGCTACGGCCCAATGCGGATGGATGACAAGAAGGCATTAGAGGGTACAGGCTGGCAACAATACTCAATGGTATTTAATAAGGCTGATGTAGATCCTGACTTGCTTGCTGAGTTTGAAAAGATTACGTCAGTTAAGTATGGTCCAGACAAAGTCTATATTTCTTATGCTGGTCTAGAGCCAATTGCCACATTGCTTGGAATCGGTGCTACAGCTGGCGAGTATGCACAGATGACTCATGGAGGCACAGAAATGGAGAAGATGGCCATGGGTGCTACCATTGGTATATACCAATATCTCTCAGAGCAACCAATGCTCCAAGGCTTTAGCGATATCAGTAAGGTATTTACTTCTGGATCTAAAGATGCCCCATCTATTTTCTATGACTTAATCAAGAAAGCATCCAAACAAGTATCCGAGTTTGCTATCGGTGGATCACCACTAGGAACCCACAGTTCTTTTGTGGCAGCGATTGAGCGTATCGTTGACCCAACTAGATCCAACACAATGCCGGGCGAGATGGGCTTTAAGCAAGACCTAGTTGAGCCAGCTGTGCGTGGATTCTATGAGGCAGTCAATTACTACAAGTCTCGCAATCCTTTGACATCTGACAGTTTGCCACGTCAATTTGACCCAATTACTGGTGACGTGCAAAAGGTTGGAAAAGGTAACCTTTATGAGATGTTTAATCCCCTAAAGCTATCGGATGGTAAGTTCAGCCCAGCTCATGCCGTATTGGTTGAGTACAACATTCCAATGTATATACCAAACCAAAGCATTGAAGGAATCAAGTTGTCCGCTAGTCAGTACAACCGCTGGATTGAAATAGCAACAGAAAATGGTATTTTGGCAAAGGCTGTAGAAAGTCTTGGCCAGAACTTGCAAGATTTGGCAACAGTTGACTTAGGTAAAGCTCAGTCGATTATTAGCAAAGAGATATCGGATAGATATAGCATGGCTAAGAAGATATTAATTGCAGAAGACCCCGATCTTGCCGAGGCACTAAGAGATGTAGAGCAAGCAAAGCGTGATTATGGGAAATACAAGCGATAGACTTTTATGAAAAAATCAACTAGATTAGGGAAATATTATGGCTGATTATGCGATATCTAACGTAGCAAGACGTGTGGTCTACACCAATACTGGTGTCGGGCCATACTCGTTTACGTTTGAAATTCTTGCCAATACAGATATCGCTGTATATCGGGGCAGTACATTGCTGACTCTGACCACAGATTACAGCGTAACCATTAATGCTAATGGCACAGGATCAATTACCCTAGTAACCGCTGGCACAGGCAATATTACGATTGTTGGCGCAAGAGCAATTCAACGCACTAGCGACTATACGACAGGCGGTGACTTGTTCGCCAGCACCCTTAATACTGACCTAGACTCACAGACCATCTACGCACAGCAAGTAGCTGAGACAGCAGAGCGAGCGCTTAAGGCTCCTGTAACAGATCCAACAGATATTGCTATGACTCTGCCAACTAAGGCATCAAGAGCAAGCAAGTACCTGGCCTTTGATGCTAATGGTAACCCAGTTGCTACAGCTGGAACCTCTGAGTCACCAAGCCTTGGAACGATGTCAACTCAAAATGCAACTGCTGTTGCTATTACTGGTGGCTCTATATCTGGCATTACCGATCTAGCCGTAGCAGATGGTGGTACAGGTGCATCTACAGCAGCTAACGCTAGAACAAATCTTGGGTTAGCGATTGGCACAGATGTACAAGCCTACAATGCCAATACAGCGTTTACCAATACCAACCAATCCTTTAGCGTGGCACAGCGTGGAACCATTACTGCTTTAACAGATGGTGCAACCATTACTCCTAACTTTAACAATGCTAACAACTTCTCCGTTACTCTCGGTGGCAATCGTACCTTAGCTAATCCAACAAACTTAACTGCTGGTCAGTCTGGTGTCATCGTCATTACTCAAGATGGCACAGGCTCTCGCACCCTAGCGTATGGTTCTAACTTTAAGTTCCCCGGTGGCACAGCACCTACACTAACTACAACTGCATCGGCTGTAGATGTCTTAGCTTATTATGTAGAGTCAGCTAGTCGTATTACTGCTCGTCTAGTAGCGGATGTTAAATGATTAATCAGAATCTACTTCTTACTGGAGATGATGGTTATAACCTAACCAACTCCCTACGCTTTCGTCAAAGTGTGTCTGCTTATTTAAATAGAACACAAACAACACCCACAACGGCAACCAAATGGACTTATTCTTATTGGGTAAAAAGAGGAATTATAGGCGGCTCAAGTGTTCAAACAATGATTTCTGGAACTGGCGGTGCTGGTAGTGGTATTCTTTTTTGGAATGATAAATTATGGGCTTCTAGCTATAGTGCTGGTTATCAATGGAATTTTCTAAGTGCCGCTGTTTATCGTGACCCTAGTGCTTGGTATCACATTATGGTTGCTTATGATTCAACTCAAGCAACCGATACAAATAGAGTAAAAATCTATGTAAATGGTGTTCAATTAACAGCGTTTACTACAGATGTTGGAGCAACAACTTATCCTTCATTAAATAGTGTAGGTTTTGTTGGTGGAGTTTCAGGAAGTGTAAGAATTGGTTTAAGAGATGATGGTTTTTATTATCTTGATGGTTATTTAGCAGAAATGTATTTTGTAGATGGTCAGCAATTAACCCCATCCTCATTCGGTGAAACATCCTCAACCACAGGTGTATGGATTCCTAAGAAATACACAGGAACTTACGGCACTAATGGATTCTATCTGCCATTTACCGATAACTCTGCTCTGACTACATCATCAAATGTGGGATTAGGAAAAGACTTCTCAGGCAACGCAAACTATTGGACTACAAACAATATCAGCATTACATCAGGCTCTACTTATGACAGCATGACCGATGTGCCTACGCTGACAAGCGCTACTACGGCTAATTATTGCGTGTTAAATCCTTTGCAAACAACCCAATCTGCATCTGTTCCTACAAATGCCAATTTAACATCTCCAGCCAATGCTGGTGCTTGGCGTAGAATTGGCGGTTCAATGCAGTTGCCTACAACTGGTAAATTTTACTTTGAATATACTTGTGATTCATTTAGTACTTTTGCAACTTTTAGTATTGGCGTATTTAGTGGCAATATAGATACAGGTAATAATGTAATTGGAACTTCTGCTACAGAATGGGGTTATAACGGGCAAAGCGGGTACGCTACAAACAACAATACAAATATAAGTAGCGGGTTTACAACAACTACAACTGGTGATGTTTTGCAACTGGCTTATGACGCAAGCACAGGAAGTCTTTGGTTTGGAAAAAACAACACTTGGCAAGGTGCAAGTAGCCCAAATCCATCAACAGGAACAAGTCCAACCTACACAGGTGTTTACAACATTACTCCAGTAATGGTTCAAAACTGGGCAACGCAATCAGCTAACTTTGGTCAACGCCCATTCGCCTACACACCACCAACAGGCTTTAATAGACTAAACACATTTAACTTACCTACTCCTACTATTGGCGCTACTGCATCTACACAGGCTGGTAAGTATATGAATACTGTTCTTTATACAGGCACAGGCTCAACCCCAAATGCTGTAACTGGGGTAGGTTTTCAACCTGATTTTTTATGGATTAAATCAAGAAGTAATGCCTATTCTCATTTACTTGCCAATGCAATAACTGGGGCAAGTAAAACATTACAAACTGATAGCACAGCAGCAGAACAAACTTACGGATGTATTAATTCTTTTGATAGCAATGGTTTTACTGTTGATACAGATGGAACAATCGGTGCTAATAATAGTGGCTCTACTTTTGTTGCTTGGAACTGGAAAGCTAATGGTGCAGGTTCAACCAACACAGCAGGTTCTATTACATCTACAGTAAGTGCTAATACAAGTGCTGGATTTAGTATTGTTACTTGGACTGGAACTGGCTCTACTGCAACCATTGGACATGGACTTGGCGTTGCACCAAAAATGTTTATTTGGTTTCACCGAACAAATGCTGGTGCTTACAGCCATATAACTTATCATGCGTCTTTGCCTAGTGCGGCTTATGTAGTTTATTTGAATTTAACAATTGCACAATCTAGTGATAACAACGCTTTTAACAGTACTGCACCGACATCTAGCGTATTTACAGTAGGGGGATACAATAGTTCTGACACAATGGTAGCCTATTGCTTTGCAGAAGTAGCTGGATACTCTGCATTTGGCTCATACACAGGGAATGGTTCTAGTGATGGAACTTTTGTATATACAGGGTTTAGACCTAGATATATTCTATCCAAACGAACTGACATTGCTGGTCTTGACTGGAACATTTGTGACACAGCAAGAGGTACTTATAATGTAGTAGCACCTGAATTGTTTGCTAATGTGTCACAAGCGGAATCTTCTAACAGCTACTATGATTTTTTGTCCAATGGATTTAAGGCAAGGTCAGTAAGTAGCTCCGTCAACGCTAGTAGCGGTACTTACATCTACATGGCATTTGCCGAAAACCCCTTTAAATACGCTAACGCACGATAGGAAATATTATGTTCAAAATAGGAACTAGGACTATCCCATTAGATACTCCATTCACACACAATGACATTCAATACCCAAACAACTGGATTCGTCTAGCCACAGAAGAAGATAAGTCTGCTATCGGTCTAGTCTGGGAAGCGGATGCTGTTCGTGCTGACGATAGGTTCTATTGGGATGGCAACATCAACAATCCTAAAGATTTAAATGGTCTTAAATCTCAATTTATCTCCCAAGTAAAGACTACTGCTGGTTCTATCCTTGCTCAGACTGATTGGATGGTAATCCGTAAAGCTGAACGCAATGTAGACATTCCTAGCTCTGTCGCTACCTATCGTGCAAGCGTAGTAGCTAAAGCAGATGAGTTAGAGACAGCTATCTCTGCGGTTACTACTGTAGAGCAATTGATTGCGTTAGACCTATCCTTTCCTAGCGAGGCATAAATGAATTTTATCTTTGCATACATCCTAGACCGCTTTGGCTTTATCCCCAGGGCAACGCTTGAGTTCCCCATTGAGAAACCAGTTACTGTTAAGCCAGCTCGCAAGGCTGCCAAGAAAGTAGTACGCAAAACAGTACGAAAGAAAGCGTGATTACTATGACACAGCTTACTGACAAAGAGATTGAAGATATCGTTGAGAAGGTGACCGAGCGTGTCATTGAAAAGGTCTATACCAATATCGGTAAGTCTGTGGTCACCAAGTTCTTTTGGATTATCGGAGTCGGGGCTGTAGGTTTAGTTACATTCCTAGCTGGGATGGGCCATATCAAGATCGGCAACTAATGTGGCAGATCAGTTCGGGTTTCTTGATGGCGCAAAGGGCATCAGCAGTTCTCTAAACGCTAGTCGTGAGGTCAGCAAAGAGCTGTCCAAAAGCATTGCAGATACGCAGAAAGAAGCATCCGATGTAGCCCAACAACGCAACCTTGACAGGCGCAGAGAGCTGCGTGAGAACGAGGTACGAAAAGAATTGTTTCTCAAGCGTGTGTTGATGCAATGGGAACATGAAGAGCAAGTACGCAGAGAAGAAGAAAGAATGCGAACAGAGTTCTTAAAGAAGTATGGCAAGCGGTGGGCAGAGGTTGAGGCTCTCAAAGCAAAACTAGAGAAACAAGAGAAAGAGTTGCAGAAAGCCTTTGATTCTGATCTAGCCAAAGCGAAGTGGGCGCAGTTCTGGTGTTTCGCAGTCGCTGCATGGATAGCTTATTTTTTAGTATGGGGAAATAAATAATGTTTACTTTGTTAACAACTCTCGTTTCATTCCTAGCCGGTGGCTTACCAAAGCTCCTAGATTTTTTCCAAGATAAATCAGACAAAGCACACGAGATGGATCTCGCTAGACTCCAGATCGAGCGTGAACTGGAGATGCGTAAGGCTGGCCTCGCATCCCAAGAGCGCATCGAAGAGATCCGCACAGATCAGATAGCTATGACCACAGCAGTACAAGAGCGTGAGTCACTCTATGCCCATGACATAGCCATTGGCCAAGGCGCATCCACATGGGTCATCAATGCTCGTGCAATGGTGCGCCCAGCGATTACCTATGGAATGTTTGTCCTCTTTGCTTTCGTAGAAATATTTGGTTTCGTCTACGCTTGGAAGACAGGAGTTGATTTCACCATTGCTCTTGATGTCCTATGGGATAACGAGACACAAATCATCTGGAGTTCTGTAGTCGCTTTCTGGTTCGGTACACAAGCATTTAAAAAATGATTGACCACAAAGTCATCGAGATGATTAAGCACCACGAAGGTGTGAAACAAAAGCCATACCAATGCCCAGCATTACTGTGGACAGTTGGAGTTGGCCATGTGATTGATCCAAACCATATCAAGGTTCCAATAGCCGAGCGCAAGGCTTTGCCCATTCCTGATGGCTGGAACCGCACTCTATCAATGGGAGAGGTAGATGAAATTCTTGCTCAAGATTTACAGAGATTTGAAAGCGGGGTACGCAGACTATGTCCTGATGGCCTTACTCCTGGGAGGTTTGGCGCACTCGTCAGCTTTGCGTTTAATGTTGGGCTAGGCAATCTCCAGCGCTCTAGCCTCAGAATGAAACACAATCGTGGAGACTTTGAGGGAGCCGCTGAAGCCTTTCTCGATTGGACAAAGGCTGGCGGCAAGGTTCTCAAAGGTTTGGTGTCAAGGCGCAATGATGAGCGAGCGCTCTACCTAAGCAACACCATCTAATACTTTCTTACGATTCTGCTTTGCGCTGGTCATTATGACCATCTGAATGGGCGAGAGCATCTCGATGGTGTCCTTATTCAGCGTGTTGAACTCCAGCAGTTTCTTTTGTTTGTCAGCCAGCGCCAGCTTGGAGTTGGCTACCTTGTCCGCAACTGTGTTGTATTGGCTAATAAACTCTTCAATGTTTTTACAGTTGATGGCATCCTTGCCTGGGATCTGTAGCCTAACTGACCCCGGAGTCGGAAGTGTTGTTTTTTCGCCACTACTTGGGATGTCCTCTTTAATCGAGTTCAGATCAACTTTCTTTGCTGGCATAGCTGTAGGTACTGGCGGTACTTTAGGAATCGAATCTAGGGGGTTTCTAGCGGTTCTAGAGGCAGCGTTACCATCGTCATCCTCTGGTGCTATCCCACAGGCAGCCATGAGGCTGTATCTGCGAGCATAGGTCAGAGCGGATCCATACCCTTGGGGGTCTTGCTTGCTGGCTGGAACGTGCAGAACTCCACAGGACAGAGACTCACCAGACTCATGCAGTAGCAATGTTTCTACATTGACTCCTGTATCAGACTCGTGACACTTCTGTACTAGGGCAATGCCATTATTGTTAAGGCCATCAATGACAGCCTCAACTACAGTTGCCAGATCAGCATACTTGGAAGTGAAGTATGGATTATTTGATGTCTTCAGAGCTGGGCCAAATTCTTTCTGTGCCTTGACCAGAGCGGTTGCAATTAATTTCATTTGAGTACCTTAATATTTAATGTTGATTGACGAATTGTGTAAGCCTCTTTGGCTGGCACAATCTTGGCTGGGGCTGCTTTGTAGCTACGCTGAGGCCACGTTATCTGAAAGTCACCAGCCAATGCATGGCTGTGGTCTCTCATCATTCCCATAATCTCAGTCTGTGCCTTAGCCGTTTCCTCTTCAAGCCTAGATATTTTTTGCTTGTTTTCTAAGATTAATTTGGTCAGCTCCACACCATAATCATCCAGCTTTACTAGCTCACTATCCGAGCCAGTAGACCAAGTCCTAGCTGCATCCTTTGGGCTGATGGGTGGGTAGTGGTCAATGTAGCCGGTGTTCTTATAGCGATCCAGCTTGTCCTGAAACTCTTTGCACGTTCTCTCAATGAGATCCAAGGTCTCTGGGTGTGGTCCAAACAAGAAGACCCGCAACTCTGTGCCACGATACAGCACAGCAATCGCGCCCCATGATGCCTTGGTGATAGCCATCTGCGCTTGCAGTTGGATTGGCCCTCGATACAGGGGCAAGACATCCTCGGCATCCATCGCAGTTAGCTTGGCCTCCAAGACTCCTGTACCCTCAAGTCTTATAGAAGGCTGACCCACCACATAGATGCCACGCTCTGGATCGGTGAAGACCTCCTCCATGGATCCTGTGGCTGTGCCATCGAGACTGCATGAGATGGGCCACTTATCGTGAAAGTATGGTTTCTCGTGGTTGATGTCTAACTGGTGGCAACCCAGCCTGTGAGCTGCCTCGGTCAGTATGGTTGGCTCTAGCTTGTTGCCCCAATCCATTGACTCGTTACTGATGTTTTCTAATTCCTTACCATCGATGGCTGCAATACTTGAGAGTAGCTCATC
>Ga0209296_1002670_pt1 | contig 12588 bp, 22 predicted proteins | sample S_130206_EF_Meta_FD_187319 | JGI IMG/M metagenome (GOLD analysis project Ga0209296, IMG submission 187319) | Freshwater microbial communities from Lake Simoncouche, Canada to study carbon cycling - S_130206_EF_MetaG (SPAdes) (version 2) | ecosystem: Environmental > Aquatic > Freshwater > Lake ...
CATTTGGATGACTTTCTATCAAGGTTTAGATGTGACTTATAATGAGCACATTGGTAAGGTTGATTTTGTTTCTACTCAGTATATTACGGTGTGTATTCAACAGTCCGAGGAAAGATCAAGAGATGTGTGTATTTTAGTTTATCCTCATCAATGGAAAGATGTTCGCTTGTTGAAGGAATCTGAAAAATGAAACATCAGACAATGTGGAGATGGTGGTCAAAAGCGTTAGGTGAGAAAGCATCCAAGTGTGATAGGGAGAGTGATAAGATCTCCATCATACGAACCTTTATCTTTCTCACTTATCTAATCACTAATCTCTTTATTGTTGCTGGTGTTATTCGACACTGGAATGATAATCAACCTATTCATTATGAAGTATCAAGTAGTCTATCTTAAACCAAAGAAGAAAGGAGTTTATTCTAAACAAGTGGCGACGTTTCTTACTATTGAGGATGCAAGTTTCTGGGAACAGGTGATTCGGAGGCAGGGATGTAAGGAGAGTGAGATTGTGCCAGTTTTGTAGCGATTTATACCAAAAAAAGGTTAAATTGTATTAATAAATGTATTAAAAAACATTATGTTGTGTTTTTCATGTGTTCTCAATAGTGTTATATTATTGAGAATCAATAGTGTCTTTATTGAGAATAAATGCCTCTGAGTCTTCTTATAAATGCCTCTGAGTCTTGTATCTTTTAAACCCTATAAATGCCTCTGGTTCTTGTGACCTAAGCGAGCGTAGCATAAGACGCGCAGTTTGTCAAGTCTCACCGCCGCGAAAATCTCCCAGAACCCACACAGATCTCGACGAGACATTATGAACCTATAATAAGATCATTATGTGAGAATCTCGACGAGAATACACACAAAAACACATAAATCTCGACGAGAGCACATATATACACATAACAATCTCGACGAGACGCTAGGTTTTATGCTTGCATCTAGTCGAGATCTGTGCTATACTTAAACCGAACATTCAATCTCGACGAGGATTATGTACGACGACTACGATCTCGACTACACAGTCTCATACGATTACGGACAGGATCTCGAAGAGTACTCACAGGATCTCGACGAGGATTATACACGAGATGCACACGATTATGAATCGCTTGCATATCGCCACTACGCATGATAGAATCTAGACACATCGCACGAGACACCATGATCGCACAAAAGCGCCTTGTACAAGTTACACTAGACATCATGTGCTATGATGATCTAGATGTGGAGTATATCAATTGGCGAGACCTATTGAAACTCGAAGGTGATGAGGATATTCATTGTAGCGTTAAGGAATACGATCCTTTTTGATTTTGTGCCAGTTCAAAAATTGGCACAAAGTTATATAAATAATAGCACTTAAGATCTTATAACATAGGGCAGCTCTTGAATTCTCCTACGGGATCCAGAATCAATCTGACAGATATAAGAACTGAGTGCTAGAGTTTAATAGGTTAACAGGGTTTAACTATAGGTTTCCCGATATACCAAATGCGGTCGGAATAGAATATCACTAACTCTTGTTTTTGAAGTGTCAAAAATAGGAGGGTTTTTTGGTGTCTGGATATTATCGATGTGCCAGTTGTAGGAGTGGCACAAACATTCACCGCTGGGGTTTGTTTGCGGTTATGTTGGTTTCGTTCCTGAGAAAAGCACCAAATGCGCTCCGTTAAGGTTCATCCTGAGAAGAGCATTCGTTTCACCAAAGATGCTGCATTCTGGTGTGAGATGATTAATCTTTACAAGAAAATTTATCCCACCCATTCTTTCAAACAAATCTCAGAACATTTCAAGTTGAGTGAGACAAATACCCGTAGATATTACTATGGGATTCATCACTATAATTGCAATAATGGATATACTCAACTGCGCCGAGGTGCCTGTGTGACAATCTGATAACTGGCACAAGGGGTGTTGATTAATCCCCCGATCCGTTCTACATTACCTTTGTTCCTGAGAAATCCAATGACTTTTGTCATCTCCAAACTCAACAATTGCACCTACAAACTGGATGCAAACAATCAACGGGTTTTGATGTATGCTCCCCTGCTGCCTGATGGTTCATATGAAACCGCAGGATCTGCCTATGATTGGGTAGAATGGGATCGCCTGGATGGTGATATCCTGGCAGAGGCAGATCGCATTCACAAACTATTGCTGGAGGCAGTTTGATGGAATTCATTAATTACGTTCGTTCTTTCTATGGACCTGGTGGCATTTATGATATGAATGTTACTGATGCTATGATCATCGATGCCACCATACAATACCTTACTACAGAAGGCATATGTTGGTGTAACGGTGATAGTACCGATCGTGAGATGGTACGTGACATTTTGATCGAACGCTTCGGGTGTGTGCCAACCTGAGAACTGGCACAGACCCGCTAGACTTCCTGCCCAATCCGTTCTACATTACATTCGTTCCTGAGAGACAAACCAATGCTGACTGGCAACTCCCTTCTGACCCTGGTTGATGAAATGCAGGCACAAGAACCTCCTGTTAAGATGTCTGATATCGTTCGTGCCTGTGGGTATGAGATCGAAGGTAAACTGAAGTATACTGAATTCTACACGGAGTTGCTGACTGTGAAAGGTTTGATTGACAAGAAAGAATCTGCAGATATCTCTGATGAGAATCAGGAACTGTATGATGAACTTTCTAATCGTTATGGTGAGGATGCCATTGATGCATTCCTGGAGATCTATGATGAGGATGACCTGGGTAACTTTGAAGATGCCTATCAGGGTGGTTATGAATCGGAGGCAGATTTTGCCGAACAGTTTACCACTGACTGCTACGGTTTGGATATCCCTTCGTTCGTAATCGTTGATTGGGAAGCAACCTGGTATCAGGGACTTCGTTATGATTACGATTTCCAGGATGGGTTCGTGTTCGGTAAGAACTGGTAGATCTCGACGAGATGTGTGTGTGATCTCGACTAGATTGCACACACATTTATCATAACTCGACGAGATACATACGATATCATACATCTCGACGCACATCTGACGAGATCACATCATACACACACATCTCGATATACTACACGAAGACATACATATGTGCTAGAATGTGTGTGTATGATGTGATCTCGTCAGGCACCCACCTGAGCCCGCCTTATGTGCAAGAATATGTGCTTCACCCCACTCACCCCTCCCCACACCATCTAGATGTGCTTTAATTATTATTCTCAATAACAACTCCTTATTGAGAATACAATATACCTTATAGAGGAAAGGGTTTGCCTACAGGTTGGAAACACTGATTATCGCAATCCGACCGACAAAGTTACCCAGGTTGAGTGAGATATAATATTAAACTTAAGTGTAGAGTGGGTGACTATAGGGGAGGGGTGGTGCCCTTCCCTATTTTTTTATCTAATGAGTCTTATAAGGACCTCTGATGTTAAGCATTGCAACAATTCCTTGACCTAGGTGCCTGCTGCCGTATGATGGATCCGTGGCGGGACATTCTCTACATTTTCCCTCGCCACCAAAGAATAATGAAACTGTTCGCTTTCAAGTTCACTCAAACTCTGATTCTGAATGTTGCTACCATCGCTGCAATTGTTGTGGGTTTGTATCAGTTTGCTGTTCGTGCCTACAATGACAACAATGGTGCAGAAAAAACACGTAAGGTGATGCAAACCGTGCTGATGTTCGTTGACACTCTGCTGCAGTATGGTAAGGTATATTTTGCCGAACCTGCTCCCGCTCCTGTGCCAATCCGTAAGGTGGCACAGCGCCGCACTAAAGTTGCCTGATCCGTTCTACATTACATTCGTTCCTGAGACACCCCACTATGTTTGACGAACTCTGGCAGGAGATTCAAGACTCCCCTGGTGAGATCTTTGATATTCCTGAACTTCGTGATCTGGAAGAAGAGAAGTTCAATGTTAATGAATATCTAAACTCTGATTACGATTATTGAAACTATGGAAGTTCTAGAACTAAACCAAGCAGAGATTCGTGCCCTGCTGGACCTCATTGAGTTTCACGATGATTGGGATGAATGCAGTGAACAACTGGGGGTGAACGTTGCCCTGCTTTATGACAAAGTTTCCGCACTTGTAACCTACTGATGACACCTGAAACATACACTTTCACTGGCGACACTGTTACCTTCCTTGGGTTGGTTGGTGTCATCTCCACTGCTATTATCGTGGTTACAGTGTTCCGTTCCTATTACAATTCACCCCTAAGAAAATGACACTTACCACCGAACAATTCAACAAGTTTGTTGAGAACTACGTTTCACTTATCATGGAGGGAATGGATTCAGAATCCATTGAAATGATGGTCTATGATTTACTTGTTAAAGAGTACAAGACTTATACTGAAGAGGAGATTGTTGGTGAGATTAAAGAACTTTATAGTGATGAACTTGCTGCTGATTTAATGGAGGGTAACTGGTGAACTTTCTGACTCCTGATGATCTCCATGCTCTCATTGAATTGGTTGAGTCTAACAATCAATACAATGACGATGATGATAAAGAGTTCTGGGATGATGTGCTGATCAGGTTACAACAAACCTATCGGCACTGCCTGGACGTGTGACAGTCACCAAGGTGGCACAAGACCCCTAGACCTGCTCCCTGATCCGTTCTACATTACATTCGTTCCTGAGAGACAGACCGATGCAAGTTTACGCCGTGATCGCTGGCACATCCTATGAGGGCGAGGACTTCAAGACCCTGCGCCTCTTTGATTGCAAGTCCTCCGCTGTTGCCTACGTTGCCCACCTTGAGGACCACTTCGATTATGCTGAGATGGAACTCCTCGACGTCTGTATGGACTCTGCCCTGGCAACCGCCTGAGGCACTGGCACACTAAGGGGGCGCAATGCCCCCTCTGATCCCCTACACTAACCTCAGTTCAATCAACCGCCATGATTCGCTACGAAGTTCGCTATCAGGTGCCCTACAACGCTTGCGAGTGGCGCTCTCAGTTCTTCCGCACCCTTGCGGAGGCAGAGAGCATGGTCGCCTTCTACCGCTCCTGCGGATCGCCTGCTCACCTGGCACCCTGAACCAATGGGAACGGCAGCGCCCTAAAGACTGCCACCTATCCAAACTATCCAAACCATTCGAATGACCTTTGACCTTGCTGTTGCCCTGCTGAACCGTGCTAGCACTGCTGCCGAACTGCTGGCGATCCTGGACTCCATTGCTGCTGATCAGGACGCCTGAGGCACTGGCACACTAAGGGGAGGCACGTGCCCCCGACCGACTACACTAACCTCAGTTCACAAGACGTCAAATGAAAGTCCAACCCATCGGCAGCAACCAGACCGAAGTCTCTCTGGCGGACGGGACTGAGGTCCTGATCTCCTACCAGACCCCCGTTGCCGCCCTGGTGCCTGGTAAGGGGTGGATCCGCACCGCGACGAAGTGGAGCGCCACGACAACTAAGCACGTTAATGCCTGGTTGCGGAAGAACTGCGGCGGCACTGTGACCGAAGTTGATCAATGGGAACTGGATCAATTGATCGCTTTCTAGGACGGTTGAGGGGGTGGCACACCGCCGCCCCCTGATCCCCTCCCCGACCGACTACACTAACCTCAGTTCACTCAAACGAACCGATGACCGTTCGCACCCACGTCCTGCCCCTGGACCTCTGCACCGTGACCCTCACTGAGGCACAGTGGAGCACCATCCGCACCGCTGTCCTCAGCATCGCTTGCGACTGCCGCATCGCTGGCAAGGGCACCGACGCAGACTATTACCTGAAGGCATACAACGACCTGAAAGCAGCGATGGGGATGGACGCCTGAGGCACTGGCACAAGGGGGGCAGGGATGCCCCTCTGACCCTGTAGACTAACCATATCAACCAAAGGAGAGGGACCATGAGCAACGGATTCAACGGATGGGCAAACTGGGAGACCTGGAACGTCGCCCTCTGGATTCAAAACGACGAAGGTCTCTATGCTGCTGCCCGCCAGTGCCAAGGATCCTATGCTGCCCTGCTGGAGATGCTCTGGGAGTGTGGCAGCAAAGAGACCCCTGACGGGTGCCGCTGGAACGACCTTAAGGTTGACGCTGAGGCGATCTGTGAAATGATGACCGATCTCTGAACCGCACACTGGGGGGGCACTGCTCCCCCTTTCTGCGTCTACAATGACCTCAGTTCACACGACCCCGATGCCTGCCACCGCTACCCTAAACACCTCTGAGGTCCGCCTTGCCCTGGTGGGGTGGAGGACCGAACTGCTGACCCTGGGTTCCCAGTTCCCTGACGTCTTCCCTGCCCCCACCATCACCGACCGCATCGCTGCCTTGGACGCTGCCCTGCTTGCTATCGACTGCAGCAGCACCGTCACCCTGGTGCCAGACGCCTAGGTGGCACAATGGGGGGCAGAGACCCCCCACTCCATCGACTACACTAACCTCAGTTCACAAGACAAGACACCTCATGACCTTCAACCCCTACGTTGCCACCCTGATTGAAATGGGATACGACGAACAGGACTGCCGCAACGTTGCCGCTGCTGGTTTGGATGCCACGTATCCCCGAACCATCCATGGGCGGACCTTTCAAACCAAGGCAGAATATGACGACGCTCTGGCGGAATTCCTGAACGGGATCTGAGGGGGCCCCCCCGATCTGCTACAATACTCTCAACCGCAACCGACTCCCATGGCACTGACCGTCTTTGCAATTTTCACCTGCGGCACCGACTATTATGATCGGGAAGAACTGGACTCCCTCTATGCCTCAGAGGAGGACGCAGAGCGCCATGCTGCTAACCTTCGTCTGATGATCGACGAATATGTGGAGGGGTCCCCCCGCTTCGCTAGCGTTCGGATCAGACCTCAGACCGTTCGCTGATCTGCTACAATACTCTCAACCGACACCCCCCTCCAATGATCGGAATCCCCATCACCACCCACGGCAGCACTGCCATCGACACCCTGACGGTTGACCCCATCACGGGGCGGGTTGCGGTTCGCTTCCTTTCTCACTGGACCCGCCGCCCTTACATCTTTAAGGTCTCCCGCCGTGCTGCCCTTGCTCTGACCCTCAACACCGACGTCTCCCTAGGGAAGTGGGTTAACCTTCACTGCCGCCCGAACGCTGCCCGCTGATCTGCTACAATATCAAAGCAACCGAACCGAACCGAACCATGATCCTGCAGTTCCGCATCCTCTCCCTCGATTCCAAAGGCACGTGCCGCATTGAGGGTCTCTATGATGACCTCCCTTCTGCCGAACGTTGCCTGCAGGATTTCGTCGCTTGCTTCCCCTCATGCAAGTTTACGATCGTGCCAAATACCTGAGGGGTCGCCCCCCCCCGACCTGCTGCAATATCAAAGCAACCAACCGAACCGAATCAAATGGCACTCTTCAACATAGCATCGGACCTCAAGACCCGCCAGACCATATGGGTAGGCACCAACGTAGCAAAGGGTATGGGTCAGGCAAATTCCCATACCAGAAAATGGAAAGGATGGGATGGTGACGGGTTGCCCGCTGCTGAACTGGCAGATCTGCACACTGACTACCGTGGACCTCAGGATCGGTAGGGGTCAATCCCCCACCTATTCGTGACCGTTCGTGCGTAACTCTCCCCCCCCTTCGTGGGGGATTGACCCCTACCGATCCCTTCGTAACCAACCCACCCCAATCTCCTTCGTTATGAACTCCACCCTCACTACCATTGACGGCGTTCAATTCAAGATCACCCGACTGCCTGTTGCTCATGGTCCCTCAGCACTCCGTTGGGCAGATCGGATCAAAGGCGGCAGCAGCAGGGTCCGCACTCATGGCGGTGCCGCTGGCAGCAGGGGGACCAGCATGAGCACCAGCGCCAGTGCCCTGGGCGACGTGCGCTGAGGCAGTGCCGCCATTCGTGTGTTCGTGAGAGGCAGTGCCCCCGCCCTTGGGGGGCGTGGCGGCGGGCGCCGTATTTGAAAACCCAACACTACCCTAACCTACAAAGTGTTACCCAAGCGATCATTATATAACACTCAAAAACAAAAAAATCCGCCCATAAAAAAATACGCCCACAACCCACACATATTATAAAAGTTTACATTACTATATAAAAATGAAAAGGAAAAAAACAATACAGAGAATGAAAAAAAATTCCGAAAATAATATTCAACCTATACAAGTCGATCCGATTAGTGGTGAATATTATCTTGTGATTCCAGAGTGGATCGCCAATGAATTATCTTGGTATGAGGACACGGGAATTAAGTTTTCCGTTGAATGTGGCGAAGTTATTCTAAGTGAGAATGAAAATGACTGAGAGTAAAATTTATCACATATACGCAAAAGACCGATGCCTATTTCATTCAATCAATGAAGAAGAGTTTGAAGTAACATGGAAGACCATCAGAAATATGGTGGGTTTGATGAAAACTGATTATAATATTGAAGATCTCACTTATGAGGAACTGTCAATTTCAAAAGAAACATCCTTAAATTCTTCCCATTGACAAACCATACATAATGATGTATGATACTGATGTAAATTAATCAACTTATGACTAAAGGATTTACTGTAAAAGCAAAAACCCCCGTGGTAGCAAAAGAACCCGAATGGGATTATAATCTTGCAAAAGAAATGGTAAAAGGTAAGTCAGTAGTATTCTGCTTACCTGGAAGAGGTGTCTCTTACACTTACTTGAAGAACTTTGTGCAACTCTGCTTTGATCTAGTTCAGGCAGGAGCAAGTATTCAAATTTCTCAAGATTATTCATCAATGGTAAACTTTGCCCGATGCAAGTGTCTAGGCGCAAATGTTCTACGTGGACCTGATCAGATTCCCTGGGATGGAAAACTGAATTATGACTGGCAACTATGGATTGATAGTGACATTGTTTTCAATACTGAAAAGTTTTGGCAACTTGTCCTAATGGATCAAAATATTGCATCTGGATGGTATTGCACTGAAGATGGTCACACCACTTCTGTTGCCCACTGGATGGAAGAAGATGATTTCCGCAACAATGGTGGTGTGATGAATCATGAGACAATCGAAAGTATCTCAAAGCGGCGCAAACCTTTCACCGTTGATTATGCTGGATTTGGGTGGTTGCTCATCAAGCACGGTGTCTTTGAGAACTCCGAAATGAAGTATCCTTGGTTTGCGCCGAAGATGCAAGTTTTCGAATCTGGAGAAGTTCAGGACATGTGTGGAGAAGACGTTTCTTTCTGTTTGGATGCGAAGGAAGCAGGATTTGAGATTTGGTGTGATCCTCGCATTCGCGTTGGGCACGAAAAAACTCGCGTTATCTGATGAGCATCGAAATGTATAACATACTCTGTAATGGACGTAGGATTTACACAAGTCTTACAGAAGAAGAGTATTTCAATACTATGGAGGATCTGGCAGTAGAATTCTATCAGACAGGTTCTCCAAATCCTGAAGATCTTACTACTGAAATTATTGAAGAATAACCATTATGTCAAAGCATTCCTCATCGAATGGTAAAGTTATCATTCAGTCAAAGCCCAAAAAGTCTTGTCAAGGCAATGGTTCTAATACCAAATATGCCGCGTCATCCCGTAACTCTGCTCGTAAGAAGTACAGAGGTCAAGGTAGATAATAAATGTATTTGTTAGAGTGTGATGATGAATGGAATCATATACATTCTGAAGATCTCTGGGTATATAATAAATTATTTTTAGGTCGGCGTTTAGGTTATACTTGTGGTCCTGCAGGAACCACAGTTCCTAAACCCGACTTTTATATTGTGCGTCCATCTTTTAATTTATTTGGAATGAGTCGTTTTGCTCGTAAAGAATGGATAGAAAAAAGAACCGATAATATGCATCCATCAGAATTTTGGTGTGAAATCTTCGAAGGAGAACATTTAAGTGTTGATTATCACTATCAAGAACAGGATTTAATTATTTTAGGAACAAAAGATTTGGAAGATCCTATTCATCAATGGAAAAAATGGGAGAAAATAGAAAGAAGAATTGAATTTCCCGAAATTTTAAAAAATTTAAACAAAGATTATGAATGGATTAATTGTGAATTTATTGGAGGTCATCTAATTGAAGTCCAATTTCGCAGAAATCCTAACTTTAGATATCAAAATACGGTAGCAATACCAGTTTGGGGTGAAAAAATAGATAAAAATTTTGAAGGATACACATTTATTGCGGATTTAAGTTATGAGCGCCAGGGATTTTGGGTTAAATAAATAGATTTTTTGGTGCAAATTGATTTGAAACGCTTTTCAATGGGTAAGCACCTTTTGTTGGAGGTGTATAACGTCAATTACAATCTAATCAATGATGCAATTGCCCTTGAAGAAGTGATGGTTGCTGGAATTCAACGTGCTGGAATGACGATTCTAAACATTTTTCGGCACTGTTTTACACCTCAGGGATGTACAATCGTGATTGCGCTTTCAGAAAGTCACGTTTCGTGTCATACTTGGCCAGAAGAAGGATCAATTGCAATCGATGTCTATACTTGTGGTGAAGGAAATCCAAAATTAATTGCACTAGAGTTGTTAAAATATTTAAATTCTGATGATTATTCAATTCGTGAAATAGATCGTTAAATAGAAACAAGGAGATAGCAACCTCCTACCAAAAAAGTTCTGTTTTATTCATTAAAACAGGAGATAAAATGTCCAATTTGCCCGTAGATAGAGATTCAAACTACATGCATGATATGTGGGGAACCACAAAACTAGTGACTGATTATGATTGTAAGTGTAAAAAACCAAAAAGAGTGATTCAAGAAATCATGCATGATCTTGCACCAAAGCACGATTTTAAAAAGCAAATTGAACTGCATGAAAAAATTCGTAATGATGAAGACTATGATGATTGGGAATATGGAACTGAACCAAACTATGGTTCTCCCTGGAGTCAGGTATAAATAAATCAAAGAATTCTTTCGTTCAATGGCAGTCAAGCGAATATCCAAACCATTTAAGGATATTAGTCTATCTTTTGATCCACATCCTGTGACAAAAGATCTGCCTATTTTGACAAATGAGCGTGCAATCATCAGATCCGTTAGAAATCTGGTTGAAACCATTCCCACTGAAAGGTTTTTCAACTCTCTTCTGGGATCTGATGTTCGCAGAAGCTTATTTAATTTTGTTGATTATGGAACTGCATCAATTGTTGAAAATCAGATTAAAACAACAGTTAATAACTTCGAACCTAGAGTTAATAATTTGATTGTTGAGGCGATTCCTCGTCCCGACGACAACAGTTTTGAAGTTACAGTTATATTTGATATTATTGGTCAAGAGTTTCCAACACAACAATTTACATTTTTACTAGAGGCAACAAGATAATAAAATGCCTTTTACACAATTTACAAATCTAGATTTCGATCAGATCAAGGCTTCGATTAAGGATTATCTCCGCGCAAACTCCAACTTCACGGATTTTGACTTTGAGGGATCTAACTTTTCAGCACTCATCGATACTCTAGCATATAATACGTATATTACAGCATTTAACTCCAATATGATTGTGAACGAATCCTTTCTGGATTCGGCAACTCTCAGAGAAAATGTTGTCTCATTAGCAAGAAATATTGGTTACGTACCACGCTCCAGAACCGCCGCCAAGGCGGCAATTACCTTCGAAGTTCCAACCACAAGCACAAGTCCTTTACTTACGCTTGAAGCGGGTTTAGTGTGTGTTGGAGCATCAGAAAATACAAGTTATAGATTCTCAATATCCGAAAATATTACGACAACTATCAATAATGGTATCGCTAAGTTTGGATCTTCTTCGGCACCAGTATATATTTACCAGGGTTCATTATTAACGAAAGAGTGGACTGTAGATACTTCAATTACACAAAGATTTATTCTCGATAACCCATACATTGATACAAGTACGATTGTTGTGTATATTAAAGGTATCAATGACAGTGGATTGGGTAGAGAATATTTTAAAGCAAATAATATTTTAAATCTTAGATCAACATCTGAGGTTTATTTGATACAAGAGGTTCAGGATGAAAAATATGAGATACTTTTTGGTGATGGAATTTTTGGTAAAAAGTTAGAAAACGGAACTGTTATTACAGTCAAATATATTATAACTGATGGTGAAAGGGGAAATGGACCATCTGTTTTTGATTTTAAAGGAAACTTTTTAAACGCCGCAAATATTAGAGTAATTCCATCTGGATCAATTACAGTAACTACAATTTCTTCAGCATCAAATGGTGCCGAGATTGAAAATCTTGCATCAATTAAGTATTATGCACCTCGCCTATATTCTGCACAATATAGATCTGTAACTTCCAGAGATTATGAGGCAATCATTAAACAAATTTATCCGAATACGGAATCAGTTTCTGTTGTTGGTGGAGAAGAATTAAATCCACCAAAGTTTGGAACAGTTGTGATTAGTATTAAACCAAAAAATGGTAGTTATGTATCAGATTTTGATAAAAATAATATCTTAAATCAACTAAAGAATTATTCAATCACAGGAATCAATCAGGAAATTATTGATCTTAAAGTTCTTTATGTTGAGATTGATTCTTCTGTTTATTATAATTCGGCACAAGTTTCAAATGTCGATAATTTAAAAACATCAATTACCAATAGTTTAGTTGATTATTCTAAAAATGTAGACATT
>Ga0209296_1002672_pt1 | contig 12581 bp, 6 predicted proteins | sample S_130206_EF_Meta_FD_187319 | JGI IMG/M metagenome (GOLD analysis project Ga0209296, IMG submission 187319) | Freshwater microbial communities from Lake Simoncouche, Canada to study carbon cycling - S_130206_EF_MetaG (SPAdes) (version 2) | ecosystem: Environmental > Aquatic > Freshwater > Lake ...
TTTAATGAACCAATCAACAAAATTGGAACAGTCTTGATTGTGCTGTAAACTGTTCGACTTCAATCCAAAATGAATGTCAGTGAACACAGCGGCTTTTTTAAAAAGGTTACTCATTTGTCTATTATATAATAAAGCCGTCACGTATAGCAACGGCTTTGGTTAAATTATTCTTCGTACACAGTAGAACTAGTTCCAACACCTTGTCGTGACCAACTTGGATTGAGACCATTGATTTCTAGTATATCATCACGTATGTTTTGATTTCTTTTTTCTGTATTCAATACACGACAGAAACTATTAGTGATAGCGGCTGTATAATATGCAAATGGGTTAGCACTTTTAGCTTCATTGAAACGTAAACCAACATATGTTAGTTGTAAGATAGCACTGTTACGCATTTCATCGTTATATGTGTACCCACGCCAATTATATTTCATTGCATATTTTTCGCACATCATAATGTACATACGGGCAAGCTTGTTTGTAATTTTACCGTGTTCTTTGTTGAAGTTACCAGTTTCTAAATCACCTTCCCAATGGCTTTTACCTACGCATTGAAATGTATTATTTTCATCTAGCTTAAAGTGTTGGAATGGTGGGAAGTTTACTTTAACGTGAACCATATCATCTACTTCAGCTTTAGTAGTATTATCTTCTAGGTCAGCAAAAATCTCATCTGGATTTGGTTCCTCAAACTCAAATATATCCTTTGCTGTTTTCTTTTTAACTGTTTTTCGAGGCTGTTTTGGTGCGACCGGGACGTGATCCCAAGTCATTACACGAAACACTAAATCTGTTATTTGAATAGAATCTGGGCTAACTGCATCTTTACTACCTTGTTCTAAACTAAGACGTAAGGCACGTGTTTCTTTAGCTTGTTGAATTGTTTCTGGTTTGAAAGCATATTCTAAGCTTTCTTCAATGGGTGATTGGGGTATATCTACAATGAAGTCATAGCGATGATAGCTTGGATCTGCAAAGTAACAATAAGCATTTTTGCTTTCGTGAATCTCTTTTAGAATGTCTTTATTATTTAAATAGTTGACAGGTTTGCGTGAGGGTAGGGACATAGTTCTCCGTTATTATGTTGATGTAATTATAACATCATTGTTGCTGAAAAGCAACGATTTTTGGATGATTAGGGTAAAAACAGCACTTTTATTTAGCGATAAATATGTGTAAGGATAACAACATATTATGGTATCACAATCTCAACTTGAAGCCGATATTGCTTTAGCAACGGCGAGAGTAGCATCACTGGAACTTCAATTAGATGAGGCCTCCGGGTCACCTCAACCTGATCCTGCAGTAATAGCTAATTTAGAAAGACAATTGGCAACAGCAAGAAATGCGCTACTACAGCTTCAAAATGAGTTGAACAACTTGTTAGTTGCATCGGATCCTAACACAAATATTGGGACAGAAGCACAAAACGTTCAATCTCAACAAACTATAAATCCAAACAGTGATCCTAATACAAACATAGGTGCAGACGGACAAGATGTTACTGGATTTGAACCATTACGAGAACCTCCTAGTACTGCGGATGAGTTTGATGGTATTGATACACAAGTTGCTAACAATATAAATGGATTACAAGAACCACCACAACTATCACCTGAAGAAGTTGATGCATATTTAAATAATGTGAATAGAGGTCCAGATGTACAAGAAAGTGTATTTGACCCCACCGGTAATCAAGGCGCCCCTCAAGGTATATCAACCGCATTAAACAACACACGTAGTCAGGCTACCAAAGGAGATACTACTAGTTCTCAGCAGAAAAAAGATTGGAGAGCAAAACTAAGTTTAGCACCAAAAGCAAATTATTTGTATAAAGTACCAAAAGGTCAAGCGGGTATTTTAAACGCATTGCAAGAAACCGATGGGGTTATATTTCCATATACGCCTGCTATATCAGTTACGTATACTGCTGGTTATGATGCAAGCGATATAGTTCATAGTAACTATAAAGTTTATCAATATAAAGGCAGTAGTGTAGATACAGTTTCAATCACAGCAGACTTCACAGCACAAGATACTAATGAAGCAAATTACCTATTAGCAGTTATACATTTCTTCCGTAGTGTGACTAAGATGTTTTATGGACAAGATGAAAATCCAAAAGCCGGAGTACCTCCACCATTGTGTTATTTAACTGGCTTTGGAGCATACACTTATGATGCACATCCATTGGTAGTAACAAACTTCACATATGCAACGCCAACCGACGTAGATTACATTCGTGCAGGCAGTCAGACTAATCAACCTGGGGTAAATGTATCACAGCAAAATACTACAGTAAATACGTTTGTTCCAAGTGTATCCAGAATAGCAACTAATGGATTGAAACCGGCGCCACCGAACTTTCAAACACAAAATTCACTTATTAACTCTGAAGCAACTTATGTCCCTACAAAATTACAGTTACAAATTACGTGTATACCAATCGTTACACGAAACGATATCAGCAACACATTCAGCCTCGAAAAGTATGCTACCGGTCAATTACTACGAGGAAGTAAACGTTCAGGTGGAGGTATTTGGTAATGTCTAATAATGCATTATACCCAGCAACAAGTCCGTACTATGCAACAGGCGTAGTCAATGGTAGATTTTTAGATACATTAGTTGATAGACCTATTCCTAAATTAGGTAGTGATAGATATTGGGAAATCACAACAACATATAATCTACGCCCTGATATGTTAGCATATGACTTGTACGCAAATCCTAGATTATGGTGGGTGTTTGCTAGTAGAAATCCAAACACATTAGCAGATCCATTCTTTGACTTTACTGCAGGTACATCGATTTACCTCCCAGAGAATTCTACATTGATACAAGTATTAGGTATATAAATGTATTCCATTAATATACAAGATACTACTGGACTTTGGATAGTCGTTGACGGTTCTACTGGTAAAACTATTAGTAGGGGGGCCTCCCCGTTAATAGCTATAAATCTTGCTATTGAAAAAGGTATGCCAAGCGAGAATAAAGATGCGTTAATAACAGAAGCTGCCGTAGTAGAGAAAAAAAATCAAGAAGAATCAGATGCTAGAGCTGCCGCTGATGCAGCCGCTCAAAAAGCCAGAGAAGAATCTAATGCTAAACCAAAAAATGATTTAGGTGGTACTCCAGCAAGTGATGACACTAGTTTAAACAAAGCCGAAGCTTCAAAAATTGCCGCAAACAACAGTGAAATACCCGGCGGCAACGGTGAAATAAAAACTCTTAATGATAGTTTTGCAGGAAAAACACAGGCCGGCGAAGCTAATATTCCAGAAATTACTATTACTGCAAAAAGGCCTCAATCAGCAGGGAAAAAGCCAGGTGCTAGATTGCAAAACCCATTGGGTAACTTTAGCAGTTACACATATCAATTAAGTTTGTATATGATTACTCCTGATGCTTATAACGCTTTTATAGAATCAGGTAGAAAAAATATTAATTCACTTACTTCTAAAAGTGCAAATGGTTCAGCAACAAATGGTGGCGCATTTTTAATAGCACAATCAGGTGGAGTTAATAATAAAGCAAGTCAACGAGCACCTGAATTTGATGTAGATTTTTATATAGACGATTTAAAAATGAAATCATTGATAAGTACCAATGCGGCACAAGGCACTTCAAATGTTAGCTTCATTAGTTTTAATATATATGAACCGTATGGGTTTTCATTCATCACTAAACTAAAAAGAGCAAGAGAACAATTAGTAAAAGATAGTAATATACGAAATTATGAAGAAGCTGTTAACGCATCAAAACAATTTTTTATATTAGGTATTAGATTTCAGGGTTACGATAAAGATGGTAATATTGCTAATGCTAGTCAGTTTTTTTCTGAGGATACATTGAATACTGGAAGTGATGCTAGTGGTGTACATGAACGATTTTTTGATATTATGATTGAGAGCATTAAATTTGCAATTAATGGAAGTGCGACCACATATAATGTAGTAGCTAAAATGTCACCAACAACAGTTGGAATGGGTACTGCATTTGGTATAGTAGATAATATGGTGCCAATCTCCGCCGGTACTGTAAGAGAAGCATTACTTGGTGATGGAGATGGCATTAATAGTTTGATAAAAACACTAAATGAAACTCAACAAGCATTAGAAAAAACAGGGGATATAACCAGAGCCAATGTGTATGATATTAAATTTTTAGGTGATACTACTTTGTTAGAAAATGCTAGTCTTATTAGTAAGGCAGATCCTAGTAAGAAAAAACAAGCAATGAGTAACGCAGACAATGCCAATGAAATTAACGAAGGCACTAGTGTTAAAGCATTACCAAATGTAACTAAACGAATTATACAAATAGCTAAAGGCACTCCTATACAACAGGCTATTAATAATATTATTAAACAAAGTTCATATATGGAAGATGCATTAGAGAAAATATTACTATCTACTGAATCCCCAAATGAAGATACAGAAAGTCCAGATGTAGTTCCAAAAAAAGATGTTCCACCTTTGCAATGGTATAATTTAAGTGCAGAATTACAATGCTTGGAATTTGATCCTATCGTAAATGATTTTGCATATAAAATTACATATATCATTCAACCATACTTAACACCTAGTATGGCAACACCATATAGTAAATCTAGTAAGTACACTGGTCCATACAAACGATATGATTATTGGTTTACTGGTCAAAATAGTGAAATTATATCATACGAGCAAAGAATGGATAATACGTTCTTCAACGTAGCTATACTTCCTGAGGATGACCCAGCAAGTCATGGTGGCGGTACAACAACCCCTACATATCCAAATAAGTTACAAAATCAAGATCGTCAAGGTAGACTTGTGGGTGGTATGGAAGCACAAAATGCCTATATGACCAGTCTATTTGATATTGGCACGTATGCGTTAGCTAAAATTGTTATATTAGGTGATCCTGATTATCTAACGCAAGAAACAGTATCGGGTATTAATCAGGTTTACAATCAATTTTATGGTACTGATGGCTTTACTATTAATCCAAATGGTAGTGAAGTATTCATAGAAATAGATTTTAAAGAGGCAGTAGATTATAGTAACAGAGATGGTTTATTAGATGTTAATGAATCAATTTATTTTTGGAATTACCCTAAGGCGGTAGCTAATAAGATTAAAGGTGTTAGTTATAAAGTAAGAGAATGTGAAAGTATTTTTAAAGGTGGTAAATTCACACAAACTTTAATTTGTAACATTAACGACATTCCTGATATGCTTGAAGCAGAAAATGCGGCACAAGCAACTAGCGGAAGAGAAAATCCAGTTGATACTGCAAATCAAAACGAAAACTATCTATTGAGAAATCGTGGTAATAGATATTCTACTGCACCAAATGCAAATGCAAAAGACCTTCTGTTACAAAGACAATCTGCTGATGTTAGAACAGGTGCCGCACAAACAGGTGGTAACAATGCAACTCCAAGTAGTGGTAGTAATACGTCATCTGCTACTGGATTTGCAAAAGATAGACCACCTGCAAATTCCCCACTAAGCACAAATAATGCAACTGGAGGTGAGACTGCGCTCAATCCTAAGGTACAACAGCCTAGTACCGTTACAACAGAGAATACTAATAAAGGTGTTGCAAATGATGATAGCGTTCAAAATGCAGGACAAACACAAAACGGCGTTGCTAACTCACAAAGCCCGGATGCAGGTAGAGAAACACAAAATGTTACATTGCTTACCGGTTCAAGACCAGGAGAGGGTGCTTAATAGCAAATAATTAATATGGCATGGAATATATATAAACCTAGAGGTGCGTCAAGTTCAAATAAACTTGGTGCCGGCGGAGCAGTCGTTAATCCTGTACCATTATTTGGTATAGTGAAAGATAACATTGATCCTATTCGTTCAGGCAGATTGCGTGTTTATATTAGTGATATGGGAGGTACTAGCCCCAATGATAGTAACACATGGTTTACTGTTAACTATATGACACCCTTTTATGGCGCAACTGAAGGCACGGGCGATAAAACAGGATACGGAACATATTTACAGAATCCAATCAGCTATGGTATGTGGAATAGTCCCCCTGACATTGGTACAACTGTTATATGTATCTTTGTTAATGGTGACCCTAATTATGGTTATTGGATTGGGTGTGTGCCTGAACCAGAAACACTATGGATGGTTCCTGCAAACGGATCAACTGAGACAGCAGTATTAAATGAGAATGAAGCAAATAGTTACGGTGGTGCAAAGAAATTACCAGTAACTAATATCAATGCTAATAATCAAAAAATCAATGATACCCCTGCATTCTTTAATGAACCAAAGCCTGTTAATAGTTATCTTGCAGGTGTATTAAATCAGCAAGGCTTAATTAGAGATACTATTCGAGGAACAATAGGTTCAAGCAGTCAGCGTGAAACTCCAAGTCGTGTTGGATGGGGAGTTAATACCCCGGGAAGACCTATCTATGAAGGTGGCTTTACCGATGAAACAATTGCTGATGCCGCAACTGGTACTAATCCAATTGGTGGGTTAAAGATTACTTCACGTAGAGTTGGTCATAGTATCGTAATGGATGATGGTGACTTATTAGGTAGAGACCAATTAGTAAGAATACGTAGTAGTTTAGGTCATCAAATACTAATGAGTGATGATGGACAATGTTTGCACATTATTCACGCTAACGGACAAAGTTGGGTAGAGTTGGGTAAAGAAGGTACTATTGACTTGTACGCTACCAACTCAGTTAACATCAGAACACAGGGTGATTTAAATTTACACGCCGATAACAATATTAATATAAATGCTAAAAAAGATTTAAAAATATCAGCAGATAATATCAATATTGAAACTGAAAATAAAATGGGAATAAGAGTTGGAACAGATTTCTCAACCTATACTTTAGGTAAGTACACATTAAAAACTGATTATCAAATGAGTTTTAAATCTTCAGGGGAAGCTAGTTTTGCAAGTCAAAGTGCAACATACATTAATGGTAGTAAGATTAATTTAAATACAGGTTCATCAGGTACAGTACCACAAGAAGTTAAACCACTTACAAGAGTGGCACATACTGATACACTATACGATGCTACAAAAGGCTGGGCGGCAGCACCAGGTGCATTAATAAGTATTGTAAGTAGAGCACCTGCACATAGTCCGTGGGCTAGTGCAAATCAAGGTGTTGATGTAAAAGTAGATAACAATGCAAGTGCAAACTTCCCAAGCGCACCCTCAGCGGCTGTCGCAGCCGCTAATGCCGCAGTGCCCGCAACACCCGATTCACCGGTTGCTCCTAGTGTAGCATCAACTGTTCCGGTCACTGGGGCAATCAGTAAAGCACTAGATACTAATACTACAACCGGTATGATTGCGGCAGCCGCAACAGATGCACAGACCGGAAAAGCCGCTGCCGCAGTTAAATTAGGCGCCGGGATAGTAGACGGTGTAGCAGTAGTTGGTAAGACAGCACTAACACCTCAAGCACTTCAAAACGCAGGAATACTTAAACAAGGGGCAGCCGCATTAGTCGACTCACTAACCAGTTCAGGAAAAACAGTTGAACAAGCTTTGACTAATAACTTGTTTACTGGTAAACCCGGAGCAGAAACATTAACTAACTTAGTTAATAATTCTAAAGCGCAAGCCGGAGCACAGATTGCTAACTTCCAAATTGCACAAACACAATTAACACAAGCAGGTGTTATAACAGGCAAAGAAGCATCTGGTCAAATTGCCGGACTAGTTAATGCTACTGCTAGTGTTGGTTTAGCTAGCACTGTTAATTATTTAAAAACAGCATCAGGTGCATTAGGTGCTGGTGGGGTTTCTGGAATAGTGGGTAAAGCAGGTGGAGCAGTCAACACAATGTTAGGTAGTGTAACCGGTGCAATATCTTCTGGTAATTTTGCAGCCAACTTAACTTCAGTTGTAACAGGTGGACTAGACTCTATTGCAACATCACTGAGTGGATTAACAAAAGGAATTGGCGGCGGATTAACTGGATTATTAGATAGTGCTAAAGGTGTTGCTGGTAGTGCATTTGATGCAATTACCAAAGGATTCCCAGCTCTCAAGGCAGGTGTGCCACAGAACTTAAAACAAATTGCTGATAAGGCTACAGCAGATGTACAAGCGTCTGGTACAGAAGCAAGTGATGTAGCAGGAGTACTAAAATCTGCGGCTGCAAACTCAGGAATAGACGCCGCAAGTATTGCCTCAGGTGCAGCCTCAGCAGCCACTAACGGACTAGCTAGTGTTACAAGTGCTGTTACTACTGGGTTAGGGGCATCTACTAATTTGGTAACAAGTGCAGAAAATGCAGTAAGTGCTATTAAAGCTACACTGCCAGCAAGTGCATCAACTGGACTAAGTGGATTACCCGGAGCACAAAGTGCTGTATCAAATATAATAGATAACGCAAAAGGTGCAATAAATTCTATACCAGGTGCAAGTAATATTACCGGAGCTATATCACAAGTTACTTCTTCTATTAGCACAGGTAGTTTAACCGGCGGTGCAAGCACTTTAATAAACAAACTAAAACTGCCCGGTGCATCATTACAAGCATTAGCAGGTGTTGGACTAAGCCCTGCATTAGCCGCAAAGTTGAATAGTTCCATATCATCATTAAGCTCAGGTGGTGCTGTACCAATAACATTACCTGATGTAGGTGTCAACACTAACCTCACACGAACTGCCTTATCTACTCAGTTAGCTAGTGTGTTTGGTAGTAACAAAATCTCATTACCTAATTATGGTGGTAATCCTGCAACTACAGGAGAAACTGCAGGTACTGCGGCATTGGACAAAGTACAAGAAAAACTAAAACAACTTAATGATATAACGGCTGAAATTGATACACAACGTGAGGTAGTAACCACTACAACATTGGCTCTACGCAAAGCAACGGAAGATTTGCCCGCAGGAGATCCGGGGATTGAAAGTGCAAAACAAGAGTATATAGCACAACGAGTAAAAATGTTAGCACTATTAAAGAAATCAGGTGAGTTGCAGGCTGATGCTAATAAACTTATCTAAATACATTATAGGATAAAATATGCCAACATATATAGGATTTTCAACAATAGGGGCTAATGAGCCAAAAACAACCAATGCTAGTCCTGGTATTGACGGTGGTACGGGCGGTGTACTAAAACCCACTATTCCGGGAAAAAAATATCGCATCGTAGATGAAGCATTAGTAGTCAGAGATTTTGTTAATGCACTAAACATTCAACAAGGGCAAAAAGTTGGTAATCCTGGGTATGGTTCTACCATTTGGAGCTTTGTTTTTGAACCAAACGATCCACAAACTCAATTTAGACTTGAAGAAGAAATTCGTAGGATTGCTAATGGTGACCCTAGATTAATAATCAATACAGTAAAGAGTTACCCTCAAGAAAATGGCATATTACTTGAAGTAGAATTAGCTATTGCACCCTTCAATAATGCAGAAATATTGAATGTTTTCTTTAATAGCTTAACTAATACAGCTACATTACAATAACAAAACCGTGGTTTTCCATTAAGATAAATACTTAAAAGAGAATAACTATGGCAACATCATCCCGACAATCAGCAATATTTGGTGTTCAGAATTGGCAACAAATCTATCAAACCTTTCGTGAAGCCGATTTTAAAAGCTACGATTATGAAACACTACGCAAGAGTTTCATAGATTATTTGCGAGTGTATTACCCCGAAACCTTTAATGATTATATTGAGTCTAGTGAATTTATTGCATTATTAGACGTTATTGCATTTATGGGACAAGGTCTTGCTTTCCGTAACGACCTAAATACACGTGAAAACTTTATTGATACTGCTGAACGTAGAGACAGTGTTATTAAATTAGCTAATTTAGTTAGCTACAATCCAAAAAGAAACATAGCAGGTCAAGGTTATCTGAAAGTTACAAACATCAGTACCACTGAAAATATCACAGATGTTAATGGATTGAACTTAAGTAATCAAACAATTCTTTGGAATGATCCTGCAAACGCCGGCTGGTTAGAACAGTTTAATACAATTATCAATAGTACATTAATCAATAGTCAGCGTGTTGGACGCCCCGGTAATAGTCAAGATTTACTTGGTGTAAAGACAGATGAATACAGTATTAATATTCCTCCTGCTAGTTTGCCTATTGTACCATTTACTAGCACTGTAGATACTATTAATATGAATTTTGAGTTAGTTAGTGCAACTAGCTTAGATGAAGATTATGTTTATGAGATTCCACCTGCACCAAGTGGTAAGATGAATATGATGTATCGTAACGATAAATTGGGTTACGGTAGTCCAAATACAGGTTTCTTCTTTTACTTTAAGCAAGGAACATTGCAGAGTTATGATTTTAACTTAGAACAACAGATTAGTAATCAAGTAGTCGATATTGATATTCAAGGTGTCAATAACACAGATACTTGGTTATATCAACTAAGTGCTAGCAACGGTGGTAGAACACTTTGGAGATTGGTAGATAGCGTATATGCAAATGCTAATTTGCAAACTGAAACTAGTTTTAAGAAAGTGTTTTCAGTTGTATCCAGATTCAACGACCAAGTTAGTTATACTTTCGGTGATGGAGTATTTTCCGAAGCACCGGTAGGATCATTTAGAGCATATGTACGTGCAGGCAATGCATTGACATACACTATTGATCCAACTGAAATGCAAGGGATTCAAGTAACAATACAGTATATTAGCAGAGCAGGACGAACAGAAGCACTAACTATAGGCTTAGCATTACAAACACCAGCTTCAACAGCGCAAGCCAGAGAATCATTAGCAAACATTAAACTACGTGCTCCTGCAAGATATTATACACAGAACAGAATGGTTAATGGTGAAGATTATACAAATTTCCCATATACATTATACAGTTCAATTATTAAAAGTGCCGCTATTAATCGCAGTTCTATTGGCGTGTCTAAAAACTTAGACCTACTTGATCCTACAGGAAAATACTCCAGCACGAATTCATTTGCAAGTGATGGTGGATTATATCAAAATAATGATAACGGTAATTTGTTATTGACAATAACTAACACTGGTGATATTATTAAATTCTTAACTGATAACTTAGCATTAGCACTAGCCGATAATAGAGCAAGACAATATTATCTACAAAATTACCCACGATATAATATCAATAATGCATCTGGTGATGGTACTGTATATTGGAACACAAGTACAACTGATGCAAATAGTGTCACCGGTTATTTTTATAATATTGACGGTTCAGCAAACACACCTATTGCAACCGGTACATACAACACACATAATATGAAGTATGTTACTAAGAGCGCATTAATTAAAGTAACTGCTCCAACTGGTTCATATTTTGATGACAATAATCGATTAGTTTATGGTATTGCAAGTGCAAGTGATACAACGTTCTATTGGACTACGGTATTAAATGTTATTGGTGATGGTTATAACAACGGTGAAGGTAATTTCAGCAACGGCTCAGGTCCAGTTACACTAAACGGATATATTCCAACTGGAGCAATTATTACACAGGTTATACCATCATTTGGTAACACACTTCCTACAGCAGTGATTAATGAATGTGTTATTAGAATGGAATTAAATCAAAGTTTCAGTTTAATATTTAATAATTCATTGTTGATTACGCAAGACCGCTGGAGTATTGATGCATATAATGCTACTGGATGGTTTGTAAATTTCAATAGCGTTGGTAACAACAGATATCAAATTACTTATAAATCATTACGTTATTACTTTGGTAGTGTAGCAGATACACGCTTCTGGTATGAGAGTGGAAAACTAGTATATGATCCATTTACTGGTAAAATATTAGCTGACTACGTTAAAGTATTACCTTCGAACACGCAACCAAATAGTAACTCACCACTGTCAAGACCAGTTCAAATGAATGTAATTGGTCAAACTGTGGAGAGTGATGGTTACGTAAATGATTTTGAAGTTGAAGTAGCAAGTATAGATATAAACAACAACGAAATTGTTGTTGACCCTGACTTCTTCCAAACAGTAACTGGTTATGTGACTGGTTCTAATAATACAGGTATCTACACATTCTTTGAATTAATCGAAGATGCAGTTAATTTATCACGCTATCAATTAATTGCCACTAGTAATGTAATATATCAGTATCCAACATTAACAAACATTGAAGTAATTAAATATGAATATCCTTTAGGACAAATATTCTATGCATACAGTGAAAATGTATTTTATACAACAGTTCAGGATACAAGTGTAACAACTCCTTATTACATAGTAGTTGAACAACCACAATATAGTATGCAGCCAGGAAGACAAGCAATACTATATCAATATAGACATAATAGTAATAACACAACACGTATTGATCCTGCTACCACAAACATTATTGATTTATATTTGGTAACGCAAGCATATTATACTGCTTACACAAATTGGATACAAGATACTACTGGAACAGTACAAAAACCAGATATACCTACAATTAATGAATTGCAACAAGCATATGGTAATTTAGATGATTACAAAATGTTAACAGATAGTGTGGTACCAAATAGTGTACGTTTTCTTCCTTTATTTGGAACAAAAGCACCTGCACAATTGCAAGGAACAGTTAAAGTA
>Ga0209296_1002673_pt1 | contig 12580 bp, 22 predicted proteins | sample S_130206_EF_Meta_FD_187319 | JGI IMG/M metagenome (GOLD analysis project Ga0209296, IMG submission 187319) | Freshwater microbial communities from Lake Simoncouche, Canada to study carbon cycling - S_130206_EF_MetaG (SPAdes) (version 2) | ecosystem: Environmental > Aquatic > Freshwater > Lake ...
AACTTCGATGAAGGCGACGTGCGGCCAGTCCCACCACACAAGGCAGTCAGGGCAGCCGTTACGGCCCTCCCAGCGCACCTTGCGGTACTGACCCCCACTCTTCTGCACTTTCTGCTTGAGGCGGTCCTGTAGGCGGCTTGCGGGGGTCATTCGACCAGCCGCCCGGCGGACCAGTTCTTCTGCGCGCGGACGTCGCCGTTCGGCACGCACCAAACTTCACCAGTGTCGTCGATTGCAACGACCCAGAGCAGGCTGTGCTCCAACCCGTAGTCGATGACGGCCAGCGCCAAGCCAGAGCCTTTGGGTGTGTCCATCGGGATTGACGGGTTCAGTTGCGTGAACATGCCTCAGTCCTTTTTATACCGGTAGGTCTCAAACCCAGCCGCAGCCAGCGGCAGGCCGACAGCCCACGACGGTTTAGTGGCCATGATTGATGACAACTCGGCGACAGTGTAGTCGGCGGTGTCAGGCACCTCGGTGATCAGCTCGTCATGCACGCGGATGCAGACGCCGTAGCCGTGCTGCTCTGCGCCGACCATGCCAGTCATGAACACGTCACGGGCAACGGCCTGCACGATGTTCTCGACCAGCTTGCCGCCGTAGGTCTCGACGCGCTCCCACTTGCGGGTGTACTGGTTCGTGCCGTCAAAGACGATCCGCCCGTCGTCGATCTCCGCCTTCGGGTAGGACAGGTATCGGTCGCTGGGTAAGCGGATGCGCAGCCAGCCGTCCTTCATGTCAAACTGGAGCTTGTCATACATCGACAACTCGTCCGGCTTCCTGATGGCATCCTTAGCCGCCCGCTCAACGCCGTGCCACAATTTAACCACATTGGGGTGCGCCTTGCGCCACGCACTGACCAGCGGCTGGATGTCGTCGTCGGACATGGCCGCGACCGCAGGGCCGCCCATCACGCGAAAGGCTCCGACGCCGCCCTGATAGCCGCACGCCAATTCCATCGTCTTGCCGTACTGGCGCATGGACCCGTCGCCGTTCTTCTTGTTCTCCACCACCTCTTCGGGATCGACGTTGAAGCCCTTGGCGTAGGCGACCACGTACAGGTCGTGCCCGACGCCTCGGTCGAAGTCGGCAAACGCCTTGACCTTCCAATCCTCGCCGGCCAGCCACGCAAGCACGCGGCCCTCGATGTTGGACAGGTCGGCGATGACCAGCTTGCGTCCCTCTGGTGCCACAAGGCAGCCGCGCACGGCGGACGAGCACAGGTCGGTCACGTTGTTGAACATGAGTTCTTCGCAGTCCATCTTCATGGCGGCGATGCCTGTCTCGATCACGTCGGCGTCCATCGTGGGGCGCGGCAGGTTCTGTGGCTGAAAGATACGCCCCGCGTCACGGCCTGTGCGCGATGCTCCGCAGAACTGGAGCGTGCCGCGCAGGCGGCCGTCGGATGACGTGGCGTCAAGCAGCACCTTATACTTGGCGGGCGACGTGGCCGACGCCTGTTGGCGTATCTCAAGCAGCTCGCGCACTTCGGGCGTCAGGCTGTCGCCAGCGAGCAGCCCCGCGACTACGCCCTTGGTCAAGTTCTCTGGAACGAAATTGTGAAAGTCTTCCAAATAGCGCAGGAAGCGCGTACCCTGCGTCAGCTTCTTTACGTACCCGCTTGTCAGCTCGGCTGCACGAGCGGCCAGAGTTCCCGAAGTTCTTCGAAAAGCTCGAACGGCTCCGCGTGCGAGTTCAAGGTCGATGGCGATACCACGGTCATTAACTCTCTGGTCGATCCGCCAAAGTTGCCGCTCACTGAGACTATTGTTCCAATTCGGCATTCGTCCATATACGTCTCGCATCGCGTCCACATCGAGGCGGGCGTACTCGATGAACTCGGCCCACTCGGCGGGGTGGCTGGCACTGTCGGCTCTCCTCAACTTCATGTTCTTCGGACGCGGCTTCGTGAACAACTGTATCAGCTTCTTGCCCGCCTTGTCTTTAGCTTTATCTGTCGGGACACCAAGAACATCGCATAACGTGCCCAGCGAGCCGGGGAGGCTGTGCGCAAGCGCCTGCACCATCGTGTCGCGTATCTTCTCCACTGGCGCGTCCACACCAACGTGGCGTAGGATTGTGCGGTCGAAGTGGCTGTTGTGTATAACGATCCGCTCGGCCGCGTCGATCAGCGACTGGAGGTCGCGCTTCCACGTCGGCCGAAGCTGCGTGTCCCACACTTCGGTGGGTTGGTCGTCCACCGCCACGGCAACCAACAGCACCTCCGCCTCCTCGGCGTAGCGGTGCGTCCCGTGCGTGATCGGCACGGGGCTGTAGGTTTCGGTGTCCAGAAAAAGTGTTTGCATGTGTCCCTCAGTTCTGGTGGACCGCGCCGAGCTAGTTACCAACAACGGGAAAGGGAGAACCCGGTGCGCGGCGCGATCCGCCAGAAAAGAGGGTGCGTTGGCTAAAAGCACAAAGCCAACGCACCGCCCCCATATCACTATATCAGATCAAGTCCAATAGCTGACGCATATGCGTCAACCAGATAGCGTTCTTCTTGCCGCTTGTCTGCGTCCATAGCCCGAAGGCGCAGAACGTGACGCATAATCTTGACGTCGTAGCCGCGAGACTTGCCCTCGGCGAATACGTCCTTGATGTCCTCGGCGATTTCTTTCTTCTGCGCCTCCATGTTTTCGATACGTTCGAAGAGGAGCTGAAGTTCGTCGCCGGCGACGAGGTTGTGTCCGATGTCAGACATTACAGAAGGTCTTCCGCGTCAATCGCAAAGTCAGCGAACTCGCTGGCCGAGGCTGTTGAGCCACCGCCAAAGTTCTCGCCGTCCTTGGCGAACATGACACCGCGCAGGGTGCAGTTAATGCGCTGACCCCACTTGTTGTCCTGCGGCCAGATGTCAACCGACGCGTGGACGTAAGAGCCTGAATAGATCAGACGCTCAATCTCCGCCTTATTGCTGACTTCATTGCCGAGGCGGTCGACGACCGTAGGCTGCGTGCCTGCGTTGCGTGCGGACAGGTAGAACTTGTCCTCGAAGCCCGCATACGGCTGGCGTGTCTTCTTGTTGCGGTATTCGGCCTCAACGTAGCAGACCTTCTTGTCGTCGGTCAGGGCGTCGATAACCTCCTGCGCCTCGTCCTTCCACTTTTCCTTGGCCGCCTCCAAGATGGCTTCCCTGATCTGCTTCACGTGTTCACCCTTGGGGTCGACGATCAGCTTGGCTCCGTAGGCTGGCTCACCTTCGCCGAAAGATTGCGGCGCGCCCAGAGCTGGGAAGGCGATACGGATATTTTTAAGCATTACTTGCATTTTTCAATTCCTCAGTTTGCAGTTAAGCCTTGGAAATCGTCCAAGACTGGTTTTACGTCCATTGCTGGACGCTTATCGGTGGCGGGTGCCACAGATGGCTTGCCTTCGCTCCGCGCGATCTGCTCTTGCAGGTTCGCCCAGCGCTTGGGGTTTTCTTTGAATACCTTCTCAGCCTTCGTGGGGCTGATCAGCTTGAAGTCGTACACTTGGTCGTCACGCATGCGGAAGGTTTTCTTCATCATGTCCTCGACGGCCTTTGCGTCTTTCCAGTCGCGGTTGCCGGCGCGGCCTTGGACCAGTTTGTAGCCGGTGACAGGCTGACCTGCAAGCAGGCGACGCTCGGTCTCGGCACGTATAGCCTTACACCACTGCTCGACCAGTTCAACCTTTGACATGGCGATCGGCAGGTAATTGTCGCTGGTCTCGGACGTGATGTCTTGACCCACCAGATCGGCAAAGTCGCTCAGGTCCGCCGCGCCGCCGACCACCTCGGCCACCTCGGCCCGCAGGGCTGGGCATGTCGCCTTAGCCTTACAGAAGCGGCACTGCTTCTCACCCGGCACAAAGGTTGGTTCCTCAAGTCTTGATACCGCCTGACGGACTTGGTCGCCAAAGGTAAGTAATTCACTCACCGGTATGCTGTACTCGCTGACGTGGTTCAGGCGCGGCTGGTGAATGACCATCGTGACCGTGTCGAAGTTGCCAAGGATTTCGTATTCGTTCAGCGCGCCGAGAGCGTACAACATGAGCTGCGGGTTTTCGTTCGCATCGACCCTGACGCCCATGCCGTACTTTAGGTCCACAACGATGATCTCGGTGCCCTTGATAATGATTGCGTCGGACGTGCCGCCCGCATCTTCCTCACCCGTCAAGTGGCCGATGCCGACGCGCTTCTCAACCAGAAGTTCACCGCCCTCGGCGTACTCGCGGACGAGGTTCATGTAGTCCTTGACGTGGTCGGCCATCGACTGGTCGACGGTGAAGTCAAAGCCGTCAATGTTGAACTTCTGACCGATGAGCGCCGAAGGCTCTGCGCCGCTGTCCAGACACTTTGCCGCCACTTCATGCGCCAACGTCCCCTCGGCAGCAAACTCGCTGCTGCTGTCGGGGAACGACGCCTCGAGCGCAACGCTGCCTGAGCAGGCCATCCAGCGGTGCGCGCCGGACGGGCTTAGTTTGGCGTGGCCACTCATTAACCCAACGCCTCGTTGAGCTTGGCAAGCAGTTCTGGCAGCCGCTCTGGCGCAACCAAGGATGCGCGTGCCACACCGAAGTGTGCCAAGATTGCCTCCAGTGCAGGCTTGCCGCACTTCTCAACCACCTTCAGTGCCGGCGCGCGGATGTCGGCGTTGAAGTCGATCGTGGGCGTATCAGCCGCGGGCAAGTCAATTACTTCTAATGGCTCATCCTCAATCGGCAAAGGTGCAACAACCACCTCTGGCATAACCTCCGCCTTTTTCGGTGGGGTTTTGCGGTAGGTCTCTGCGATCTCACACGCTTCGGCTACCTCCGCTGGCATGGTGGTTGTAATGCCCCGCAAGCTGGCACCGATGGCCAACAGCTTGTCGGCCACTTCGGGGATGCTGTTGCCTGTTACTTCGATCTTAATCATTATTCTGCTCCTTCAAATATGAGATTTCTGCCGCCATGCTGGCGACGGTAGTTTCGGCGCGGAGAAGCTCTGCCCGCAACATGTAGAGGTTGTCGTCCATCTGGTTCAAGTCGAGCTGCAAGTCGGCGGCACGCTCAAGTGCCTCCCCAAGACGCTCCCCAAATTCTGCTTGCACTTCCTCCAGACGCTCGCCCAGCACGATGGCCAGCTCTGCGCTTGGGTTGTACTTTGCCATCTCCTGAAGGCTGGTGTCGGAATACATGCGGTATGTGCTGCGATCTAAAAATTCCACGGCTCTGCTCCTTGTTGCTTTGCCAGTTGACGCGCCTCGCGCTTGCCTGACACGGTGAATGCGGCCACGTTGGAACGGCGTCCGTCCGTGATCCGGTTGATGTAGAGGGTTGGCGGGTAGCGCTTGCTACCCACCATGTACTCTGCGGCCAAGATGCTGTCGGCCATCATGCCTTCCTCGCCACGACTTTGACTACGGTGTAGCCCTTGGTGACCTTCTGGTTCTTGCTGAACCAGCGGCCGTCAACGCCCAGCTCGCGGAGCTTGGCTTCGGCCGCCTTGGCGTCGAGCGACGAACGCTCGGCGACCGAGGAGACGGTGGCGCGGAAAGTGTCGCCGTCCACTGCGCCTTCGCCGCCATTGACGAGGATGCCGATGAGGTTGGCTTCGATCGCCTTCAGTTCGGCAATCTGGGCCTTGATGTCGCCCAGACGGTCAACGACTGAACCGGCGAGGTCGATAGTATTAAACTTGGTAGCCATTTTGTAATTCCCTTCGTGTTGTTGGTGACACGGTCTCTAAACTGGTTCGTTGCAGGGGTCAACCCCCTTATGTGTAAAAAATTACAATACCGTTCTTTATTTCTATCAGCGGGTCTTTGCGCTTGACCAGCGACTGGATCGCACGGTCCAGATCGCGGCGTCTAAGGTCACGTTTCGGTGCCTCTGGCTTGGTCATGGCGGCAAAGCACTTGTCGAACAATTCGGCCAATGGCGCACGGTCAATGCCCGAATACTGGTCCTCAATTATCTCAAGCACGTGACGTTCATGTGGGCCGAAGCGCTGCGCCTTGGGGCCCGTCTCCTGAACCACCGGCACAGGCACGTCAGCCTCGACGGCAACGCAGCTCGTGATCGGATCGCCATCGGCGTCGGTGCCGACGACAACCATCTCCAAGCGGAAGCCCCACTTCAGTCCGTCGTCACCGTCCTTCATCTTGGCAATCCGCAATTCGCGTGTGCCGTTCTCATACTTCAAGACCTCAAGCACGGCGTCCGCCGCTGCAAACTTACCCGACCAGCCGCGCACGCCCTTCGACGCGTCCTTGCCGCTGTGGTCCACCGCCAAGATTGTTGCGCCTGTGGCCATCTCCAGTGCGCGTGCGTTGCCAAGCGCCAGACCGACGTCCTCGGAGCTGTTCTCATTCGCGCCGGGCGTGACCTGCGCAAAGGTGTCAACGATAATGACGTCCGCGCCGCCAGATGCCGCAACGGCCGCAGCCAGTTCGGTCACGTCCTCGGACAGCAGGAAGTTCGGCGGCACGGTCAGCAGGCCGATGTCAACGTCGTTCGGGTCAATCTTGTGGTGCTTCAAATACGCCTTCAGGCGCTTGCTCATGCCCTTGCCGCCCTCGGCGGCGATGATCAGCACGCGACCCTTCTTGGTGCGGTTGCCGCGCCACTGGATGCCCATCGCGATTGCGTAGGCCAAGTCAATGGCGACGAACGTCTTGCCTGAGCCTGACGCGCCGTACAACACAATCAGACCGGCGTCAGGCAGCACGTTCTTAATCAACCAGCCGCCCGGCTCCATCATGATGCTGACTGCCAGTGACGTGATCGGGAAGCGGCCGGTATACTCTTCGGGCGTGAACATGCCCGACGCAGGCGTGGCGGCAACCGCGCTCATTGCTGTGCGCAAGTCGTCAACGGTTGCCGCCAAGGTGGGGCGCGGGGTGGGTGACGCGCCAGCCTCCTTTGCCATCTTCATTACAGACGCCATAGTCACCTGACGGTGGCCTGCGCCCTTACGGCGCTCAAAGCTGTCCCACTGCGTCCGCAGCGCCTCCTCGCTGGGGTACTTTGACCCCTGCGCCGACCACTCGTCCCATATGCTGAAGCCGGTGTCGTCGCCGTCGGTCTCGTGGCTCAGGCCCATAGCGACCCTGATCCAGTCTTCGCGGGGCATGTCTGGGTCCAGAACGGAGAGCAGCTCTTCCATCTGCGATATTGACAGACCGATCTTCGGCTCGCGGCCGACCATGAAGTCGTCGGGGTCAGATACCCTCGCCGTGGAGCTGCCGAAGCGGCGCTCGCAGATGACCTTGATCTCAGGGCTTACCTTGCCCACGGTGTCCTCGAGGCCGAGGATGTCGATGTGGTCTAGGGCGTTGCCGGTCAGCGTGCAGAAGCCAGTCGTCGAGAACACCTCGAAGCCGTAGTCGGTGTCTGTGGTCGGTGCCTTGTGGTTACCGATGTTGCCGCGCATGATGGCGCGGATGCCGCGACCGCTGGGCGAGTACTCGGCGTAGGTTGACCCCACGGCGTGCAGTATCTCGCTCGGCAGCTTGCCGTCGGTGACGCAGTTGTCCACGTCGATCGCGACGAGGTCGTAACCCTCGAGCAGGGCGATGCCGATGCCAGTCATGCCGCGCTTGGCGGCCTGATCGCGCGCGAGGGCGAAGGTCGTGAGCTGCGAGCGATCCTCTGGCGCACCCTGACGCCCGACGCGCTTGTTGCCGAGCGGGTAGTACGGCACCTTCAGCGGCTTGGGGTCGCCGTTATAGCGCGGCTCAAGCCGCCAGCACAGGAACAGCGGCAGGTCGCGCAGGGGCGCGGGGACGTGGATGTCACGGACCTCTGGTGTGATGCGTTGCACGTTGTCCACGGCGTTCAGTTGGACGTGAGCAGAGCGGCAAGCTCTGGCTTGAACAACTCGGCCCGTGGGATGTCGAACATGTGCTCAATCTGTAGCGCACGCTGGGATGGCACCCAGCCCTTGCGCAGCCAGACGTATATTGCTTGGTGTGTGACGTCGAGCTTGAGGGCGAGCTGGTTTGCGCCACCCGCTAAGTTCACGGCTTTCTTGATGCCTGTCATTTTGGTGTCCTTCGTTGTTGGGGTGCCGTCCGTATCGCATGGATCGGACGGCAGCAAGGATTATTATGCGGCCAGCTTCTTGCCGATGCGCGCCTCGACGGCGTGCCGCAGCATGACTGGCGACGTGATCCAGACCTTGGCCTCGGTGCGGTATTGCTGCGTGAGCCTGCTAAGTTCCATATCGGTCTGCCTAAGCTGCGCAACCAGACGCTCACGCTTGACAATGGCCTTGCGTGCGTCGGACAGGATGGTGTCAACTGTGTCGGCCATTGTTAGTTCCCCTTCATCGTGTAGTAGATGGTGCCGATCGCGAGCAGAAGCGCCCCAGCGAATGCGATGCTAACGGTGGTGTGTAACATTGTAGTCTCCCTTCAGTGTTCGGTGCCGGACGGCATGCCGCCCAGCGCAAGGTTAAATATCGCTTGTTCTATCGCCTCGTCGAAGGTGATAAGGTGTTCGCTCTCGGCGGCAACGTATGCCGCCTCCATGAATATGTCGGACACCACCTCGTTGGCGGCCTCTATGATCTCGATCGGTATGTCGTCCATGTCCATCATGGCAGAATAATCGATGACTTGGGCGCAGGGGTCTCACCGCGATGTATGTTGTCCTCGACGCTCTCGATGATGCCGCCGACGAAGCCGCTGGCAAAACGCAGGGTGACTGTGTCCACGGGACCGGCACCGCGCAGGGCGACGTCTATGCCGCTCTGCATCGTTGTCAGCATGTCGATGATGGCGGCCTTCTCGGCCTCAACTGCCTCTGTTATCTTTGACATGGTTCTCTCCTTCATATGATCGACAGATAGTCGTCGATGGTGTTTATGCGCTCGCCAATCCAGCGCATGACCGGGACGGCCATGCTGTTGCCCAAAGCCTTGTAGCGGGGGCCGTCTGGGCAATCCTCTGCGCCCTTCTTGCGCCACGGTATGGCGGTGAAGTTGTCGGGGAAGCCTTGCAGCCGCTCGCACTCAACGGGTGTCAGGCGGCGGACAGTTGAATTGGATGCAACCACAGGTCTTTCAGCAGCAGAAGTCCCGCCACACCCCTTGGAATAACTAGCGTCAATGGCAATCGTGACTTCTCCACCCAAGTACGGATCAAGCGGCTTTTGTTTTTCTAAATACGCCACGCCTTGTGCGGGAACCATGACCCCATCGTGGCGGCCTCCACTGCCGCCCCGTTGTATCGTGCCTGCCACATCAACACTGGCCGTCAGTTCCTCTGACCATCCGATTGCTGGCTCATACGCCACAGCGGGCATCACGCCGCCGTTCTGGTGGCTATTCGTGAAGCCGCCCGCACGTAGAGTGGGGGAAAGGTCTTCGGTTGCGTCCGCGCCGTAGTCCTTGGCGGTGAACGCGATGGGGACATGGTGATAGTCCGCGCCCGTGTCGATTGTCTTCGTTACATCACCAGTCACATCATTGTTGTATGCGTCAAAACCAATGACTTGCGTGGTGGCCGCAACGGCGTGATGATCGCCTTTGGTCAGCGTGTACATCGCCTCGCCATCGTGACCAACGCCAAGGCCAGTGCTGGCCGCAGCGTCAGGACTTCTGAACGCGTTCATGCTGTTGATGGGGTACGTTGCCACATACGCCTTTGTGTCAGGCGCGTGGTGCGATCCGCTCTGCGTGTTCAAGGCAGGGCTGATGACTGGAACGATGTGGTCGAAGTCGCCTTGTATGCCACCCTCGCCGGGCCGCTTGGCGCGTAGCGTACCAACAACGTCAGGCGCGTCTTGAAGCACGGCCAACTGTTGCGATGATCCACGGCCACTTGTTGACCAACAGTCGATCGTGCCCGTAACGTCAGACAGTCGCGGTTCGCCGCCGTTGATGTTCACAGCCACGATGTCAGGTCCGCGGTCAACGCAAGGGCTGCTGTCATAGCGTGCCGTCAGCGTCCGCGCAGTGCCATCGTCATTGAAGGTGCTGGCGATCAGAGCCTCACAGCCCGGGCCGAGGTCAGCGCCAGTGCGCAGCAGCGGACTGCTGTTGTCGCTGCTAGAGTACGAACCGATACCGCCGCACTCAAACGTGTCTAGATCAGGTCGTGCCCGTCCAATGCCGCCACTGCCTCCAACGCCTGTTGCAGCCGTGTCGGTAGCTTCTTGCCTCTTTTGTCGGCTCGGCGCAGGATGCCCTGACATGCTGTGGCGCTCAAAGAGAACCGCTGCGGCAGGTCGCCAGTCTCCAAGGTATCCGACAACGAACACACGACGGCGTCGCTGGGCCACTCCGAAGTACTGAGCGTCAAGCACTCGGTAGGCGAGACCATACCCGAGGTCTTCCAGCGCCCCAAGGATGGAACCAAAGTCCCGTCCTCCGCTCGATGACAGGACACCGGGGACATTTTCCCAGACAATCCAGCGAGGTTGCTCTCTTTGAGCAAGTCGGCAAAATTCAAGGGCGAGGTTACCACGGTCGTCGTCCAGACCGCCTCGCAGTCCCGCGACGCTGAATGACTGGCATGGTGTTCCGCCGACGAGGAGATCGATCTTTCCATATTCGTTTTCCTTAATAGTTGTGAAGTCGCCGTGTAGAGGCACGTCGGGGTATCGGTGTTGAAGCACGGCGCATGGGAACTTCTCAATCTCAGAAAAGAATGCGGCCTCCCAGCCCATGTGGTGCCATGCGGCCGTTGCAGCTTCGATGCCGCTGCACACTGATCCGTATCTCACGTCTTCTTCTCCCTCTTGGATTGTACCCGTATGCCGTCGATGTAGTTAATGCGGTGCGCGTACTTGACGGCGGCGATCTGCTGGGCCTCTGTCATGGGGCCGTGCGTCTTGCCTGTGGCCAAGATGGCGGCGCACAGGTCTCTGGACCCATTGATGGCGGCCTGCCTGATGTCGTGGTCCGACTGCGGCTCCATGCGTGTGACCATCCTCACGGCAACACCGACGTGACGAACTCTTCGACCGTCAACTGGCCATGCCAGTCGTCAAACTCGCCGAAGCACTCACCGCGGTAGTCGTTTGAGCGTTCCCACATATACTCCTCGCGGATCAAATCCATCTGCGCCTCGTGTTCAAGCGACAGCTCGTCGAATTCGTTGAAGTGCCTAACGGCCTGCTCCATCAGTTCTGCGATGCGTTCGTCTTTGGTCCAGTCGATCATGTTACGTCCTTTCGTTGTTGGTCAGGTATCCCTACAACCATATCATTGCAGGTGTCAACCACCTTATTTAATGCGTGGACGATGGTGGTGTGGCAGCGGTTCATCAGCCTGCCGATCTCGGGGGTCGAGTAGCCTCTATCCCGCAGCATCAGAACACAGTCGCGGCGCACTGACACCAGATGCTTCAACCGCGATGGGCCGAGGATGTCCTCGACTGTGTAGCCGTGTGGCTCTGCAATGTCGCCGATGGCGGCGTGTATCTTCTCTCTGGGTGTCACTGGTCCCAATCCTTTTCGTCTCTGAACATGTGGTCTATAAACCAGTCGATGATGCGCCGGATCATTGCACCTTCGCCCTTATCTCCAGCCCACGCGCTTCCAGTGCTGTGCGGAAGTCTTCAGCATCTGGCATAAACCCACCAAAATCTCTCAGTACATCCGCCAGCGGGTCAGGCTTGGGCTTGGGGATGATGAAGCGTTCGAGAAGAGCCGACATTGGCCAACCCACAGACTTGCACCACTTGGAATACTCCTCCATTTCACGGCTCACCTCTTGCTTAAAGGCTTCGTGCTGTTCGATGGCGTCAGCCGCTTCCGCCAAAAGAGGGGCATTGGCATCAGGGCAAGCAGCCGCCATACGCAGCCGCCCTCCTAGTGAAAGTCTTTCAGTCATTGGTCACAATCCTTATTGTTTCCTTTATGTGGTCGCCGCGCAAGACGCTGTCCGCAGTCTGACGTTGGTTATGTTTCAAATACCAATCTGCCAGTGCAGCACGCTCCACCTCGATCCCGCGCCGGATGCCTTCTTCTGTAAGGCGCATCCAGACGGTGTGGTCCCAGCCGCCGGACAGATATATCTGGCCGTCGCTGTTGTTCTGCTTGTCGGCCTGCGCGGCGCAGATGGCGCGGGCGTCTTTTGTAATTTGTTCGTCAGTCATAATCTTACATCCATCTGGTTATAAAGGTGACGCCGTCGATCGTGCGGCACTTGAAGGCTTTGCCGTTTCGGATGCCAAATTGTGACACGTTCCTAGACGTCCGTTTGGCTGAACCCTTGTCGGCTGCCGGCATGGTGGTGATGTCACCGACCTCCATGTCGCCCATCGGATATATCATCGGTCTGGCCATCAGTCGTCGAGCCGCGCTTCGAGCATGGCGTCGGCGTAGATGTACGCTCGCTCGGCGAGGTCATCTATAGAACCACCTGCATTGTTGCCGGAGAACAGGCCGTTTAGTACCTGCCCCGCGAAGTAGTCGCGCAGGGTCATGCCGTCTTCGTATCCCGCGCAGTTTTCGGGGATGACCATTGGAAATGCGTTCATTGATACTCTCCTTGAATAAGTTGTCTAAGTGGCTTGGATCGTGATGGGTGCTTCAGCTTGCGTAGCGCCTTCGCTTCAAGCTGTTGTATCCGGCCTCTACTTACGCCCTGCCTGTCGGCTATCTCCTCAAGGGTCTCCCCCTCGAA
>Ga0209296_1002679_pt1 | contig 12561 bp, 38 predicted proteins | sample S_130206_EF_Meta_FD_187319 | JGI IMG/M metagenome (GOLD analysis project Ga0209296, IMG submission 187319) | Freshwater microbial communities from Lake Simoncouche, Canada to study carbon cycling - S_130206_EF_MetaG (SPAdes) (version 2) | ecosystem: Environmental > Aquatic > Freshwater > Lake ...
TCACGACGGCCTGCGGCGAGTCCACCCGAGCAACATGCAGAAGCCTGATGGCAGGACTCGACCGCGCCAGTAAACATGCAACTCGCACGCCTGCATGGTATAATGGACACACACCACCAAGGAGATTCAAATGGAAAAGAAACCTAAACTCAAGCTTGTCGGCAACGACGGCAACGCATTTGCAATCATGGCGGCATGCCGGCGAGCTGGCATGAAAGCTGGTTGGTCAACTGATCGCATCAGCGACTTGCTCAAGCGCATGATGAGCGGCAACTACGACAACTTGCTGACGATTGCGGCCGAAGAGTTTGACGTCTCATGAACGTCGACACCATCACATTGACGGCTGACTACACCACTCTTGCCGGCATGATGTGGCCGGCAGGCACCGAGCTGGAGCTGGAGCAGAAGCTGCGACGCGGCTGGCAGGTGGGCTACAAAACCCCTGACGGCCGGGTTGGAACCGCCAGCATCCCACGTGATGAGTTGCCACCTGAGGTCAGCCAAGCCCTCCAGAATTGATGCAATCTTTCACCCACCATGGTATAATCATCATATGAAGAACGATCCGAAAGAAGGCAAGGGGCTTGGTCCAAAGTGGAGGGCCCCGAAGACGGCGACGGCTGGCGACCAACTGGTCTACTACTCCGCCGCCGCCACATTCACCCTGGTTGTCCTGTGCCTCCAGCACGGTGGGGCCTGGGTCTTTGGTCGTCATGTGGATGACCGTGAAGGAAGCCTGCTTGGACCTGTGGCCGTGCCTTTGGCCAGCTGCATGACAACCGCCCAGGCCAAGACAGTCCTGAAGGGTGTCAACCACGCTGACAGTATGTGTGTCAACGGTGTCACGGATGTGACGTCATGAGCGCAGGCATGCTCCCGTGTGCGTTCTGGGGCGCCTACACGATCCTGACAGGCCTGGCTGCGCCTGCACATGGGAGCACGTCCCGTGCACGGGCAGCAATGTTGCCCCTGTGTATAGGCGGCATCGGATGGCTTGCCCTGTGGTCAGGCCGCCTGAATCTGTTCCTGGGCATCGAAGGTGGGCTGTTTGCCGTTCAGATCTTGGCAGGCCTCTTATCGGTCTTCGTCTCACCGCCCAAGGCGGGCGAGATCGTGTTGGAGACCCTGCTGGTCGGCGGCGCCAACAGATTCCTGGTGGTTGGGCTCACCGCTTGTCTCGCCCTGGCGTAACATTGTGCAAAGTTTAGCGTTTGATGGTATAGTTAGTTGTCACTATGAGAGATCCTTTGTTTGAATCAGCAGTTGAGAAGTTTGTCGAAGCATTCACTAACGGCGAGAACCTTGAGCCTGTCTGGCAAGAGCTCGCAGCCAGCGGTCTCAACGAGGCGCTGCTCCAACGCGCCGTCGACCGCGCCGCTATGCTGACTGACGATCTCGACGACTGACGGTCTCGGCCGGCTCGGCGGGGGCAACATGCCCCTGCCTCAATGATCTGCGTCATCCTCGAAGACGGCACGACCATCAAACCGAACCTGTGCAACGGCGGCGGCATGATGGTATGATGGGGCCACAACCAACGGAGATCGAATGTCAATCCTCATCATCATCGCAAACCTGTTCAGCTTCGGCGGCAAAGATGTCAAGCCCGTCGTCAGTGACGAAAGCGTCATCCTCGTCGGCGCCTTCGAAGCTGTTTACATCCCCGACGGCGCCGAAGCCCCGTTCGTGGCCATCCCGCTCGATGAACGAGTCTTCCTCTAATCCATGCAACGGTCCTCGGACCGTGGTATAATGTTCCCACAAGGACGGAATCCTCCGGCCTTTCAATCAAGACAATCAAAGGACAAATCAAATGACCAACGTCATTCTTCACCTCTCTGAGACCCCCATCACCCTCAATGCCCTCCAGAAGGCCTCCGGCCTCTCCCAGACGGCCCTGACCCTGGAACTCGTGGAGCTCGGCGGTCGAGTCCTCGTCCAGGACGGTGGCATCGTCTTGGCCCCGCCGGTCGTCAAGCCGGTCAAGGTCCGCAAGAGCAACGGTCCTCGTGGTCAGATGGCCAAGGTGGTCGCTCGCCTCGATGCCGCCCGGACGGTCCTCCTCAGCCAGGTCGCAGCCGGCCCCACCACCGTCAACGCAGTCTTGACCGCTGTCGGTGATGCCGCCAAGTACGGTGACATCCTGTTCGTGGCCCGCGAGGAGATGGCCAAGGGCACGGTCGTTGAGGTCAAGCAGGGTCGCAAGAATGTCTGGACCTCGGCCGTGGTCGCCGAGTGATTCAGGCGGTGGCGATGTGGACGGGGTCGCTGCTCTTGGCGATCGCCGTCCCGACTTGCGGTGGCCTCCTCTTGGAGGTTGCCCTGGGTCGTGAGAGACCCCTCCGGCGGTGGCTGACCGGCGACTGAACCTATGCAACCGTCCGTCCGTTGTGGTATAATGGACACAAGAGGAAACAACAATGCGCACACCCTACAACCTTCCAACCTTCTACAAGGGCCAACTGGTGGTTCTTGCGTCCGCTCTGCATAGCACACGCTACTGGGGGTGGCGGCGGGTCAACCAGGCTGAATACCAGGCTTGGCGGGACAGCGACGAAAGCAAAGGCATGGACGACGCTGGTGAAAGCAAGCTGCCTCCCAGGGACACCCACATCACGCTGGTTCCTGGTCGTCCTTATGAGGTGGTTCGAGGACGGGTTTCAGCTTCTTACAGCTACGGGAAGCGAACTGGTTGCATGGAACTCCAGTGCTTCGCCACCGGTGAGCGCTTCTACGTCGAACGAGAGCTGTTCAAGTCCCTTCAGGAGCCTATGCAACCGGCTTGACGGCATGGTATAATGGCTTCATAAGGAGCGGATCATGAACGATCGCAAAACCGAGCGTGCCGCCGAGGACTTCATCCTGGCTGCCGATGAGGAAACCCTGGGACGTCTGCAGGCCTTGATTCAAATCAGGGCTTCACAGATCGGCTCGCCCCTGTTTGACAGGAGCAGCCAGCGGCTGGATTCTGAAGAGTCCCGGCTCAACACCTGGCAGGGTCGCACCTGGTAACGGTGCAACACAGTTGGTGGCATGGTATAATGGACACATAAGGAGGCAATCATGACTGTAGGTGAACTCATCAAGGAACTTCAGGCTCTCCCTCAGGACATGGAGATCATGGTGATCAACGAGGACCGTCAGGATCCCATCGACATCGTCACCATCTCCCGGGGGTCCTGGATGGACGACGTCCACCCCGTGGCCATCGACGAGGACGACTTCGACCCCGAGTTCATCCAGGACGATGAGAACGGGACTGTGGCGGTGCTGGTCACCTGGTAACGGTGCAACGGTCGGTCCACCGTGGTATAATAATCTCACAAAGGAGGCAACATGCGACTGCCACAAACCGGCGAAGTCTGGACACCAACGACCCATAACATCAACGTGCCTGTCCACGGACTCGATCCAAAGGGACGCAAGACCGTGGTCATCAAGCCGGGTCAACCCATTCGAATCATCGAGGTCCTCGGCCCGCCGTCGAACGATCCGGAACCTGCGATCAACCTGCGGATCGAGGTGAAGGGCATAACCGTCGATGTGTGGATGAGCACCGTTTACATCGAGCCCCTCCCATAAACCGTGCAACCGGCTTGACGGTATGGTATAATAATCTCACCAATAAGGAGTCCAAATGACCCTCTCATTCGAAAACTTCCCCATCCTCGCTGACTATGTAGAAGGTTATATGAATCCCTGGGACGAGGACGAGGACTTCCCACTCCCGGGTGAGTCGATCTCCGAGGAACAAGTGAAGTGGTTCTACAACTTCATCCTCGGTGAGATCGCGGCGGCTGTCGCAGGTACCATCGAGGATGACGAAGTCCTCGACGAGCTTCGCCAGGAGATTGAGTTCTGGCGCCTGAAGCATGCAACGGTCTGATTGAGATGGTATAATGGACACACACCAAGAGGCAATCATGAACTTCTACAGTTACACCACCGAGACCCCCAACATGCCTGGCCTGGCCGACGAACCCCTTGGCAGCGGCGGGCGTGCCATCATCAGCGACCTCAAGACCGTCCGTGGTGCTGTCAACCGCATGAAGAAAGTGTCTCCGGGCAAGAACTTCAAGGTCTTCGCCTTCACCAACTTCTACGACGACAAGACTTTCCGCCTGGTCCACACGCACCGGGCTTGATGCAACGCCGCCGGCGGCATGGTATAATAATCTCACCAAGGAGCCTCACATGAACGAAGCAGACAAGGTCGAAGAGCACTACGCAGGTCACCTGGGCATCCCGGACGGGTTCACGGACTGGGGTGATTCCATCGACGAGGACGAGGAAGATGAAGATGATGCCCCGTACGATCCCCACAAGGGCGGCGGCTTCATCTAAAGTGTGTCAACGGTGACACGGATGTGCGCATGCATGTGCCTCGCGTGCCCCCGCACGGGGGCACACAGGGGCGCGCACGGAGGTGCATGCATGCAACCCGCACGGGGGCATGGTATGATGTACACACACAAGGAGCACATGATGATTCAAAGCTTTCTCGCTCGCATGCCTGATCGATTCAAGATGACACTTCACAACGTGGTCGGCCATCCGGTCTCAGAGTTGCTATTCCTGTTCGGGTTCACTGAGGCCGCAGCGGCCGTTCATGACAGGACTCTGCCGTGATCAGCAAACCAGCGCCAGAACGGCAAGTGCGCCAGACTTTCATCCTCCAAGTCTTCGAGGACGATGGTCCGATGGAGCTGGTCAGCTCGAACGGGGAGACCAGCTATATTGACGGCATCAACCCCAGCCGGCCTGCTGAAAGAGTCGTCTTCCTGACAGAGCTGGTCCGGCGAGATCGCAGGGGGCGTGTCAAACGCCTGATGTCATGCGGCGTGCGTGCCACTCTCGAAGAGCTCAAAGAAGTTGTCATCAACGATCTGGGCTACTCTCCGAAGACAGTGAATGGCTGGCGGCTCGAAGTCCGCAAGGTGGCCCGTCTCAGGTGAACCGTGCAACGAATCGGCGACGGTGGTACAATGGAAACACAAGGAGCGACAATGACCAACCCCACCGCGACCGAAACCGCAATCTCTGAATCCGTGCAACATGCCAGCATCGATGGTACAATGGAAACACAAGGAGCGACAATGACCAACCCCACCGCGACCGAAACCGCAATCTCTGAATCCATGCAACCGGCCTCGAACGATGGTATGATGATCTCACCAACCACGGAAACTCCAATGAATCTCATCTCTCACATCTCCTCGACCCCCATCACCCTCTACGCCCTGGGCAAGGTCTCCGGCCTCTCCCAGACGGCCCTGACCATGGCCCTCATCGAACTGGGAGGTCGGGTAACCGTCAAGGACGGAGGGGTGGTCCTGGTCCCCGAAGTCACCAAGCCCATCAAGGAAGTCAAGCCTCGTGGTCAAATGGCCCGGGTGGTCGGTCGCCTTGAGATCGCTCGGGAAGCCCTCCTCGCCCTGGTCAAAGTCGGTCCTACCACGGTCGGACAGGTCGTTGCACAGGTCGGAGACCGGGCCAAGTACGGGGACATCCTTTGGGTGGCTCGACAGGAGATGGACAAGGGCACGATCCGTGAGATCAAATACGGTCGAACCAACGTTTGGACCGAGGTCGGGTAAGCCCGGCTTCCGTGCAACCGGTCCCGGTCTGTGGTATAATAACTTCACAAGGAGACAATCTGATGCCTATCAACGAAGTCATCTTCGGCATGTACGTTCGTTTCAACACCAGCGGGGTTCGGGTCACCCAGGCCCTCCGGGACTCCTTAGCGATCCTGGACCAGGAGTGCCGGGGTGGCTCCGGGGGCACCTTCGACATCCACCGAAACGGTCGAACGGTCGTTGCCACCCCGGCCGACGGACCGTTCGACACCCTGTACTACAACCCCCGGAAGGGGAAGTGGACCGTCTGATCCTGTGCAACCGCCCCAGCACGATGGTATAATGTTCTCACCAAGGATGATCAAATGCCCACCCCGTTCAAATACCCCGGTTACACTCCTAAGCCTCTAACTGACGAAGAGAGGGAACAGTTGATCACCCTCAACATGGTCGAGAGCGAGGATGACGCCGATTGCTTCAGCGCCATTGCCAGCGCCCGCCGGAAGGCGGTTGACGGTCGGGACGCCCAGCGACTCTTGAAGCTCGCACAGCGGGGTCTCCTCTAATCCTGTGCAACTGTCCCCAGTCTGTGGTATAATGTTCTCACCAACCAAGGACGATCCAATGACTGCTTACGACTCCTCCTCCGCTTTCAGCCGCAACATCCTGGCCGTCGGGATTCGTCAAGAACTGACCCGACTCGGCTTCGGGATCATCGACCTTCCCGGGACCAAGGAGACCGTCTTTGCCAAGCCCTCCACCCGGCTGGCCGGGGTCGAGATCCGGGTCTTCAGCACCATCGAAGGATCGGCCGTCCGGGCCAGCGGTGATGACTCGATCAAGGTTTGCGCCGTTTACACCGGTGGAGACCGGCCGAGGGGGCTCTTCAAAGAGCGGCGGGTCTTCCGGACTGGCCAGCTCGAAGAGATCCCTGGGCGTGTTCGGGACCGCATCAAGCTGACGGCGGCCGAGCTGGCCGGGGTCGAGACCTGTGACTGCGGAGCCCCGAAGGGGACCAGCAAGGCTGGGAAGAAGTACTGCATGGCCCTGTGCTGGACGCGGTGACCTGTGCAACGACGGCTGCCTGATGGTATAATAGTCTCACCACGGAGGTTCTCATGACTCACTTCACCGCAACCAAGACCGCCCTCAAAGCCGCCGCCGACAAGCTCGGCCTGACCCTGGATCCCAACACGATGGTCCACCGCGGTGGCCAGGACCCAGGCGGGTGGAGTCAGAAGGGCTCACTCGTCTGCATCATCCACGAGGGCACCGGCATCCCCAACGCGGGAACGAACGGCGACCCCCTCGCCTGGTGGATAGAGCTCGGGGATGAGGTCAGCCGCCTGACCGGAAAGCCCATGTTCTTCGAGTGGGTCAACAGTTGTGTGACGGTCGGGTATCCCGCCTGAACTGTGCAACCGGCCACGGACCATGGTACAATGATCTCAAGGAGCAAATCAATGACCACCTTCTATGTCATCAATGCAGTCCGCGGTGAGTGGCTCGAGGTCCAGGCACCTGGGGTTCTGGAGGCACGCCGGGAGTCCTACAAGCTCAATCCCGAATGGATGGGCGAATGGATCACCACCACCACCGGCGCGCCTCCCTCCCCAGAGGAGATCCGGGACCTGATGGAGTGGCGGCCTGAGAACGAGTGAACCGTGCAACCGGCCGCGGACCATGGTATAATGGACACACACCACCAAGGAGGTTCAAATGAACAACATCATCGAACTCAAACACAACATCCAGACACTCCTCACTGTCTACAACGACGCCCGTAACAACAAGAATGTCATGAAAGCTGTAGGTGCAATCCGTGAGATCCTCGAGATCGAGGCCGGCAATCCGAATATCCCGTTGTCGTTCTATTATTTGTCCGATGAAGAGTTCCTCGGGCGGATTGCCAAGTGAGCCTGTGCAACCGGCCGCGGACCATGGTATAATAATCTCACCAACAAGGAGTCCAAATGATCTACATCGTCAATCACGTCACCGGTGGATACTACACCGAGATTCACAGTTCCTACTTCCTGGTCGAATCCGAGGCCCAGGCGGATTACGACGAGAACATGCTCAACGTCGGGGATGATCCTTCCATTGTTGAACTTGTCCGTGTGGACCTCAAAACCCTTGAACAGGTTGTTCTCAAGTCGTTCGAGGGGACCATGGACGACCTCGAGGAGGAAGACGAGGAAGACGAGGAAGAAGTCGACGAGTGAACCTGTGCAACGCTCATGACCTGATGGTATAATGGACACACACCAAGGAGATCTCAATGGCATACACCAACACGAACTTCAAGACCAAGAAGGCCCTCAAGGACGCCCTCGCCGCCGGCAAGCCGGTCGGGGTCTTCCAGCCTGGCTACGGCACGGTCCCAGTTGACGGGACGATCAGCCTGGAGGGGCCTCACTACCCCGCGCCCCACACCTGGTACGCCACCGGGCACATGAAGGGGGGACGGCTGGTCAAGGTTGTTTGAGCCCTGACAATGCCTTGATGCAGGCTTGGCAGGGTGGGGACGAGCAGGCCCTGGAAGCCCTCCACCGGCGACACGCCCGCCGCCTGGTGGGTTGGTTGGCCCGGAAGAGCAGAGACCCCCAGGTGGCCCAGGATGTGGCCCAAGAGGCATGGTTGTGTGTCCACCGGTTCAAGGCTGGGTGGCGACAGGAGGCAGGAGGCTTCAGCACCTGGCTCTACCGGATTGCGGGCAATGCCCTGATTGCCCATCACCGTGCCACGGTCCGGCGCCCCCTGACCCTCTTGGACCGTGATCCTGAGGTCGCCATAGGCTGGGATCCGGTGGCCAAGATGGCCCTCCAGAAGGCCCAGGAGCGGCTCTCTCCGGCGGCCATGGTGGCCTTCACCCTGGGGGTCGTGAATGGTCTGGATCATAACGAGATGGCCCTGGAGATGGCCGTCACACCTGATTGTGCACGGGCCAGGTTGAGTCGGGCCTGTCGGGAGCTGCGCCAGACCCTCGCCTAATCCATGCAACCCTTTGAAACCCTTGGTATAATGGTCCCACAAGGAGAGGATCATGAACATCAGTCAAATGATTGCGGCAGGTTACCGAGCCTGTGTCAGCCGAAAGATCAACGCGGGTGGCGATGTGGTGGAGATCTGGTGGTGGCGCCGCCATCGCGATCTATGCAACTAACAGCGGAGGATGGTATAATGACACACAAGGAGAACAACATGAAAGAACGAATCATCAACGCAATGACGACCCACTGCTCGTGGAGCCTGGAGAGCCTCCGCCTCGAACCGCTGGAAAGCGACCTTGCCGTTGCTGAGGTGGCGCTCGATGTGATGGCAGGTTCCCTGGCCCTCGATGATGCGGCGCTCGTCGACTTCATCGCTCTGGTCATGGAAACCCGGGCATCGATGAAAGACATCATGGCTCGTGCTGAACGGTGCAACTGGCCGGAGCTGGTGATAGAATGACTCCATGGTGGATGTAGCTCAGTTGGTAGAGCACTGGCTTGTGATGCCAGCCGTCGCGGGTTCAAGCCCCGTCTTCCACCCCACCACTTTCCTGCGAACGGTGCAACTGTCCGGCGCCGATGGTATGATGGACTCACAAGGAGACAATCATGAAGTACCGCCTAACGTCTGCTCACCCCCTCCAAGCCCGCTTCGAGGAGCTTTGCGCAAAAGCCCAGGAGCTCGGCCTGGATCTCATGTTCTACGGAGGCGCCCTGGTGGTGACCGACCACCTGAGTGAAGTCAAGCAACGCTACAACGTCCTCGACATCGAAGACGACAGCATCACAATGGACAGCTTCCCGCCGATCACCGAATACAAGATCGTCTATGACAAGCCCGAGGCTGAGGCTGAATGAGGGTGTGCAACGACAGTGTGTCAATGGTATAATGGTCTCACAAGGAGTTCAAATGTTCCAATCCTATCGCTACCACAATGAAGACTGTCCCGACACCCTCGAGGAGTTCAAGGAGTCCATCACAGGCTTTGGGCTGCAGGTGGTGAAGGTTGAAGCCCTGCTCGGCAATGAGCACCTGTTGACCCTCCAGGGAACCCAGGAACAGTTCCTGGCCCTCTACGCCGAAGAGATGCAGTACGGCCCGGCGATCGACATGGATGACTTTATGGATGAGCTGGAACCCATCGAGGCTGCCTGAGCCTGTGCAACCCCGATCAGTCCATGGTATAATGGACACATGGAGGAGATCAAATGTTCGCAATCTGTGAAGAAATCGGTGGGCGCACCGTGTGGGCCCGCCGCCGTGGGTGGCCAGGACCTACCGGGGACAACTGGCACATGGCCTCGGCGGCGGGTCTGGCACCTACCGAGTGGGATGCTGGCCTCCTGACCGGTGGTCGCGAGGAGATGCAACGGGTGCTCGAGAGCTTGCAACGGGCACGTGCCGACAGTGGGATGGCGGCATGGTCGGTCCTGGTCGACATCAGCGAGGTGTCCGGATGATAGAAACAGTCGCAGCCGTCCTGACGCTCGGCTTCCCGATCGGGCTGCTGTTCTGGACGATCACACATTAGTGTGTCAACGGTGACACGGATGTGCGCAGGGGTGCCCCCGTGCGGGTGTGCTCCCGCGGGTGCGTGCGGGTGCCCCCGTGCGGGTGTGCAACGGCTGCATGCACATGATATGATGCACACATGAGGAGGCAGCATGATTGATCCCCACACCCTGATCGGCAAGCAGGTGCCGGCAGCCGACGGTGGAGACTACGGCCACCTGATCGTCGGCTACGATGAGCGAGCCGATGACTTCCTGGTTGTCCAGATTGTCTGGAGCACTGGTGAACCCTGGAATGCCGGCGGGTCAGCCCATCGCCGCCTGGACAGGTACAAGATGAGCTACCGGTACCAGCTCGACAAGGCTCGCTGAAAGCATGCAACCTTGACCCTGGGATGGTATGATGGCCCTACCAACCAATGGTGTCTCCATGAAACTCGTCGACCTGGCCGCCGCCGCCTTCTTCTTCCTGACCGTCCCAGGCCTGCCGGTCCTCCTCCTGGCCCTGGTCCGACTTTCGTAAACCATGCAACCGTCGACGATCGATGGTATGATGAGCTCACAACCGAGGAAACACATGATCGAAGCAATCCAAACCCTGGCCGCCGCCCCGATCGACTGGTCAATCGCCGCCGGCCCCATCTGGCTGGTCGTCGGTCTCCTGACCGTTGCCGTCCCCTTGCTGGCTTTCGCCGTCGAGGACTTCTTCCGCGGTCGCTGAATCCATGCAACCGGTCTTCGAGGATGGTATAATGGTTTCACGAGGAACGAAACGATGACCAAACCGACCGAAACCAACATCTCCGAATCCGTGCAACCGTCTAAGATCAGTGGTATGATGGACTCACAACCAAGGACGAATCAAATGACCAACCCCAACCTCGCCGACAACTTCAACGACCGATTCTATGACATCCCTGGGATCGGTCAAATCTCCTACTACGGAGGGGTCCCTGAGGATGTCCTCATGAAACTGGTGGACTGGGTCGACGGTGACTCCTCCGTGGGTGACTGTGACATCGGATACGATGAGTTCGAAGACACCTGGACCGGGACTTTCACCGGTGGTCGGTCGGTGGTGTTCGATGACAAATCCGGATTCTGGTACGAATCCTGAATCTGTGCAACCGGTCTTCAACGATGGTACAATGGACTCACAACCAAGGACGAATCAAATGACCAACCTCTCCGAAACCACCTCCACCGACTCCGTGCAACTCCTCGCCAATGATGGTATGATGGACTCACAACCCACCAAGGAAGCTCAAATGACCGACTCCTCCGAAACCAACCTCTCCGACTCCATGCAACTGACCGAGAACGATGGTATGATGGACTCACCCCCCACCAAGGAAACCAAGATGGACATCCTCTCCCACCTCAACGCCTCGACCCCGACCACCCTCTACGCCCTGGGTAAAGCCCTGGGAATCTCCCAGACCGCCCTGACCATGCAACTGGTCGCGGCCGGTGGTAAGATCGAAGTCAAGGACGGCGGCCTCATCCTGGCGGCCCCGGTGGTCAAACCGGTCAAGGAAGTCAAGCCCCGCGGCCAGATGGCCCGGGTGGTCGGTCGCCTCGAGATTGCCCGGGAAGCCCTCCTGGCCCTGGTCAAGGTCGGCCCTACCACGGTCGGACAGGTCGTTGCACAGGTCGGCGACGGGGCCAAGTACGGGGACATCCTCTGGGTGGCCCGCCAGGAGATGGATAAGGGTACGATCAAGGAAGTCAAGTACGGTCGGACCAACGTCTGGACCGAGGTCGGATAATCCGGCCGGTTGCATGGATCCGGGGGCGACCCTGGGTCCACGCAATCTGTGCAACCGCCAGGCTGGCATGGTATAATGGACTCACCACCAAGGAAGATCAAGATGAAAGCAAAGACCTGGACCCGCGAAGAGATCACGATCATGTTGGAAGCCAATGAGCGGGCTGTTGCCCACGGGGTCGTCCGACTCTACTGTCGCCAGGAGGCCGGTGAGCGGGCGAATGGGACCGTCACCAACGACAACGGGATGGGCTTCTCGGGGCCCAATGCCCGGAGCGGAACCTACTACGCCAAGTGGGTCATCAGTGGTGGGGTGCTCTCTGGGAAACACCTGGAGAAGGCCAGGAAGATCACCAAGCACCATGTTGGCCAGTTGACCGCGGTCGCCAACGGGGACGACCGGGTCTTCACCCCGGTCCCGAAGCTCTGAATCCGTGCAAGGTGACGGCAGTCGTGGTATAGTTCTTACATCAAGGAGGAAGGAATGAGTCTCAAGCAATGGTACAAGCGGCGCGCGGATCGTGACTCGGGCGCCGAGGATCTGGCGCCTGCCCCTCGGGAGGAGACGTTCTGTTACACCGCGGCGGCACCGTCCCACCCGGTTCCCCTGATCGTGGTGCCTCCGCCCCCGAGGAAGCTCACCGCCCCGGACTGAGCCTGTGCAACGGTGTTCTGGCGATGGTATGATCATCACATCAAAGAGGCA
>Ga0209296_1002684_pt1 | contig 12554 bp, 14 predicted proteins | sample S_130206_EF_Meta_FD_187319 | JGI IMG/M metagenome (GOLD analysis project Ga0209296, IMG submission 187319) | Freshwater microbial communities from Lake Simoncouche, Canada to study carbon cycling - S_130206_EF_MetaG (SPAdes) (version 2) | ecosystem: Environmental > Aquatic > Freshwater > Lake ...
CAGTACGTAGAAGCAGGTGCGACGATCGTCCCTGAAGCAGCTGACGCTTGGGCTCAGCAGATGGTCGTGAAAGTTAAAGAACCACAGAAGTCAGAGTTTGCGTTTCTCCGTCCTGATCTCACGTTGTTTACGTACCTACATCTAGCCGCCTACCCAGCTGTCGCAGATGCCTTACTAGCTAGCGGCGTCACGTCAATTGCTTACGAAACTGTCAAGAACCCCCACGGCACTCTCCCACTTCTCGCACCGATGAGCGAGATCGCGGGACGTCTTGCTCCACAGATGGCAGCTCATCACATGGAACGACACAACGGCGGTCGTGGCCTTTTGTTCTCTGGAGCTCCAGGTGTTGCACCAGCTCAAGTGACTGTTATCGGAGCTGGAGTAGTCGGTTACAACGCAGCTCGTATCGCAGCTGGCATGGGAGCTCACGTGGTGCTCATGGATAAGAACATCGACAGGTTGCGCTGGGTAGAAGAGACCTCTATCGGTAATGTCACAACGATCGCCTCGAACAAAGGCACACTCGAGAAATACGTAGCAGCATCTGATGTTGTTATAGGTGCCGTCTTAGTTCCAGGAGGCACAGCGCCTGTTGTTGTCACAAAAGAAATGATTGCGTCTATGCGTCGCGGCTCACTGGTTCTTGACGTTGCTGTTGACCAAGGTGGGTGTATTGAGACGACACGGGAGACAACTCACCTAGACCCTACTTACCTAGTAGATGGCGTGTTGCACTACGCAGTTGGAAACATGCCAGGAGCTGTACCTGCAACGGCGACAGTGGCATTGTCAAACGCAACTCTTCCTTACGTCTCTTTGCTAGCTCAACTCGGCGTGCGTGAAGCAATTGCGACTAACTCGAACCTACGCCCAGGACTCACCACAGTAGGCGGGTCGATCTGCCAAGAAGACGTTGCAGCAAGCCTCTGGTGTGAGTACTTCCCTGTAGAATCAGCACTCGAACGTCTCTAATGAACAGTTACGAGGCCACCGCCGAACAAGAAGCGTTACTTGTAGCGAACATCACTCAACGATTAGCTGACATCGACGCGTGTTTGGAACGGATCAATAACGAGTGGGTAGCAGAGGATCTTGTGTATAGATTCTGGCACCAGAGTTTTAAGGTCTATTTACTTCAGCCCGCCACAGAGGGGATAATTAAGCTCCTCAGAGAACTCGCACCCGGAGAACGTGGGTTGAATCCGTGGTTTGAAGAGATAGTAAAAGACGGAACCGGACGCAAGTTCGATATGTCAGACAACGACGACTGGGTTCGTGCTACGCGTCCTGTTATTGACGCGTTCTTTCACGCGCGCTACATGCTGGAGATGGTCTCAAAGTACGGAAAGATACGCAACCAAGAGGAACAGTTCATCGCGTCTGGCTGGGCAGCTGTTCTGTGTTTGTACAATCTTCGTTAATCTAAATGGAGCTTTTCTCTCGCGTCTTTCGCTATCAACGAGCCGATTGCTGCGTAACCTTGTTCGTTGGGATGCAAAGCTCCAGATGCTGTTGCACCAAAGGGACCAGAACTCCCCGTTACGCTCTGCGCTTCTTTAGTTAGCATCAACCAGTTGTCTTGAGCGCACACACTGTGATCAGCGAATAAAGTATGTATATCTAGAACTTGCCAAGAGTTCTCTTTCGCTACTGATTCTACTGCTTCATTTAGTGGCACACCGATAGTACGCCAAGCTGCCTCCCACTCCAAAGAAGTGACTCTGTTGAGTACATCGTCTCTGCCAGATATGTCACACCCTACGTTGTTGCTGACCAACCCTATAGACGGGTAGTTACTCACAGCGATGTGCCGTACTTTGATGGGAGTCGCTTCCAAGGCAGCGCTCACCTTGCGCAGCGCTAGAGAGATTTCTTCTTGTAGTTCAGAAGAGTTTCCTACAGAGTTTCCGAGCAGGAGACCGTTCTTTCCGCAGTCAGCTAGTACGCAGCCAAGGACAACAGGTACGAATCCCGCGTTATTTCCTCCGATAGAGATGTACAGGTAATCGATCGTGTCGATACCGCGGGACTCTGCCCATGTTAGGAGTGCATCTAGTTGCGCCGTGACAGTCTCGCCGTTTCGTGCCGAGTCGTACATCAAGTCTTTTGAGTCGGCTCCAGAGCACGCCAGGTTGATGGTTTTAAACTCAACGTCAGGATTCGCTTCTGAGAGCTCATGCATGGCTTGTCCAAAACCGCTGCGGGGAGATCGGTGACAAACATCGTCACCGGGTTCTGTGCCCCACACCACTGTGTTGACGTCATCTGAAGGCTTTAGTGGCGCCCCTTCCCCGCTGGCGTAGGAATCTCCCAGCGCTGCTACAACAACAGGCTCTGCGGGCTTTTCAGTCTGCTCGGCTGAACATCCAGCTATCAGTGCCGCTACAAGGATGGGCAGTACCGCGGTTCTGTACCAAGCAAACGTGTTACTTCGCACCAGGGGTTTCCCTCTTACCGTTACGCGTACGTAGTGCGAGCCAGATTCCAAGACCATTAAGAAAGTAGCCCACAAAGGCCGCCTCAGACACTCCAGTATCCATGAGCAAGAGCAGCGAACCAGGCAGACCTGGCGCTATCGCGACCCACTCACCTAGCCAGGAACCTCTTTTATCCATCTGGTATCCAACGAAGAAACACACGGAACAAAACACCCCGTACGCGCTGATCAAGAGAGTTGTCTTCCGGGTCGCTGTCATCACGGACATCACCGTGCAGAGCTTCTCTATTTAAGCCAAACTCATCCCAAAAAATAATGCCCGCATCACGCGTAGTACGGATTCTGGCCAGTCTCATGGTCCGTTATGTCGCGTACCGCTGTGATCTCTGGGACCCGCGCGGAGAGGATTCTCGCTATGCCGTCACGCATTGTGTGAGCGCTCATTGAGCAGCCGTGACATCCACCTTCCATAGAGAGATAGGCGACGTTGTCCTTGTCATGGCCGATAAAAGACACAGACCCTTCATGCGATAGCAACGCTGGGTTGATCGCCGACTGGACAACATCACGCACCTGCGCAGCCAACAGGCTGTCAGTCACTAAATCTGGATGTACCTTAGGGGCTGGCTTGTTCGGATTGCGGATCACCAGACCCTGCTTAGACGTATGGTCTAAAACCGAGCCCTCTAGTAAATGCAGTGATGATTCTTCCAAGAGGACTTTGACGAGACCTTGCACTATGACTTTACCTTGTGTGCCAGTTCCGAGCTGCTCTGTGGTTAAGTCATAGGAGAAAGGTTCGCCTGGACCGCTCACGATGTCTATCTTCAAAGCAAAGTCTTTGTCTGGCGCGAACTCCGGAAGGGTCAGTAAGTGCTCTTGTGCTGCACTGGTGACAGTGACGAACTGTTCTGTAATAGCTGGTGCTTGACTCACATCTAAAGATAGTGCGTAGAGCAGGGCTCTACACAACCTTTAGTTCGGTTTTTCAGTCTGCGTCGTTACTCACCTGGAAAAAAGGCGTGTGCTCTAAAGGTCGTAGTAGCTCCCACAAGAACATGTCAGTGTCTTTATTGTCATAGAGCGAGAACACACCTTTTGCTAAAGGATTGCTCTGTGCTTCAAGTAGCACTTCGCGTGCGAGTTCTCCGCGCTCGAACCCGTCAGGTAGTACGTTCATAATTTTTTCGTATGTTGATTGCAGCTCATTTTTGAGTGCAGCGTGCTCAGCATTCAGCTTCTCTACGCAGTTGCGCACGAACTCAAATATCTCGTCCGGCACTTCGTTCAACCAATCCTCGACACTTCCCTTGCTTGATAGCTCCTCCCACACTCGTCGTTCAGACACATCTGTATACAAGCGGTGCAGGCGTACGTACTCGCTGCGTTTCACTTTAATGCGAGTGTCTGTCTTTGGAAAATGCAAGACAAGGCCTTCAGATCCGTTCTCTCCTCTAGCGAGCAAGGCCTCGTCCAGGTTTCGGTACGCGTGTTCAATGGCTGTGGGACCTTTCCAACCAGCACGCGCCTGCTCAAGCGGTACGCTAGAGCCAGTACTGGTATCGACAGCACCTAAGAGTATGAGATCCTGTACGTCTCCGTAGTCAACCACTACGCGGTTAGCGGGGTAGATAATCTCGAACATGTACGTCCAAGAAGGATTCACAGTTGTGTCGGCGTAGCGCTCTTCCCAGATCCGGGTCCCTTCCAACGCCTGTTTTGAGACGAAGCTCCCGCGTGTTGCGATGGCGTACCCTTTAGTAGATGGATACAAAATACCAAGGCTCCCGTCCATCTTGTCGTACGCAGTAAAAGGCTCTCCGTTAAACTCGGAGATGTCTGTTTCTTCTATGTTGAAAAACTTCCGAAATGGTCTAGCTACGACTTGACCGTCTGTGTTCACAATGAGACCTCTACACTGTGTGGTCACTTCGTTCCACACACGGTCAAACTGCGCCCGTGCCGTGTAGTTAAGTATCGAAAGAGGAAGCACAGGGTGTGGTGTTTGTTTGACGTAGCGCAGCGACAGCATCTGGGAAAACAGTTCCATGTCAACTACTTCAGCCAGTTTGATGTCAGGCGCTGGCTTTTTGTCCATAGTTATCAAGGTGCCAGATATTAGCTGTACGGCACGCGGCACTAGCGTGATTCTGTATAGCAAAACGGACCCACCAGTAAAGATGGGTCCGTTTGTTGAGTTTAAACAAGCGCTAGGGCTGCTTTGATCGCGTCGTTGTCAACGAGTCCGAGTGACTGCATCTGTGAGACATGTTGCCAGTCCGCAGGGTGCAGCATCGCTGTGTAACAGTACTGGTCAGCTTCGCCGCGTAGCGTTAAGGCAGCGTGTGGGTTATCGTTGTACGAAGAGACCCACTCAACACCTTGTTTGATGAAAGACGCACCGTGTGTGAGTGCTACTTGCTCGCCGTGTTGTTCATTTTCAAAGAGATGAAAAGTGGAGTGTGACCACGCGCCAAACTTTGAAACTACACCAGTGCAGCAAGACAGCACCCGACTATTTGGTGTCAGAGCTATAGCTCCACCATTTTCGTCAAGATGTATGTCATCTAGCAACAACTCGTCTAGCTTCTTCCACACCTGAGCGTAAGAGAAGTGATAACTGACCGGTGGCGCGCTACTACCATGAGCACTACGTGCACCTAGGTGCCAAGTAGCGCCATCGCGCTCAACACAGACCATACGGTCTTTGGCAAGACGCATAGTCACTAGCGCGCTAGACGGATCGTTCTCGTTGTACCAAGGCGCAACTCCTAGTTCAGTCATAGCTGACCCGATATGAGTCAAAGTGCCGTCGAGGTTTGCGGTTAAAGCAAACCCTAAGCCACCAGCTACTCTCGCCACGCCTTCGCGTACGAGTCTGAATTCACCAAAACCAGGGTCGGTTCGATCTAGCTCCATTTTTACTCCACGCAGATACGTGGGCGAAGGGGTAGATTCCCGTAGGAGCATCGTCGATAGCGAGCTGCCTCCACGACAAAAGTCCGTAGTCGAACCTGCCATGTAGAGATCTCCGTTGTGCATCAGCGCAAAAGAAGCGGACTCTGTTCCTGCTATTGACGCCACACCAGTTAAACCGGTGTGAACTATCTCAGCGTAAGGGGCTTCGTCGTGGCCTAAACCAAACTGTCCTTGGATGCGGAATCTAGTGCTACTTCCGTAGTCTTTGTCGTGCGTGCGGAACACGCCAAGTTCCCCAGTAGTGAAAAGCACCAAGCCACAGTCTGTACCGAGTTGAACCTCAGATACACCACTGGATGCAAGGTGAGTTACGCTACCAGCGGCGTTGACGTACCAAAGAGAGCCAGTGGCCCCTTCGAGAAAAGCAGTCCCGTTCACGCATCCACGGATTTCCGTGATGGATGAGGTTGAGCGCATATGCTCTCCTATTCGTTTAAAAGAAAGCCGAAGTGGCTTTCTGTATAGGGAACACATTCATCGCCAGGTGTTTGATACCAACTGCTAACCAAAGTGCAGTTTGGACTATTTAGCGAGGCTCTTGAGCAGGTGTCTCAGGGTAGCTGCGCAGCGGGTAACGTGGCGTGTATTCTATGTGAATCGACGCATGGGTCTCGCGTTTGCAGTTGCAGTGACCTGAGCTATCACGTTCTAGGCATACATCTTCCATCCAAATGAATGTGTCTCAAACACTCCCCAAAGCAAGCATCAGTGCTTTGCTAGCGCGTCCTGCAGTTTCTCCCATGACGTACGGCCATTTAGTACCGCACCAGCGATCCGTCTGTGGTCTTTAGGGGAACCTGGGAAACCAGCAGCGCACGCTCGGCACGTATGGCCAGTAAAAAGAGAATCGTCAACAGCTTGACCCCATGTGCGTCCGTCATAGGACGACGTCTCTACAGCGTCTCCCTGCCTGCAGGCCATAAACACATCGATAGCTAACTGACGCATAGATTGCCACGACCCACCAGTGTTGTGAATATGCTCACTGGCTGAATTGAGAGAAGTAAAAAGATCCACATCAGAGGCAGGTTCCTGCCACCCAAGTGAGCTAGCCAGACCTATTAAGCAGTCGTCAAAGTCGCACTCTGCTCCGTATAGAACTGTCCAGAGTCGATAGCAGCGTTCAATGTTAGATCTCTCAAGACCGCGCTCGCCTTCGCTGACTACGCGTCCTGTGAGAAAGGGCGGCCCGCCAAAGAGCTTTCCTTTTTTTCTGCAGGTCATGACGTTCCTCGCTTGTTTTTCTAGTCCGTCCTAGTAATAAGCGCCCTTCGACCGTAAAATGTCAAAAAAAGATCTGCAACACCAGTCACGGGCCTCAAACTCAGGGTCGAGCTAGTGCTGCTGAGGTGGTACTAAAGGCGGGACGCTCTAGATGCGAAAGTCAGGACCGTTGTCACCGTAGCTGTCGTAGGAGTCGACGGCCGTTGAGACAACGACATGTACTAACAATGCGGTAACGAGAGTAAGTAACAGTAAGGTGATCATACCACCAGCATCGCTCCAGTATCATCAAAAGTGATTACTCATTGGTAAGTATCTCTAAAATAGATACCCTCTATCGTTGTTGCCGTCAGCAATTGCCTGCCATCTAACCCACAACCGCCAACACCAGCAGCCCGTATACCGCAACTTACGGACAGTTCACACCGCAACTTATGGAATCATACGGATATCGAGAAAATCGTTACAAGTGCGCCCGACATGGCTAATTGGATTAGCTGTAAGCCTTTTACAGGGGTACGACTACGGGGCTGAATGTGAATCACACGAACAGCACCTTGAGCAGCTCTGAGTACAAGCCGTGGCGCGACTCTACTGAAAACAGTAGAATTGTGACCAGAACAGAAACCCCTCAGATTTAGAAACAAAACACCCTCGGATTGAGAATCGAGTCAGCGGCTTTTACGTCGACGCCAGTTCCGTCGAGTCGTGACGAGCGCCCATGCACCTACGACAAACATGATGCCAAGCTCTAAGAGTCTAGAGATCGGCAAGTCACCGAATAAGACGACGACTGAGAAAAACATTAACGCAACCGCCATAGCAAAGAACATAAACCACCACACGAAGCGACTCTGTACGATCACTGATAGCGACTGGCCTTTGGAAGCGGCGACTATCGAAGCGGCCGACGCACCATCGATGGCTGACGTATCTACGTCAAAAGCACCAGCGATGTCTTGCATGAGAGACTTCGGTTCTGTTTCGCGCCAGGTGAGTTTCGCGTATGTAACAGCAAGACCTGCTACCGATGCGACAGTAGAGCCTGCGTCAAGGGCCTGATTCCACAACACCACTCGCAAACGGATACAGGGATCTACGGATCCTTGTATCTCTGCGTGAGCGAGTAGGAATACGGATTGACCAGGCACCCTTTGTAGCTCGTAGGCGCGAGTACCTGCCGGAGCACCGATCACTGCTCTGACAGGCGTCGCGTGCGGTGGAGTGACGGAGGTTGCGATTGTTTTGAGAACAGCATCTAAGCGCGAGAGGACCGCGTCAGGGCCGACAAAACGGTGTTCAACAGAGGACCCTATTGAGATATCGAGCGCGTAGGCGGTGTAGCCAGACCAACCGTGCACTGACACACCTGGCGCATCCCAGACAATGTGTGGCGTGCGTGGGACTCCGCGCTCAGCGCCAGGTAGATCAATAGAAGTCAAAGACGACATCGCGTCCCAGTCCCAGTCAGCGAGAAACTCTGTCACTCAATGTATTGTGTCAGAGATGGTGTGGTGAGGCACTAATACCGAGTGAGCTAGCAGGGCCACACCAGTAAATAGACTGTACGCACTAGTTCTAACGAACTTCATTGCAGTACCCTCATAGGGATGGTACTGACCCGCTTTCGTATCTGACAATGTGCCGAACCTGTTTACGTGGTTGTCATAGTGTTTGAAGTTTGCCGTAAAAACAAAGAAACACCGTTCAAACCAAAAGAACTCGCCCCTGCTGAGTTGCTCCCCATACAGCAAGTCCTACAGTGAGTAAGGGTCCTGTCGCACCTAGGCCGCAAAAAAGAGCACGAAAGATACGACGTTCACTCATGGCAGTGTTATGCGTGCCAGTTGCAGCTGTAACGGTCTCAGTTGGCGGTTATGTAAGCAGGTCTCAAGAGTCTCTCTCAGCAACATTAGCGACCTGGGCGCGCGATCACGGATTGAGTGTTCTCGTAGATGAGTTAGAGCAACTGCGCTATGGGTCCCCGCCGAGTGCCGACCCGGCTTCTGAGTTAGGCACAGTCGAAGCAGCGAGCTCTGTTAGCACGCAACTCCCTACAGCTACCACCACCACAGTGCCGCTCCCGCCAGCGCTCGAGCCGCGTGTAACACCGGCACTAGCAAAAGAAGGAGTGTGGGAAGTAGCGCGTATCGTTGACGGCAGACCAGCCATATGGGTCTCTGGTATCAGACCACTGAAGTCCTCTCCGTCGGTGACAGCTACGTATGCTCTAGTAGATCAAGATCTGACGTACGCTGCGATGTGGAACGGACCAGAGATCCCAGCGCAGCGCGGATTCTCTCGCTACAAAGCGATATCTCCAGAGCTCCATCCTTATTTACTAGCAGCGTTCAACGGTGGTTTCCGTAAGGAGCACACACGGGGTGGTTACTTCACTGAAGGACGTGACGTATGGAAGATGGACCCTAAAGCCGCAACGTTAGGTATAGACACAGAAGGACGCATCCACATCGGGCTTCTTGGAGACGGAGTTGAGCTCTCTAAGATGGTGTCTGTTCGCCAAAACGTTCGTCTACTTGTGAAAGATTCCAAGTCTGTCGTGGGCGGAAAACTATACGGCTATGGTTCCTCGCATGACAGGAACTTGTATATCGTGAGGTCTGCAGTCTGCGAACGAGAGGATGGCAAGTTACTCTTCGCTGTCGTCGGACCAGTCGACGCTGAACAGCTAGCTGTAGCTCTCGTGCGAGCAGGATGCGCTACGGCGATGCAGTTGGACGTCAACGCAGCCTGGCCGAAGTTCTCTATATATGACCCAGCGACTCCAGAGCCGCACACGCGCTGGATAGATAAACGCATCACCGGTCCAAGTAACATGTTTTTAAAATCTGCACCAAAAGATTTCTTCGCGCTCTTTGACAGAGCAGCTCTACCAAGTGGCCTGGTCGAAAAACTCAAGTAAACTCAGCGCTTAGATGTAACGAGTACTCGCAACAACACGCGCGACGCTGCGGGTTAAATAATTCTTTACAACTTCTTACCATCAGTTTAAAGCGCGTAACGTCACCGGTATAACGATGAGGTAGATGTCAAAGCTCACACCACTCTTCACCACCCCATCTATCTCTAGGCGAGTTAGGCCGACGAAAAAGACAATTATGCACAGCGTTGTTGCGATAGCCATAGGTACTACAGCTGTAGGTATCGCAACACCGGCACAAGCAGCAGTAAAAGCTCCTACGTCATGCGCTATGCCAGGCAGCGGGTACGGGCAGATGTTTCCGTCTCTCACTGCTTCGTCGTGGAGCACCAGTGCTATCGATGCCCTCAGCGCCGCCATTCTCGCCCCGGAGGAAACTAACCCAACTCCAGAAGGAGAGGTAGATGACGAAGACAACAAGGAAATAGCAGCTGGCTACACCTACTTCGGTCAGTTTGTCGACCACGACCTCACTTTAGACGACCGCGCGAATGACCTAGTGACACCCACGCCAGTGACGTTGCTAATCAATGGACGCACTCCGCAACTTGATCTCGATTCAGTCTACGGCAGCGGGCCAACAGCTTCGCCCTCGCTTTATGAAGTAGATGGTGTCCATTTAAAAGTAGGAACACTTCTTACAGGAAGCAACGACGCCGGCACGCGCGACCTTCCTCGCGGGACAAATGGTCAAGCAATTATCGGTGATCCACGTAACGACGAAAACCGTATCGTAGCAGGCGTCCATTCACTGTTTCTGCGCTTCCACAACGCCACAGTCGACCGCATCGCTTTAGCTGAACCAACTTTGACCTCTAGTCAGTTGTTTGCCAAAGCACGTGCGTATGTTACGGCGGCGTACCAGTCGATCATCATCAGTGATTTTCTGCCACAGATTGTTGGCCAACGGCAAGTAGACGACGTTGTACAAAAAACGCCCACTGGGTGGCGTACGAATATGCGCTTCTATAGCGCGTGCCAGCAGATGCCTGTCGAATTCTCCGTAGCCGCATACCGATTCGGCCATTCCATGGTTCGTGGTTTGTATCGCATCAACGACACAACAAATCGAGTGCCTGTATTTAGTGGAACCTATGTGCCAGGTAGTGATCTCACTGGATTCTCCCCCAGTCCTCAAACATTCGGTATCAACTGGGATTTCTTCCTGCCGTCAGCTTCGACATCGTCAAAGGTGCAGTCATCATACAAAATTGACAACTCCATCACGTACTCACTTGGTCTCTTGCCACTTCCTGCTACGGGTGCTGGTCCAGCGAACCTTGCAAAGCGCAACGTGTTGCGGTCTCAGCAGGTTGGCCTGCCATCTGGTCAAGCCGTAGCTCGTGCCATGGGGATTAAGCCACTACGTGACGATCAAATTCTCATCGGTAAATCTTCAGGCGACGCAACAGACACGCAGTCCATCACGTCTGTGTCGTCGGAGTTTGCAGGCAACGCTCCGCTATGGGCGTACATCCTCGCAGAAGCGACAGCGCAGGCGTACCCGGTAGCGAACGGCAAGATCATCGGAGCTCAGCGCGCTACTTACCGACTAGGAGCTGTAGGCGGCCGCATTGTCACCGAGACGATTGTAGGTCTCATCAAGAGCGACCCATCGTCAATTCTGAACTCTTCTTCGCCTACACCTAGATATTCTCTCCGGTCGTTGGTGAATGAAGTTGCGAATAAGGCAGTAGTCACTCCATCACCAAGGCCGCTACCAACGAACCCACCTCTAGTGCAGCCAACACCACGACCAGTACCAAAGCCAGCACCAAAGCCAGCACCTAGAGGTCTCATCACCGGTGTGTCGCAAAAGCGACATAACTAACTAGAGAACTTCACAAGATCCGCTCAGACAGCAGTAGTGTCCTGAAAGGCTTCCTCGGTTGCGTTCCTCTGCTGTCTATTGCGAAAGACCGATGACGAAAGTCACTAACTGCAAAGCAACTATAGATAGACCAATTCCGAGAGCGATCAGCGACCACATGCGTGCTTTGCGTGATGCTTCCTGAGCTTCTGCGTAAGCACCTGCGTTCCATAGAGATTCAACTTTTGAGGAGAACACAATGCCTGGGATGCCAACTGGCAAGCAACAGAAGATTGTCGCAAGGATGGACTCAACGAGGTACTTTCTCGGCATCATCTGACTATTGGTCGGCATCATCTGACCATTAGGAGGAGGCGGTGGCGGAACAGAGCTAGCGAGTTGTACTTGTTCTGTCCAAGCAGAACCATCCCAGTAGCGTTTCATTGATGCGTTCTGTGGATCTGGATACCAACCTGCGCCAGGTGTTGTCATGTGAGTCTCTCCTAGTTAAGAGCCAGTGCTCTCACCTAGCATTGTGTAGGAACAGGGTGCTTCCGGCATTAGTTTAGCGTGGTAAGCTCGCGAGGAACTCACCAACAGGGCCAGGGGTGAGGCGAAGCGCCCAGAAGACGACAACCGCATACAAAGTCACGCGGCTCGCGTACCGATGGTCGAGAGGCGTCCTCATGTTCTTTCCGAGAGCCCTAAAAACCCCAGCTACCCATACCCATGCGAGGATAACTACACCTGCAACGCAGAGGGCGTTGTAGTTAATAGCTCCAAGCAGATCAAAGTGTGTCAAGCGCAGCATTGCTCTAGTACTGCCGCACCCGGGGCAGTCAAGTCCTAGAACAGCACGAAACGGACATCCTGGAAGATGTACGCCTTGGTCGTGTAAGACGCGCACGGTTGTAAGCCCGCTCAGCGCAGCAACACCCACTGCTGCATGCAGTGTCACGCTTTTACGTACATTGTGCGTCTTACTCACTAGAAGTTACTTCGCGGTCTCTACTGGTACAGCGGTTGCCACGTTGTTTTGGCATCAAAGCCAAACGAGGCACGTGTGTGGTTGTCTTTCTCCCACACATTGAAGTTCGCGCGAGGCATGTGCGCTTCGCTCTGTTCAAGAACGTCAAGCTGGCTTAAACCCCAAGTAGCGT